>Ga0208814_1000882_pt1 | contig 15408 bp, 13 predicted proteins | sample MalvirAntarct_55_FD_184253 | JGI IMG/M metagenome (GOLD analysis project Ga0208814, IMG submission 184253) | Marine viral communities from the Global Malaspina Expedition - Malaspina viral metaG Antarct_55 (SPAdes) (version 2) | ecosystem: Environmental > Aquatic > Marine > Oceanic | place...
CTGCATTTCTTCCTATTACAATATTGCGATTTCCACCTGATGCTATTGAGTCACCTGCGTCTAAACCTATACGAACATTGTCGTCTCCTGCTGAAGCAGTAATAAGGTCAGCACCAGTTGCAAAGGTTACGTCTCCTGCAAAGTTTGCTGCTCCGTCTACGTCTACTACATCTAAGTTAGTAGTACCAGCTACATCAATAGCTCCACTAATATCTAAGGTAGCTGCAACTAGCTCACCTGTAATTGTTAAGTTACGTAATCCAGTATAATCTTTATTAGAGTCTAAAATCACTGCCTTAGATGCTACGGCTGTACCTACCGCAGTGCTACCAATATCTAGTGCGTTAAGCTCTCCTACTACAGCAGTGATGCCATCTAGTACGTTCAACTCTTCAGGAGTAGAGGTAATTGCAGTGTTACTTGCAGCTGCCAGTACAGGGATAGTTCCTGATTGGTTCGGCAGATTAATTGTCCTGTCTGCTGTAGGGTCTACAATACTAAGAGTAGTCTCATGTGCATCTGCAGTTGCACCCTCAAACAACACTGCGTTCTGAGAATTCATAGTGACTGTATTAACTACAGTTGTAGTACCGCCGACTGATAGGTTGCCTGTGATGCTGAAGTTTCTAATGCCAGTGTAGTCTTTGCTGGAGTCTAGTATAACTGCCTTAGATGCAATAGCTGTACCGACTGCCGTGCTACCTAAATCCAGTGCATTTATTTCTGAAGCTGTTGAAGTTACTGCTACATCCTCATTAATTTTAGGTGACGTTAAAGTTTTATTAGTAAGTGTGTCTGTAGATACAAGAGATACTAAAGTTGAGTTAGCACCTGCCGGTAACATTAAAGTATTTGTAACACCTGCAGAGTGCGGCTGTCCAAAGACCTTCTGCCCGTGGCTATTACTTTCACAGTTAAATACTACTGCACCTGAGTTACTATTGCCTCTTACAACAACTGTACCTGTCCCATGTGGAGCTAAGTCAAGATCAGCGTTAGAGGCTGTAATAAAGTCACCACCAACAAGAGTTGTGCCATTAAGTACAGCACTTGTAAGTGTCTTATTGGTTAAGGTTTTAGTTGTAGTTGCCATATATGTATCAAAGTCTGATACAAGAGCCTGCTTCATTACATCTGCGTCACTAATTACAACACCGTCTGTACCTGCAAGAGTAACTGTAGCCTGTGTAGTAGCACTACCGTCCAATATATTTAGTTCTGCCGTAGTGACGGTAGCATCGTCAAGTATGTTTAGCTCTGCGCCTGTAGCCGTAAGACCAGTAACGTTATTAGCTGTAGCTGAAACCGAATCTACATACGCTTTAACACTTTGTTGTGTAGGTATAAGAGTGGCACTGTTAGATGACATGTTGTCTTCATCAACAAAAGCTGTGACTCCAATAGTACCGTCATTTAGAGAGCCAAAGTTTACTGCACCTGTAGTAGTAAAGGCAGAAGACCCTATGTTAATTGTACCAAAGCCTGACGTGATAGAACCAGCATTAAGCGCACCAACTGTAGTTAGATTTGCTTGCGTGTTCAAGTTATTCTGCATGTAAGTATTAATGTCGCTCATAGCGACCTGCTTCATAGTACCTGCGTCATTAACTACAACACCATCAGCATCAGCTAATGTAGTAGATGTAACACTAGTACCGCCATCCATGATATTAAGCTCTGCAGTAGTAGCCGTAACACCATCAATGATGTTTAACTCTGTTGTAGTTGCAGTTACACCATCCAGTAAGTTTAACTCAGCAGTTGTAGCAGTAACCCCGTCTAGTAGGTTTAACTCCGCAGGGGTAGATGTAATAGCTACATTACTTGCAGCAGCCAATAGTGCCAGAGTACCGCTTTGGTTTGGCAAGTTAATTGTACGATCTGCAGTGGGATCAACAATAGTAAGTGTAGTTTCGTGATCGTCAGCTGTTGCACCTTCAAACACCAGAGCATTAGCTGCGTTCATTGTCACTGTGTCTACAACTGTTTGTGTACCTGTGACTGTCAAGTTACCTGAAACAAGCAGGTTTTGACTTACAGTAACATCACCATCAGAGGCAATTGCTATAGCATCAGTGTCAGAAGCAGAACCAATGTTAGCTCCGTCACCGATAATAATATTACCAGAGGCTGTGACATTACGTAGACCTGTTACATCTTTATTTGCATCTGCAGTCACAGTTTTACTTGCAACAACCGTACCTACGGCTGCACCTGTGTCGTTGTAATTAAGCTCTGCAGTAGTGGCTGTAACACCGTCAAGCAAGTTTAACTCTGTTGCTGTAGAAGTGACTCCATCAAGGATGTTTAATTCTGCAGCAGTAGAGGTAACACCATCAAGGATATTAAGCTCTGCAGCAGTAGAAGTTACACCGTCAAGAATGTTAAGCTCAGCTGTAGTAGAAGTTACACCATCCAGAAGATTCAGTTCTGCTGTAGTAGAAGTAACACCGTCCAAGATGTTAAGCTCTGCAGCGGTTGATGTAACTAATGTGCCACCAAGTTTTAAACCATTTGAAGTATCGTGAGACGCAATGTTAAAGTCAAAAGCACCATCGGCAAAGGTAGTATTACCAGTTATTGTAATAGTTGAACCATCTGCCGTTATACTATCAAGTGCAATATTACCTACGTTAGTAATGTTAGCATCCCCAAAGGAAGTAGCAGCCAGTGTTGTAGCACCAGTTACGGCAAGCGTACCTGCAATGGCTGTGTTACCACTGGTATCTGCAACGGTAAACTTATTGCTGTCCATAGTCAGACCGCCATTTAAGGCGGTGACACCAGTTACAGTAAGCGCACCAATAATACCTGCGTTTGCATCAACGTCTAGCGTGTCAATGTGAGCAGTGCCATCTAGGTATAAGTCTTTAAACTCTAGAGTCGATCCGCCTAGATCAATATCATTATCGGTTACAGGAATAATAGCACCATCTTGAAAGCGAACCTGCTCTGTGGCAGTCGAGCTAACCTCTACAAACACACCAAAACGATTGTTGGTTTGATCAACAAGTATTTTGTTTAAGCCATCTGTGTCAGCAATTAGAGGTACAAAAGCACCTTCTGCAGTAGTCCCATCGTGCTTGTGACCTGTGTCTTTGTTAAAGGCAGCAAGTAGTGCATTTAATTCTGCGTTTATTGGTGTAGCTTTAATAACCGCATTAGCGGTAATGTCAGCTGCAGACTGTCTAGTATATCCTGCCATGTTACAACCTATCTCCTACTCCAAACGTCATCACAAGACCTTGAATGCTGTGTGATGCGTTTGTATCATTTGTTACATATTTAAGTGATGCGGATTTACCTGAACCCGAAATGTTTGTACGTCTAACAGGTGCTGGATTACCATCAAAAATAGCTGTACTGTCGTATAATGCCTCATTAAAGTAGGCTGCAGCCCCTGCAGTTGTTAGTGTAAAGTTAGTTGGACTGAGGGTTTCTGTGTCTTCGTAATCATACAGAGCAGACATAACAATTTCATTGTCACCTTCAGAACGCATGTAGGTTGCAACTGTATAAAAAATCTTACGTTGTTCTGGATCTTGCATGTGAAAGAAAGGTGTCTGGAATATACTAAAGATTGGTTGACCGTCAAAGTCATTACCTTCCTCTTGTTTATGTACTTTACCAGTAGTATCCCCATGAATTACAAACTCAGATTGACCTATGTAACCACTTGCAGCACAGGTAGTAGATATACCAAGCATCTGACCATACTCAAACTGCAGTCCATTAGGCGACTGCCTAAAGCCACCAATAACTCCTTGTCCATCTGCTGAACCAATAAAGTAACGGAACTGTGTTTTCTGTCGTACAACCACAGCATCTAACTGCTCAAGGTCTATCTTAAAAACAATATCAGTAAAGATGGATTGAATGTCTTTAGAGACTGTCTCTAGATTTACATCACCAATTTTGTTAGTCCCTGAGATAGGACGTAGGCCATCTTGAGAAAGAAACAGTAAGTCACCACCAATTTCAATTATGCTATCTGTTGCCATACAGCCTAGGTCATCTGTTACTTCTTTTAAAACAAAATTAGATAGGTTCTGACCTTCAAGTCTTTTAATATTAGTTGAACCAAAGATATAAAGTTGATCACGGAAAGCTTTTATTGCGACAATAGGAAATCCTACATTAATTACTCCTGCACCATTGGCTGGTGAAAAATCTGTCTCTGCAAGAGGTGCACTAAAGTATAAGTTAAAGTTATCAGTTGGGTCACCAGCTAAGAACATGTGCTTAGAAAAAGAAGCAGCATGTTTAGGACTGTTTGGTGCTGCAGTATCTGTGATCTGAATGTAATTACTACCGTCATAAGTAGCAGCAGGATTTATTCCATCAGTCAGAACAGTTTTTGCACCTGACCAATTATACTTAAGGAACCTTACTTTAGTTACGTTTGTCATTGTAGGTGCAGCAGGTCTGTATTGACCAGCGCCTGATCCCACTTCAATATTACCTGTAACAGCACCACTGGCTGCTATCTGAGTAATAGTATTAAAGAAGTTTGTGCTTGTTACCGTAGCATCTGCAGCTGGGCCTGTTACTATTTCTACAAGAGCACTGCCTAAATAGTCTGTGCCTGTAACAGTAAGAGTTATACCTGATACATCTCCACCAGCAGAAAAGATAGTAACTTTTCTAGGTTGTAGTGATGCTGCAGTGGTAAAGTTAATTGTGTTACTTGAGTGTAAGGCACCGTTGATAACTAGATTAGCTGAACCGCCAGTAGTCTGTGCGAGGCATACACCATTTCTATCATTGGCAACTAGGCTGGAGTTTATAGCAACCCAACTGCCATCACCTGAAGGATTCCACCTGTGTAGGTAGTTACTTCCAGAGCTAGGCTTACGTGCTGCTAGTACTCCATCGTGTATGCCATCAATAACAGCTACACCAAGGACATTGCCAGTTCCACCAACTGTGCCATAATCATTACTATAGCCACTTATCTTACGATAGCCGCCAGTAACAGCTGGTTCATAGTTAATTAAAGTAATGGCAGAGCCAGGTGCAGTTTCCCCTTGGGAAAGAACATCACGACTAGTGTTAAGACCACCTGCACAAAAAACTTTATATGAGGCTAGATTATCAGCCATTACCAAAAGACCTTTGTAGTACAGTAGATCGTAAAGAAAGCTTATCATCTAGTAGAATACGTCTCATAGACTTAATACCATCTTGAAAGTTCTGTTGGTGAATAGCTGCACTCTGCTCATTGCTTCTAAAACGCATCATGTACATCATAGCACCGTCGACAATAACGTGTTTAAATCTTGTGGGTATTACAGTAACATCATCAAAAAGAGTCATATCTGCAGGAAAAGACCAATAGATATACTCTACTTGATAGGCTTTGTTTGGGACAGGTGTCACGCCGAACTTAGCTTCGTAGGTTTGATATACGTACTCTGTTGCAGAGTCTCCTACAGTCAAATCTACATTGTCATCTTTTTGTCTAAAACGAGATACATATTCTTCATAGGAAAGGGGTGAAAGTCTTTTTGGTTGATTATTTGCAGAATTTAATTTTTTAAGATAAAAGGTATCCCAGTCAACTGAAGCCATATTTGCTGGAAAAACGTACTGACTAGTACCTATTGTAAGTGTTTGTACCTGAGTTTGTTTTAAGAAAGGCCACTCCTGACCATCTTGCAGAATAGCACGGATACTATTATTAATAGAATCCTTAGAGAGAGCCTGTACATTACGAACCGTATCAAACCCATCACCAGATACTTCTAGTGTAACTTCGTTTAACCGTCTTAGTAGTTCATTTGTAAGCTCTACATATGTGGACATTCTAAACTTCCTTAAGATACAATAATGGGGCCAGCCTAAGCCAGCCCCAATATTTAGTTATTTAAGTGTTGTCACGGGCTGCTGTTGCAGCAGTGTGAACACCAACTTCAGAGACATCCATCAACATGGCAAACACACGAAGTTTACCAGCAGTGAAACTTGCACCAGAACCAGCAAAGGTTAGGTCCAATGTATCTGCAGAAGCATTGACAAGGACACCTGCTTGAGCTACTGTTGGTGCATATGCAAGATCTGCAGCACCATCAATATCAAATGCAGTGATGTACTCGTTAGGGTCAACCGCTGTACCCAAAAGAATGGTAGCATCTGTACCAGTATTTTGAGTTGCACTTTCCATAACTTGCACACCAGTCCATAGAATGACGTGTGAACCAGGCACAGTAAGTGCTTGAACAATGTCACCAGATGAACAATCAATTGCACTTGAAGTAAGGTCAATTGTATTTTCGATCATGTAGGGTTTACGTGAAGGATTACCTGCTCCACGAGTGGGTGCTAAAAATGTAGTTAAAGTAGCCATAAGTTTATCCTCCCTTATGCTGCGTTATATTTAGCGGTTACAATACCTTCAGGACGAAGGATTTTGCGACCGTATAGATGCATACCACGAACAATGTCAGCGAAGCTGTCAGGGTCACGGTAGCTCTCAGTTTTGTTGATCTGCTCGGCAGTTGCTACAGCAGAATCATGACCAGCTACGATAGCACCGTAGTTAGTATCTTGGTTTGCTGTACCAGTTGTACCTGAACCAGTACCCACTGAAGGCAAGTTGCTTGAAGTATATACACGGAAGCCGTGGAAGTTATTCAAGACAAGACCATTACGAAGGCCACCAGATTCACCGAAGTCTGAGTTGAAAAGACGAGAGTCTTCGTCACGCAGGATTTCCATGAATACAGGATCTACTACAAGCCAACGACCTTGTGTATCAACTTGCTGTTGATCAAGAAGGCGACCCATACGTGCTACAACCATTGCTGGTGAAACTACTGACGTGGAAAGTGCTGTTGCACCTGGCAGACGTGCAGCCAAAGGAATGGAATGATCGCCAGCAGAACTGGTAGTAATATTTCCAAAGCTACCTTTGATCAACTTCATGTTAGTTAGAAGTTCATCTGTACCAGCTGTGGAAACTGCGAGAGTTCCGTTAGTCTGATCGTTTACTGCATCAGCAGAAGCGTTCAAAGCAGTCTGCTTGTAACCTGCCAAGTAGCCCAAGACTTCTTGGTCGTACTGATCAGCCAAGCGGTAAGCCGCACGGTTGGTAGCAAGGTCCATGAAATTGACGTGGCTGTGCGCTTCCTCGATATCGTCCATTTTAAAAGCAAAGTAGTTAGCTTTATCTACGGTCAACGAGAAATCGGCATCATCCAAGTCCTGTGCAGTGATCTGAGCACCACGTGTGTAGGCTGAAACGCTTACCTCAGGTTCTTTAATAATTTTTACTGTATCGCCCTGATTTGCGATCTCTCCGAAATAATCGGAGTTAGTAATATCACCAGATACTGTAGATTTGCGGAATGCGAGTTGTACTTTTTTGGAATAAATTATGGAGCTGAAATTGCCATTGGGCAAGTTCCCGTGTCCACCTGTTGTTGCGAATGCCATTGTAATTCTCCTAGAATGTTTGGCTTATGATTCAAAGATGTATACGAGTGTAAGGTATACACCTTAACTCAAAGAAGCTGAACAAGACGAAGAGGCTGAAATATTTCTAGGGTGCAGACGTACATGGTTTGGCCAACCAAGTAAGACTGGGCCTATACTTTGACAGGTAAGTCTTCTGATGTTTTAGCTTTTTAATGTGAAGGAAAGGATAAAGGTGGGGTAGTTCTATAGTGAAGGCCCACACTTGACCTCTAGTTATACTGAAGACATAACTGATGTCAACAGTTTATCGTGCAGAACCAGTAATATCATAGAGGAATCTTCCATAACGCATGGCCTCTGTAATATCTTCTTCACGTTTCTCGAACTCAGCAGAAGACATTCTTGCCACATCAGACTCTTTAATCTGTTGGGAAGATCCTTCGGCGTCTACTTTAGTTCTGGAACCTCTAGCTATCGAAGTGGCTGCTGCCTTATTCGTAGCTTTCTTACGGTCTTTAGTAAGACCTTTATCTGATTTATATAAGTCAATGACTCGAACAACTGAGGCTGGATCATCCATATTCTCATAGAGAGCATCCTTAACCCACTTAGGTTGTTCCTCTGCCCAGTCATGGAATGGGTCTCCGTTACGAAGGTCATCAAAGTCAGGGTGAGCTTCTCTAATAGCATTCTCTGACTTGAGTCGGTAGGCATCTGCCTCTGCTTCGTCAATCTTTTGTAGTCTAGCATCTGCTTTATCAAAGAGTTCCTTTGCTTTCTTAGCAGCGATAGTCTCTACTATGCCAGCTACATCGGGGTACTCTCTCGCCCAGTTCTCAATGTCTTCATCTGACTTGGGTGGAACTATACCTTTACGTTCTGCATTAGTCTTTAGGGATTCAAACTTATCATCCCACTCTTTTTCTTTACTCTCCATGTGACGCCGTAGGTCACCGTATCGTTTCTTAAAGGTACGCTCTTCTGGTTCTAACTTGGAGTCATCCTCTTCAGGTTCCTCCTTAGCCTTAACTTCTTCTTGTTGACCCTCAGGTTCTACTGCTTGCTCTTCATCGGGTTCTTCTTCACCTCGTTGAATAGCTTCAAGACGAGCAATTTCTTTTTCTTCATTCTCAAGCTGAGCTTTACGTTTAGAGTGGTTAAACCCACGGTCTACAAAGCCAGCTGTTTTCTGAGGTTCTACTTGAGTCATTTCAGACATATTGTCTTCCTTATGTTGGGGCCAGCATTATTGCTGGGTAGCCTTATTATTATTGTTGTTAGGTATTATTTTTTCTTTTTCTTAGTACGCTTGGAGATAAAGCCGCCTTTGTTTAGTACTCCAAACTGACTTTCATCATAGTTTTTTATTTTGTATTCAGCTGTAGTAGGTCTAGATCTTGGTTTTATGACAGGCCCAGTGACAGGTACAGCTTTTCCATCTACAATTTCTGATGCTGTGGTACTAGTCTCAAAGAGTGGCTCATTATCATTATTGCCTGAAGTTGAAGAAGGTGCTAAAAATACATCATCGGTTTTATATTTAGCAATATCAGTACTACTAGTGCCAGTACCACCACCAGTGCCAGTACCATCACCATCTACACCTGCCCTACGAGTAATCTCTTCTTGGAGTCTTGCAATACCGTCAGCTACTATAGATTTTCCTGTCAGAGCTTTTATACCTTTTCCTAGAAGGCTTTCGTCCATAAGACCAGTTATAAATCCTGCTACTCCGGTTCCCTCTTGTAGGTTTTTAAGTTGTAATTTAAGGGATTCTAAGGACTGCTCCGCTATAGGATTTCTACCGCCGCCTTTGCCATCAAGATAATCCTCATCACTGTCATCTTTACCCACAGAGGTTTCTGTAGTCATCTCTGTAGACCAACCCTCTGCAATAAGACGGTCGTACTCTACCTGCTCAGCGGGTAGGGTAAGAGACCTCATCACACCGTCTGGGGAATACAATGGTACAGTTGAAGGAACTGTTGCATCTTCGGTACCAGATGGTTGTCCAAAGACACTAAAACCAAGTCCGTAATTTGATGGATTAAAACTTGTTACATCACCACCTGGTGCATAACCTTTAATATCTTTTCTGCTTTCCATAGTCTGGACAGGATTACCAATAGCTTCTGGGGGTGGTTGCTGTGGTACAAAGCCACCTACGTTCATACCCATCTCTGCTAGTGTAGCCATCTCTTCTGGAGTTAGAGCACTTTCAGTAGGACCAGCCATAGGACCACCAGAAGGAACAGGTTCACCACCTATTCTACCATTAGCTTCCATGTTTGACAAGCCCATTTTAGCTTCTGTGCGTAGATCTTCAAAGTATTTTACACCAAAGAAACGAACAACATCAGCAGGTACGACATACTCACCCTCAGAGAGTTGTGCTGGGATATCATCTCGTACTTCTTCTGCCATAGAACCTGGGGGAATATCATTACCTGACACTGGGTCACGGGTCATGCCATCGTCGCTAAGCCCACCTACTGCAAACATTTCCATTTGTCTATTCATGTCGTCTACTACGCCTCCTTGGGCAAATCCAAACTTCTCTAGTATACTACTAAGGAAACTTTCCTTTTTAATTTCTCTAGGTTTTCCGTGGGGTTTTTCTACATAAAATCCAATCTCTTTTAATTTTTTATTGGATAAGTCTTAACTTCAGCCATTAACTTTATCCCTCAAGAATTTAAACTTGTTTAGGCAGGCTGCATGGCCTTGCAAACGAAATAAATCCTCAGCATTAGGGGATTGTTCCATTTGTCTATGTACTTCGTGTAGACGTTCTTGTAGCTCTTCGAGAAAAGATTCCCAAAGAGCCTTATCATTTACCATAGGTTTAAGATTGTGCATTATTGAACTGGACCTGTATTAGCTGAGAAGCCTTGCTCACCTGGAGTTGGGGCTGTACCTGTACCTATCTGACCTCCACCGCTTCCGGTGGTGTCTTGTACTTGTACCCCTGCTGGAGCACCCTGTGGGCCTCCTTGAGGTGCTGGTGCACCTGGAGGTGGTGCTGGTGGTGGATTAGCTTCTTGGAACTTCTTGAGTATCTCTGCTTGTACAGCAGCATCACCTAGAGAGTTTGCAACTTTGTCAGGATCAAGGTCCATGCTCTTTGCAATCTCACGAACAATATAATCCATTTTTGCAAAAGGTGCAAGGGCTGGATTACTGACGACACCAAGAAACTGCATGAGTCTCTGACTACGTACTTCGTTAGCCATCAGGCTTTCGGTACCTTGGGCTTTAACTTCCAAGTCACCTTTGATCTCTGGGTCGAAGTCAAACTGCATATTAAAACTAAAGAAAGCTTTACCCAGTGGACCTAGTAGATAGTCATCTACGTTCTTAACTACAGTCCTGATGCTACCATTAGCAGCTGACATAAGCATTGAGATACCTGATGCAGTTCTACCTACTCCAGATACACCTGTCTGTCCGTGAGAGAATGATGCTAAACCTGTAGACTCATCAGAGAGTTGACGTGCTTTGTCAAACATCTGCATGTTCTCATTAGATACGTTGGGGAACTTAGTTCCAAAGATGCTCTGACCAGGGGCACCCCCTTGACGCCTAAAGACTTTTCCAGGGTACACAGATAGGTCTTGTCCAGGTACTAGGTTAGTCTCGTCAATCTCAATAAGAAGATTACCTGACAGTGCAGCATTGTCTACACTCATACGCATGAACCCATTCATAAGGGTCTGTGTATCGTCCATGTTCTCAGCAATACCTACACCAAAGAAGCTGTAAGGATTAACCTCAAAGGGTACTGCGTAGTAAGGTAGGTATGAAGGAGTGAACGGATTCATTACAAGACGAAGTACTTGTCCATTACAAATCCAGATATTGACGCTTACTTCTTCTGCATTCTCCAACTCTTTAGGGATATCAATATCGTGATCTTCTAACATAGAGGTATCTACATACCCCCAAAACTCTAGGACTTGATATCGTTCTGATTTAGTTTCCTGACCTGCATCCTCCATGACTTGTTCCCACCACTCTTTAGTGTAGGACTCACCCATGTCAATAGCAGCATCTACAGCATTCTCACGGAAGAAAGGTCTACGCTTCAAAGCACGTAGCTGGCTGCGAGACATCTTGTGACGTTCAATTACATAGGAAGCTTCTTCCATATTAGAAGCATCAGGGTCAGGGTACAAGTTCCAGATAGAAACACTAGAGGTTTGTGGCACAGTTTTAATGGTTGGATTGTAGTCACCGTTTTCATCCCAGTTCGGATACTCTTTATCAAGAGCAAATGGACCTTTCATAATACCAGTACCAAAAAGTGCGCATTCAAAAGCAGCTGTACGTAGTTGCTTATTGGCGTTAGACTCTTCTAGCTGGTCATGTATTTTCTTTTCCATCTTCTTAGCTGCAACCATTGCAGGGTGAGAGGTAATGGCTGTAGGTGTAGTACCTGGACCTTCTTTAAGTTTATCTTCTACAGGAGAAAGCTTCTCCTGCATTCCGCCAACTCTCTCTTTAAAGTCTACAAGCGTTTCACCTGGCATAAGCTTTTGAAGCTCATCAGTACCAGCTTGCTTACTCATCTGGTCAACCTGTGGGTTACTATCAAAGTAGACAGATTCAGACACACCCTCTGGAAGAGTTGTAGGATCAATAGTAATAGGGAATTTGTTACCACCAAACAAAACGTCAGTGATCTGTCCGTAAGCCGCAAGTACTTTAGTCTTTGTAACTTTAACAAAGATCTTAGACTTTTCAGTACTAGTAAACTGTACATCTGGACCGTAGATACCACGATAGTTTCTGTATGCTTTAATCCAGCGTTGCTCATCAGAGTGACGTGCAGTGTCAGCTTTAGAGAACTTCTGTTCAACGAATCCTACAATGTTACCAACAGTCGGGTCATTGTAATCCTCTGGATCACCACGGTCTTCAATATGAGAAGACTCTATGTCATCCATGTACATTTCGTCGCTAGTAAAGTTGTTGTCTTCTTCTGCCATGATTTTTCCTTAGTAACCGAAATTAGGATCACTTGCTTGGAACCCCGTGTTTGAAGCTGGGTTATAATCAAATAAACTACTTCTTGGTCTTGTCATTACACCGTAACGTAGTGCGTCATAAAGGTGATCTTCTGCGTGAGTGTCTACATCTTCAGGGTTGTTTTTATCTAATGGTATAGATGGGAGTTGTGAGATTAGATTTCTGCAACTATTAAAGATAACTAGTCTAGGTTCCTCTGTAAACTCGTCCACCTGCAGTCGTCTGTGTATCTCGTTTTTACCTGATACTCTAGAACCTTTAGATCTATCTGCAGGTCTCCATCGGCACCCTTTAACAATCATTTGCTCTGCTAGAGAAGGACCGGTATCACCACGTTTGTGCCACAAGGAACTATCGAGTACACCATAACGTATCTTCTCTTCAGACTCAACCTCTAATATCATATCTGCAAGGTCTGTAGCTAAAACCTTCTGGACATACATCTCACGATAAACAATTAGTTGCTCATCTGGTGCGACTGCAATCCAGACTATGCCACTGTAAGATCCGTAACCATAATCTGCGGCTCTAAATCTTGCCCAGCTGTGTGGTATTTCAAAGGGTTCAATGACATGAATTGATCTATTAAACTCTGGGAAAGCTGCGCCTTCGTTGACATCCCAATCCCCTTCAAGCAACTGTCTTCTCTGATGCTCTGGGAGTGATAGTAGGTTAGCTTCGTACATACCATCATCTGCAAGATAGGGATTATCAAACAGAGTGGCAGGGATAAACCTTCTCTTAAATAAAGGTTGGCCTTCTCTTGAGTGGCCTTTAGGCCAAGCAATAGTTTCACCAGTTTCAGTATCAGTAGCCCAGAAAGGTTTCCTAGGAGTACCAGGATCAATAAAAGTCTTCTTAACCCACTGATGGCCTGGACCTCCAGGGTTAGTAGTAGCCCTCATGTAGAGAGGCAGTCCACTGGTCGAGGTAGAACGTAAGCGTGACCTCATGTAGTTCCAGGGATAAGGTGAAGCCCACTGAGTAAGCTCATCAAAACCAATCCAGTTAAAAGCCTGCCCTTGGTACCTCATGACATCATCGTCACGGTCAAGGTAAGACATCCAGAGAGTAGCACCACTAGGAGCTACCCAAGTCTTATCTCTTTCCATAAACTTAATACCTGGGATAGCCCGTGGGTATAGTTGTTTAGATACTGAGATAAGCTCCCTTAGTTCCTCTGTACTACGACGAACTAAAAGCATCTGGGCGTTAGGGTTATTCAAGTAGCGAACTGGGTCAGCTACCATTGCGTAGGACTTACCGCCCCCAGCAGATCCTCCATAAAGTACCTCCTGCTCAGTAGATGCGAGGAAGTCTGTCTGTGGGCCTGGGTTAGGCTCAAAGAGTATTTCTCGTTGAGCTTGTATTACATCAATCGGTGCAGGCTTAACCTGAGCTGGAACTTTCTCCGACTGGCTGTCTTTTACCAAGTCGGTTGCTTTCAAGCTTTTCCGCTTTTTCTGCTGCTTCTTTATATTTTTCGGCGTAGAAGCGTTGGATTGAAGTTGCTGCCTTACGTTTTTGCTCAATCTTAACCCTCTTAAACAAACCTACATGGGAGATATATCTACCAGAAGTTTCACTTAACCATGCAGATACCTCACGGTAACTATACTGACCTAAGTGCTTCTTAGCTTGTTCAAAAAGCTCTAGTTCTTCTGGGATTGGTAATAGTATATCAGCATCACTAGGGTCTTGTCCATAGCCAAATGGAAGAAATCTTCCTACTCTTACTAACGGTACCCATTCCCATTCACCCCCAACCTTTTCAGGTTTAGGTAACTTCCAAGTTTTAGTTTTCATTTTCTTTCGGAGGCAGGATAAACAAAGGACTTTCTGATCTTACTTCAATCTTGTCAGTCTTAACAAAACCAGCACGATCCATAAAGTCTTTTGCAGCTGCCATCTTCTCTTTGTTGCCCAAGTCGGTGGGGGATCTCATTACCTGCATCATAGCCCAAGCTGCTGCTGGTCCACGAGTTGCGATGAAGTCTTTAGTTTTCTCAGCTACTTCTTCTTTTAAAGCAGACATGAGGGTAGTAGAAGACGTGCCTTCGGCATACCCTGCAAGCTTAAGAGCTTTAACAGGGTTGCCTTCGGCTTCTTCAAACAATGCATCCAAGAATGCTTGTTGTTTTTCAGTGAGGTTGCGGCCCATATATTTTCTGCCTTATTTCAGTACGTGTAATACCTATGTCACGCAAGTCTTTTGCTGACATATTGTTTAGTATCCAGTAGTCTGCTCTGCGTTGCATACGTTCAACATGACGATCCCATACACGGTTAGCGAAACCTTTAATACTTTTTATCATTCTTCTATCCTAATTTGAGTAAACCCTTACTTGGGCTAGGATAGTTTTACATAAATAGTTATAACACACCAATGCTAATAATGCAACCCCGTTATTACCCTACTGGGACAAAGGTCTCTGTAACAGTGATAGTAGTGTCGATGTGACCTGATCCAGACGGTGTAACCTTTATTTTATCTCCAGCTTGTAGTACAAGGTCAATATCACTAAGGGTTACATGTACATTTGTAGCAAGACTTTTATCAGATAGGAATAGAGAAGTATAATCATCAGCAGCAACATACCAAGCTAGAACAACAGTCCTAGTACTATTACCCCCATTCACAATGTGAATAAAAGTAACCTCTGCTACACAGTTAGGTGGGCAAGTGTACACATCCTCAGTTGTAGTGCCTTCGTTGTGGCCGTACACTGATCTTATACGAGATGGTTTGCCTTGGGTAAATTGCGTCATTATTTATCTTTCTACGGCTGGCGCATATTTAAAGGTCTTTGAACAACCTTCATTTTTTTACTTACTGGGTAGGCAGTCATTGGAAGACGTAATTTTTTACGTTCATCTTTACTCATTGCATCCCATTCCTTAAAGGTATAACTTTTAAGTTTTGTTAAGTCACTCTTTTTAAGAGCACTTACATAAGTTTTTTTG
>Ga0208814_1000884_pt1 | contig 15382 bp, 25 predicted proteins | sample MalvirAntarct_55_FD_184253 | JGI IMG/M metagenome (GOLD analysis project Ga0208814, IMG submission 184253) | Marine viral communities from the Global Malaspina Expedition - Malaspina viral metaG Antarct_55 (SPAdes) (version 2) | ecosystem: Environmental > Aquatic > Marine > Oceanic | place...
TAGAGCCATCACAACAGCTTATTGAATACTTGTTAGTGTCCCAACATAAACAGGCACGTCCACCACCTGTAGGAGACGTCCTACTAGGTATAAATGTTTTATCTTTGTTGTTTCTTTGAGCCATATTATAAACTTTGTACTATATCATTAGCTCGGTCTTCTAATTTACCTGCATCACTTTCAATGTCACCAATAATAGTATTCAATGCTTTATATCCAGTAATATCAAAAGGGTTAACACCTAAATCTTTAGCTGCCTTATCACTTTTTTCTAGTAATTTAGACGCACTATCATAAAATTTATCAGCTACTCCTACTAATTTTAAAGCATTTGTTTGCACTTTAGCTGCTGATTTTTTTATTGAAGCTATTTCCTTTTCCATAACTTTTGCTTTGTCGTCTTCGTCAATTATATTTTTTCGTGTAATTTGACCTTTTGTTAATGCTTGGCCTAAATCGTCTACTAAAGCTAATTCGATTTTTTGAGTTGATAAAGCTGTTTTATCTTTAGGTAGTCTGTCGTAAATCTTGTTTAATTCTTTTGGTGTTTTCATTTTATTTATTTAATTTATTTATATTGATTTTAATAAGTCTTGATATTCTTTAAAAAGTAAAGCCATTGTGTCATCCATTTCTTTATATCCTTTTATTGCATCAGCTTTAACCCCTAATTCTTTTGCAGAATTGTCAGCATTGTCAGAAATAAACAATGCCCTTTGATAAACTTCAACTCCCTTTTCCCTTACATCTAATGCGTCTGATTTAGCCTTTTCAAATGTTTTAGTTGCATTAGAAACTTCACTTCTAGCAGATTTAATATCTGCAATTTGTTTTTGTATATCTGTAACAATAGATAACGAAACCTTTTCACCTTTTACAATGTTTTCGATTTTGCTTAATAATTCCGAAGCTATTTTTTCTTCGGACATATCTTCTTTGATTTTTTCTTTAGGTCGTTCCATACGGTCCGCAAAGTAACCCTCAATAGAAAAACCCTTAACTTTATTAGTTTTAACATATTCGTTCCATACTTTATCATTATTAACTTTTACTGCACCCATCCAAGTGCCTACAGGAACGTCTAAACCATACTTTCTTGACTTATCATTTACTTCATCAACTACAATCCAACTTTCTACCAACGTCAGACCTTCTAATGCTTTAGAATGTTCTAATGTTGATTTGTTTTGGAATCCATTTTGTAAGTATAATTGAGATGCTTTTACTATGGTTTCTTTAGAAAAATAAATATAATATTCACCTTCATCACCGTTCCTATATATTGGTTTATTAGGTATCAATAAAGCACCTAATAATATTTTTTTATCCTTATCTAATTCAGCTAAATGTATTTCCTGTTTTTTCAAAGCAACAAAGTCTGATTCTATTGCAGGATTTTCTACAATTGAAATTGCATCAATTCCAATAGTATCTTGTTCTTCGTCTAAAATTAATTCTACTATTTTCATAAATATATAACGTTTTTAAAATTTAATTTTGCATTTAACCACCAATTGTTGCACCATTAACAATAGAACGTTCTAAACTTTGAGCTGTGGTTACGTCATTAGCAACTACAAAAGCTTGAATTGGTTGTTGACTTTGGCCTCCTATAGCATCGGCGAGTTGATTTGTTTGATTTGCACCTACAACATTAAATGCAGGTGGTATTGCAGGTGTTGACCCTCCTGATGATGACGGTGCAGGTATATTTGGTGTCGGAGTTGATACTCCTACTTTTGATGTTGCAGCTTTTTGTGCAGACATAGCACTTTTTATTGAACTTATTATTCCAACTGCTTGTACTGCATAACCTATAATTAAAGGAATGTTAGCAGGAAATGGTAATGCTGATGCTGCCTTTGCTGCACCACTTGCAACGTCTACACCTGCACCTGCAGCTTTTACAACTGATTTAGTTGCAGATGTTTTAGCTGTCATTAAAGTAGCTTTAATATCCATTATTAATTCTTTAGCTAGTAATAACTGTTTTGCTATTAACATTGCTTTTCCAAATTTAGTTTCTGCACCACCAATAGAAATTAAATCATCTAAAGCCTTTTGTTTTGATGCTGTCTTTTTTTCTTCTAATGCAATTTCTGCTTCTGCAATTTCTTGGTCTCTTGTTAAGTTAGTTTGTCTTGACGTTTCAACAAATTGGTCCAAAGCTATTTTAGCATCTATTTTAGCTTGTGTTCCTGCATTTGCATTATCTACTATTGCTTGTAGTCTTAAAGTCTCTTGTTCTTTTTCAATAGCATCAATTTCTTGCATTCTAATTAGTCTAGCTAATTCATCTGTAATTAATTCTGCGTTAAATCTTTGCCTTTCAATTGACAATAATGATTCACTTTCTAATTGTGTTTTAGTTAAATCAATTTGTTCTTTTGTTAAAGCAGTATCATTAGATTTTTGTTCTGAATTAAAACCTTCTATTGCGGATAATACTCCTAACTTTTCTGCTTTTGCATCTAATAAAGCAATATAGTCTTCATCTTTTCCAGTTAAATTAAATTGTGCTTGTGCTGCTTTTTCCACCATAGCAACATTATTTAACATTTCTTTTTGTTGGTCCTTTAATACTTGTTTTAATTTATTATTTGCCTCTATTCTGTCTTCAATGCTATTTCTGTCATCATCTCTAAGCTGTCTTAATTTTTCAGATTCAGTTGCATAACGCTCTAGGGCCATACGAGATTCTGCTTGTGCTATTGCTGCTGATTTCTTTAATTGAATGTTTGTTTTTGCTGTTTCCATTGCAGCTTTAACACTTACTTTTTTTAGGCCTGTAATTACTTTTTCACCAATAGCACCAACTTCAGTAACTGCCTCAACAATATTAGAGGCTATGTCTTTACCTGCTTCTACAGCTTCTTTTGCTACTTCTTCTAAATTTGTTTTGGTTTCTTGAATACCTTCATTTAATCGTGCTATAGTTTCAGGATTACCATCACCAAAAAATGATTGTTCCCAAGCTAATTGTGCAGATTGTAATGCTAATTTAATTGCGAAAAAACTTAATTTTAAAGGTGTAATTGCTACAGTTAATAAACCTTTTAAAACCTTACCTAACGCATCAAAGTTTTCTGAAGATGATGCAACAGCTTTATAAACGTCAGTAAATACATTAACAATTTGGTTAAAAACAATTTGTGCAGTTTCAAAAACAACATTCAAACTATCCATTACAGTCTGATTTTCTTGAATAGCTTGTGAAACAAATTCAAATGCTTTTTGTAATAAGAATACAATACCAGTTGCAGATGCAATAGACTTTAAAGATACGCCAACTTTTCCAACACCTTTTGCACTTTCACCTGCAGCTTTTTCTACACCCTTTAAAGAATCCTCTGTGCTTTTATTTGCATTTTTAACATCATCTTTAAGATTTCCTATTTCTTTTTCTAGGTCTTTGATTTTTTTTGTAGCATCTTTGGAATTTAATTCAAATTCTACTTCTATTTTTTCCATCTAAATTGTTTTTTTGTTTGTTTATATCCTTCAGAAAAAGTTTTAGCTAATTTATATTTTCCTTGTGCTATTCTTATTGTTTCAGTTTCACCGTTTACTACTTTTAGTAATTCTAATATATTTTTTATCATACTTTATTTAATAATTCCATTTCACTTTTTCCACTTTGTAAGTTTGTAGTGATTGAGTTAATAATATATTTTTGTGTATTTATTTGGAATGTATCGTTTAGTTCAAAATTATATAATATTCTTAATGGTAAATAAGATGTTACTTTTGTAAGTCTTCTGCTTAAATTAAAAACGTCTATTATATATTTACTATGGTAAACTGCAAATAATGTGTCTGTAAATTCATTAGAACTTGCTGCATATTCATTAAATTCATTTCCGAAATTAATATTTTCTTTACCCAAATTTGCACTTAAATATAAACTGTTTGATGGTAACCAAAATTTTGTTAATTTTTGTGATGTATTATCATCTTGTCTAAATTGATATCCTGCACTTGTTGTATCTTCTAAACTTGCGTAAAAAATTAAAGGCTTACCAATATAAGGTTGCTGATTTTCATTTACAGAATAACCCCATTGTAACTTTGTTACCTGTCCATTATTAGCATCTATTAAACGTTCAAATTTCATATGTTCAAATGGTACTAGAACTTTATAAACCTCCGTAGAGGCATCGTAATTAATACCACCAGTTCCTGTTTCATCAGTTCCACCAATATAACTTAACGCACCCCATACAGTACCAAATAATTGATTATGTTGTTTAGCTAAAAAAGTACCTGTTCCTTCGTATGAATAATTTATTTGTCTGTAAGGTAAAGCAATATTAACTTCACTTTTTGTTGTATCTACAAATTCTGAAATATTATAATTTACAGGTGCATTTTTTCCACTAATGTCATCATCTGTATAATATGAAAAATTATTAGTTCCGTCAAATACGGAAGCAGAACTTGCTTCTAATGGCCTTACTACAATTGTACCAATGTCATTAATATAAGCTACTAAATTAAACATATTAAAAATTCCACTTAAAAACGACATTATACTAACGTCAGGTATCTGCTGTCTTACATCAAAAGCAAATACTGTACTTGCTGTAAATTGACCTACACTATAAACTTCTGTCCAAGTGTTTGATGATGTACCTTCAAAACCGTTAAAGGTCCACACAATAGATGTTATAACGACTACTGTTTCGTGCTGAATTGTTACCGTATAAACTCCATCAGCAACCAATGGTGTTTGATTAAAATTTTGAACACCTGTTACAATAGGTGATGTAAAAATTGCCTGTCCGTTATTACTTATAATTACTTGGTATTCGTCATTGTTATTATTTGGAGTTACTACACAAGAATTACTACTTATGCCATTTGGGTTTGTAACTGTTGCTGAAGGTATTGATATTGTATTTCCGTTTCGTATAACTCTTGTTCCTGCTCCAGTTGGTCCAGTCCAAGACGGTGTAGATGTTTGATAATTTACAACTTGTTGTGGTGGTTGTACTGCTCCACTTTTTCTGTGAAGCCACATATATAAATTGTAAAATGCAGGATTTGATGTGTTGAAAAAATCCCTAGAAAATAATATATTATTAGCATATCCATTTGCTATTGTATATTTTTCTTCTATTTCTAATATTAGTTCATATAATCTAATTGCAAATTTTAAAGAATTAAAAAAAACTCCTTGCTCTCTTTGAGTTGTAAAAAATATATTATCCTGATTAGATGATATTGCACTACTATAAAAAAGTCTTTGCGTGTGTGTAATTAAAGGAACAATTAATTTACCTGTATTTTGTGTACTTATTAAATACGCTCTTATAGTTTGAAAATCATAATTCAAATCATAATCAGAACTTCCAAAAAGTAATGAACCTAATTTATCATCACCTAAAACATCAGGTAACTCAACAGTATTTCCAAAGAATGTAATTTTATAAGTGTGTGCTAAATTGTTTTTTAAATTAACTCCTTCTAATTTAATACGTCCACTTTTAAAAGGTATTGTATTTAATTCTATTCTACCTGCTTTTTTTAATCTTGCATCATAACCGCCTATAATATCAAAGTTATAATAATGTTTAAAAATTTTATTATTATTAGGACTTGCAGGAACAGAAAAAGTTTTTGAAAATGATGTAAATATTTTAGCTACATCTTTAATGTTTTGAATTGTTTCCGTTAATGAAACAGATTCATCTTTAAATAAATCTAACCTATCACTTTCTATATATAGCTGTAGCTTTTGCATTATCTAATGTTATTTATATAGTCTGCTGCTTCTTCAAATTCCATTGTGTATTCTATTAGCCTATTATTTACAGATGTCTTTTTTTCTATAGAAGAATTTATAACTGTAAAAGGTAAAACTACTTTTGTTGTTTGTTGTGTTTTTGTAATTTCTATCCAAACATATTCACTTAACAATAATTGTTCAAAAAATTCTACAGCAAATTCAGGGTAATATCCTGAACTTAATTTTATAGTTCTTTTAGCTTGTGTATTAAATAATTTCCTTGGTGCATTTTGTAAATTATAATCATCAGCACTAGCGTCATTATTATTTAATGTATTGGATTTATAATTTTCGTTTGTTCTGTTAACATTTGTTTCTGTTTTTAAAAAAAACCATAATTCCTGCTGTACACCATATTTATTTATAAACCATAACTTGTTTCCTATTCCGTATTTAGTGCAGTCTATTCTATTTATTTTTAATGTACTTCCTCCTTGTGATACTGTTGTAGCTGTTGTAGAATATGAAGCTGTTTGTATATTTCCGTTTGATTCCATATAAGCTACTTTACCTGCTTGACTAAATGGTGTAAATATTTCAAATAATCCTGTACTTGGATTCTCTGCTAATAGCCATCTATTAGTTCCAATATTTTCAAATGGTACAATCGGATTTGCTAATTCTTCAAAAAGTCCATAGGCCTCTAAACCTATATCATTAAAAGTTGATACTGGACCAATCAATGCACCTGCTGCATTAAGTGCTTGTAACTTAGATTGAATTACAATACTATCAGAATAATTTGTTGCTGAATAAGTAATGTTTAAATAATCCCTAGCAAGTTCTGAAATATCAAAGTTTGTAGTAAAGCCATCTTCACCAAATTTTTCTATTGTATATCTTAACGTTCCACCTATTAATAAAAGCAATTGTACTTTTACAGTTGCTGATTCATTACTTTGATGAAACTTAAATTGTGGATTTCTTAATGCAATATTTGCCATTGTTTATTTTTTTGCTCCAAAGACCATTTGTGATTCTATATCTGAAACAAATGCTTTAGCTAATTTTAATTCGTATTTTTTTACTCCTGCATTAAAAGGTCTTGAAAAAAAAGTTGTGGCTTTAAGTCCTTGAAAATATATTTTCTTAACTATTAAATATCGCATCGATTTAAAACTAATAAAACGCCCTAAATCATCTCTCCACCTAAAGTTCTTTTTTTTTAACCATTTATCAATACCTTTATTTAAACCCCCTTTTGGACCAGTTCCTGAACCGTATTGAAATTTCTTTAACATATTAGATTGTGCAGCTCTTGTTTCAGGATATGTGCTGTTTACACCCTTCACACCTTTGTCAACATATATACCATAATCTTGCATCATAAATTCTACAAGTATAGCAGTATCATCTTCTAATATTTGGTACTTAAGTGAGTTGTATAAATCACCTCCACCTTTATCTTTTTTAGTAAGGTTTGATTTTGACTGCTGAATAACATATTTAGCGTAATCAGTCATTACAGATTTCAAATTTTTCATTTCCATCTAGCAAATGTATATGTCATTATAAATCACTATATCCATTGTTGCGGTCCATCCTGCCAACATATTAGTAAACCTGTCGTAGAATGGCTCTAAATTAGCGTTACCCTCAAGTTGATACATATCTGTATGAAGGTCACCCATTCTTAACCGTTGTATCAATCTATTTAAAACTGCTAATTGTGTGTTTAAAATATCTTGTTCGTTATTGTTGCCTCTAAAAAAATCTACTGTTTCATCTTTGGATTGGTTTACAATATCCATTGCTAAAACGCTAATATTAAATCTTAGTACTTGTTCTTCATCTGTTACACTATTTATAATAATATGACCCATAGGAAATATATCCTGCTTGTTTAAATTCACATCACTAATGTCACCAGTAGTACAAGTATTTATATTTACATCTTGCAACAATTGTTGTTTTATAGTTTCTGTCAATTGGTAAAAACCCCTTACACCCTGATTTGCCATTATTTAAAATTCTTTTTTATTTTCTTTGATTCTAATTCTGCTTTTTCTTTCATATATTCTAACGTATATAAACAAGTATGTACGTTTAATTTAGTGATATGTTCAAGTCGTCTAATATCGTTTTGAGCGAGTCCAGTGAACAAGCTTTGATACCATCCGTATTTTCTTGAAAAATTTGTTGATGCATCGAGTTGTCCTTCTGATACTCGTCCAAATAATTCACTATAGTTTTCGATAAGTCTATCTCTAAATTGTATAAAAAAAAAACTGCACCTAAGACAATATCTATAGGAATTTGATTTAGCTTTTCTTTTGTGTCTATATCGTAATCTTTTATTAAATATTGTTTACCTATCTTTTCTTTAATAGGTCTATATAAAACATTCATAGCTGTTTGCATATTGTCCCAGTCTCCGATGTATGTATCTAAGTCTATATATTCACCTAAAGACATTTCATCAAAATCAGGTATCATACCATATTCAATACCATTCATTTTAAACGTTCTAATTAAATTAGGTTGTTTATCAAACATCTTATTTAAAACCTCTACAATTTTATCTGCATCAAATACTTTTAAAAGCCTTACAGATTTACCATCTAGGTTACAAAATATTTCAATCATTTTGCATTGTAGAAAATAAGGGTCAGTATTCTTTTCTTGAATTTTAAGAAACTTTTGGTACTGCTTTAGTGTTATTTCAGCTAAACTGTTTGGAATGTTTAATTCTGTTTTCATATATATATAACGTATTTAAAGTAAGATTTTACAATATACAAAAATAATAAAAAAAGGCAGCCATTTCTGACCACCTTAATTTGTTTAAAAAAAACTACTTACTATAACATACTTGCATTAAAACAGCTTTGACTACAATATTCTTTTTCGTGATGTAGAGGTTTTCCACATTCTGAACATTCATATTCAGGTTGTTCTGCAGGGTCTAAGAAATCATACCATTCTGACATATCTATATATTAAAGATTAAACTGATTAATGACCTACCTATAAAATAAGTTGGAATCACTACAAGCATAATTACTTGTAATTTTTTAAATTGCTTTCCTAACTTTGCTGCTTTGTTTAATGTTTTCATTGTTCTGTTTTTAAAATGGGATGCTCTATGTTGCTCCGTAACGACCAAGTTTAAAAAGCTAATAGTTACACCCCATTATTTATTTAGTTATAATTAGTTTGATTTTAAATAAGTAGATATTGACCATTCAATATCATAACCTTTTTTTACCACCTCTACCACTTCGTTAAATGTAGTAAACATTATTATATCTTGAAATGATAAGTTTTTATATAATGGCATTAAATTAATTTTAGTTATTATTGAGTTTTCTAAATTTGACATTTTAAGTTTGTTTGTTTTGTTCCCTACAAAGATAATACTTTATTTGTTATAAACAATAAATTTTATAACTTATTATTTAAGAAATGTAATATGTTCCTTTATTTGGGTTTTGTAATTGGTAAGTTATAGCATATCTGACAGCATCCAAAAGATGATTCCATTTGTCTTGTGGTGTTTTTGATTTTTTTTCTAACCAAGAATAATTGTTTAGTTCTTTAATTAAGTTGATACTATTATTATCTACTATTAAATCGTAATCTTGTAATAAAGATATTCCATAAGTTATAGAACCTTGGCCTTTTATTGCTTTAACTAAATTACAGCCTTTGTGCTTTAGTTCATATATCAATCTTGGTTCAGCAGAATCACCTACAATTAAATTGGTCTTAGCGTGTTTTAAATTAAGTTCTGCAATCTGTGATGTTGTTAATCCTTTTAAATAAAAACATTCTTTTAAGTAGATTATTTTATTAGTACTATCTATATTAGTTTCTACAAGTGTATTTTCATCAGAAGCAAATCCGTAATCTTGTCCAAAAACACTAACACCTACTTTCTTAAATGGACCAAGTCTCCAGTTATTAAATATAACACCTTCAGCTTTTGCTAACCATCCACCAAGCATTTGATGCTTATATTTTTCAGGCCTTCTAATTTTGATTGTAGCTATTTGCTGCAAGTATGATTCGGATAGATTTTCTAAATTATCTAAATAGGTTGTATGTATATATGTTGTATTATCTTTAACAGTATTAGATGATTCCATTACACCTTTATCTTCAAAAAACCTTGAATATATCCAATGCTCTTTTGTGACTGGATTCAATATCATTATAACCCTGTTTTGTTGTTTTAGGTTTCTAACTGACATATCTATTTTATCAAAGATATCTTCACTTTGTAGTTCTTCTGCTTCATCCATTACCCACGTTGTAACGTTTGTTAGAGACTTCAGGTTTGCTGTTTGGTCACCACTTGACGTCTTAATACCTTTAAACATTATCTTGCTACCTGAACGCTTATTTATGATTTCGTCTTTTGTAATATTAAAATCATCTTGAATGTTTAATGTTTCTATCTTATCTATAAATTCAGGAATAATAGAAATGTATGCTGACGCTAAAGTAAATCTAGTAAATAGTATTGTGTGTCCTGCTTCATATGTGAGCAGCACTAATAGTAAGTTAATTGAAAATGATTTTCCTGAACCTCTACCACCAGTTACAATAAAATAACGTGAATCTGATGATGTAATTGGTTCGTACTTTTTATCTACTTCTATCACTTAAATTTAATCAAATCTTTAAAGTTTACAGTAAAGCCTTCAGAAGACGTTATGTCAACTGATTCTTTTGGTTTACCATATCTGTACCCAAAGTATAAAGACATCGCTCTAGAGTCTCCTTTTAGTATCTGCTGACCTAGTGTTTTAATTACCTCGTCATTATCAATGATGTTGTCTAGCTTTTCTATTAGCCTAACCTCATCTGCTTTTTTAGGGCGACCTGCAAAGCCTTTAGTTGAATGCCCACCGTTGTTTTTTCTATTGTCCATAAATTAATACTTTATTAATTAATTAATCTTTATATATCTATATAACGTAATTAAAGGTTTGTTTTATTTAAAACATTACTAATTGTGATTGATGTTCTTTTAATCTCTTTAGACTTGCTTCGTAATATTCTTTATCTATTTCACAAGCTGTTAAATCATATCCTAAATTATGACAGGCTAAAGCTATTGAGCCACTGCCTAAGTGTGTGTCTAATATCTTATCGCCTTCCTTAGCATAGTTCATTAATAACCATTCGTATAATTTTACTGGTTTTTGTGTTGGGTGTATTCTATTTCTGTTTTTAGCAGCATTGTAATCATATTTTTTAGCACTTGTTTTAAAACTACTCCACGCTAATTCGTATTGAGCAAATGTTACATCTTCACTGAAACCCTTATCCCATAACAACCAACAAGGACTTGGATATAAATAATCTGTCATATAGTTACCACCCCATATAATTTGATTTTTACTAACCCTAAACAATTCTTTAAAATAACTCTTACTTGGTATATTTTTATCTTCTCCTTCAAATTTATGGTAATTACTTTTTTTGTCGCCTTTACGCCTACCCATACTTACATTAATATTAATCCCATAAGGAGGGTCTACTATAGCAAGGTCGAAGTAATTATCTTCATACCTTGCCATTAATTCCATATTACATTCGTTTGTTATTACCATAGTTCGATGTCGTTAATTAACTAAACATTTTTATTTCCATTCCCAACTTTTTTTTAATAAGTTTAATCTATCTTCTACTTCATATTGTTTTTCTTTAGGAACATCTAACATTAATTTAATTAATGGGTTTTTTAATTGTTCTAATAATATGTTATATTTTTTTTCTGTGTTCATCAGTTTGTTTGTTAAATAATGAACCTTATCTATTTCGTCATAATCCATTCCACTTTTAAATAAAAACATATTTTCTATTTCATCTAACTTTGGATTAGTTGTTTTATATATAGGGTACATTTTAACTAAGTGTATTGCGTTAGCGTGATTCATTGATTTACCTTGTGATTCAAAAAATAAAGAAATAGAAAGCCATCTCATCGATAGTTTGGTCCTCAGTATAAAACATAATAAAGCTCTGTATTCTACATATTCTGTTTTTCGTGTTTCTTTGTATATATCTATTTCTGATAATTCTTTTATCTTTTCTGATATTTCTAAAGGTTGTAGTCTTGTCATTTATTTTTTTTAATTTTGTGTTATTAAAACACTATTTTTTTTAATTCTTTTTGATATGCTTGAGATGCTTTTTCTTTTGTTTTAAATGTGCCTAAATATATTCTTTTATCATTTTTTCTAATTTCAGAATAGTAATTATTGCTTGAGGTTTTGTATACACCAGTATATCCGCTTTTACCTTTTCTATCTTTTGTTAAATTATGTCTTTGTGTAATTAATTGCAAGTTATAAAGTTTGTCATTTAATGCATTGTTATCAATATGGTCTACTATTATTTTATGACCACAAGATTTATGATTTAAAAACGCCTTAGCAACTAAAACGGAAACGGTATTTACAGTTTTTATTTTATTTTTACTTAAAGTAACGTGATATCTAGTAGATTTATTTATATGCTTTATATCTCTAATTCTATTAAACTTTAAACTTCGTACATTACCTAAATTACTAACTTTATAAAGCCCTTCATATTCAGGTATATCTTTCCAAATCTCTATTCCTAATCTACTTAATGTTTTGTTTATCATTCTGTTCTTAATTTTAAAAGGTGGTAGCATTCAATATATTTTTGCTTGGCCTTACCTTTATATTCTTGTTTAAATAATTGATATAATTTTTTTGTGTATTTATATTTACTATCACAATCTGCTAAATATTTTTCTGCAAATCGTTTTCCTTTACCTTTAAAATAATTTACATTATCTGCAGTATCACCAATTATAAATTGTTCGTAAAAATTAAACATTGCTTCGTCTTCTGTAATATCTAATATTTCTTTGTGTTTGTAATGGTAATTATATATTAAAGCAGGAAATTGTTTATAGTCTTTATCGATACTGATTATCATTACTTCATCCCTACCAAATTCATTTGACAAATTAAACCAGTACCTTGCAACCATATCATCAGTTTCTATTCCATAACCCCAAACGCTGTCATAATGGTCTTTTACAAATTGGTGCATTTCATTTAGTAATGGTGGTAATTCTTGTTTTTTTCTATTAGCTTTGTATTTGCTTGTAATTAGTTTTCTAAAGTTTCCTTTTGAACCACTAAAACAAATGACCTTATCAACATTATAAATTGATTCTAAATCATTTATTATTTTCATATACTGTTCGTCAAATTTATTTCTTGCATCTGCTATATCAGTATAGTATTTTTCATCTTCAGGTGTTTCACGTTTACGATAACAACTAGCAAAGATTAAACTATCTGCATCAACTAATAAAATCATTCCTCTTTTTTATTAATTGTGTTTCCATCTAAATCAATAACTGTATAGTTATGTTCTGTTAAAAGTTCAATAGCAATGTTTATTTCTTTTACTGTTTCTCTATAATGATTGAATATTTCATTATCAAATGCGTTTACTTTATTCATAATTCTTTTATTGTTTCTTTAATGCTGTTTAAGTGGTACTCTTGCATTTTCTTTTGTTCTTTACACACTTGGTCTATAATAAATGGTAGGTCCTTATAAAGCTGCTCTACATCCATTACAATAGTACGTTCGTTTTCAGGATAATCGCCATAATGAATATATAATTCACCATCACTACAATGCAAAGAACTTGTAGACCCAACATAAGTATATTTTTTTGCTTCTCTTAATTCAAGTTTTAATTCTGTTATTTTTTCTTCTAATAAATCTGTTACTTTACTCATCTGTTTATTTTTTTATGTTTGTATTTATGTTTACATTAAGTTTTAAATAATTTTTAGTTTTACCTAAATCTTTAATCTGATAATTAATTGATACGTCAGATATCATTGGGTCATTATTTATGTGTTCTTCTATAGAATCTTTTAATTGTTGCCAAGCTGCAGAATTTATATTCATTTGTTATTATATAAAATCTTTGTATAATTCTACATTGTCAAGAAATTTTTTTTCTTCTTTTAATTTTTTTAATATTTTTTTGTTCATTAATTTTTTAGAACTTTCTACATTTATATTAAGAGAAATTTGTCTTGCGTAAAATTCTAAAGATTTAAAGTAATCGTATTCGTCATCTGTTAGTGTTATCATTTGTTCTGTTTTGATGTAGAGGCTATTTCCTAACTACCCACCAAAGATAATACTAATTATCTTATAAACAAAATATTTAATAAGTTATTATTAGTTTTCGTTTAAATTAATACGTGATGCCATATTTTCTTCTAATAAATAAACATCTTTTAAGATTCTTTTCTTGGTCCACATTGTAGTGTCAGGACAATATTTTTTAACCGCTTCAGGCATTTTAAGCGTGTTTAACCAATACATAAAATTTCCTTTGGTATCTGCAACAAAATAGATTTTTATTACATCCTTTGGTAGTTTCATTAAATTATCGAACTTATGCTTTTCTAACATTTTAGTTTTATAATATTTATTTCTGAATTTCATTTCTATTACACAATCAAAACCCTTTGGAGTTTTTCCATATGCATCAAAAATTTCTGTATCCTTTTCTGAAACTTTTAAGTCCCATCCGTCAAAATTTAAAAGTAAAACAATTGCGTTTTCTAATTGCTTAATCTTCTTTATGCCCATTATCCCAAATAATGTTTAAATCTTTAATCCAATTTTTTATCGTTACTGGACTACAAGTACAGGGACGATAATAATTATGCTTGTAGTACTTTGAATGTAGTTGTGAAATAAGTTCAAATTCTGTAGAGGATAAGTACTGTTTTGTTTCCATTCTAAATTCTTGCCAGTCTTGTCTATCGAGTTTTTCAAATTTTACCATCTTTTAATTTTTATTTCATTTAGCTTTTTTCTACGTTCAGGACAATTACATTTAGAACCTTTTAGTAAATGGTATTTATCTACTAAGTATTTAATACCAGTATATTTTGTAATGTAAAAAATAAAGTCTCCTAATTTCATATTAATTTTTTTATAGGTAATAATATCCCTTTACTAGAATTATTATCACCCCCTTTTATATCTCTTTTTGTTCCTAAAAATTCTCTGCACCTATTTTTTAAATCAAATGTTTTAATTAAATGAAATGTTTCACCAAAACAAAAACAGTAATAATCTGAAATTGATGTGCTAATTCCACTCTTTTTATTTCGTGATTCATATTCTACAAATACATTGCCAGTTGTTAATGCTTGTAAATCATATTTAACTTCAATAGTTTTAGAATTAAAGATGTTTCCTAATTCTTGTTCTTTTGTTTGACCAACTTTTAAGTCATATTTAAAATCATTATTAAAATTCATAATAATTTCTTTAGTTTTCTTTTTACCTTGTTATACGTATTGTAAAGAGAATAATAATGAATAAAAGATTTACGTGAAAATTCAGCTATTGATTCACCGCCATTAATTATTTCAAACACTTTTTTATCATACCAAAACATCTTTTCTAAAGCAATTTGTATTTTATCATATGATTCTGTATAATTTATATCTGTATTTGTTAAATTAACATCATCTAAGCTAACCAATGTTATATTCTTACCTTTACGTTTATAGTCATAAAATAAACTTCTTAGAGTCTTAAATATATAGTAATAATTTAT
>Ga0208814_1000889_pt1 | contig 15355 bp, 7 predicted proteins | sample MalvirAntarct_55_FD_184253 | JGI IMG/M metagenome (GOLD analysis project Ga0208814, IMG submission 184253) | Marine viral communities from the Global Malaspina Expedition - Malaspina viral metaG Antarct_55 (SPAdes) (version 2) | ecosystem: Environmental > Aquatic > Marine > Oceanic | place: South...
GTGGAGGCTTCGATTTATATATCACAACAGCAACAGAAGTTTTTAAACTAAGACAGTGCGTTATAACAAATGGGCAGATCAATATCGAGAGATTGCGACCTCTGAGTTTGAGCATATCTGGTGAAGCGTCTGAGCTGACTACAGGGAATTCTTCTCCTTTAGCTGCGGCATTGCCTACAGACTTAGAAGTTTGGAGTGACGCAAAAGTGGCAACGGAAGGACATAGCAACCCCCTTCTGCGGACTTCCGCTTCTCCTCGTACTTATAACTTATGTCCTGAGCTGACTATTTTACTAGACAGTGTGGACATTTCTTCTGAGTTACGCTCTCTTTCAATGGAACTGCAACACGAAGTGAATTGGACAAACTATAAAACACTAAATAATGCAATAGCAGGTACAACGCAATATCCTAGTGGGTTTAGATACGGAAATAAAATTTTAGCAGGAAATATTACTAGATATTTAACAGATACTAATGATAGTACTGCTCAAACATTTAATGTAGATAAACCTTTACGTATAAAAGCGGGTACTACTATTGGTGGAACTTTTTATGGTATAGACCTAAACACTACTCTTTGTAGTTTTACAAACAGAGTAACTTCAGTAGATGTTTTTACACAGAATATGGACTGGAGATTAACTCAAAATAACGGCGGTAATATTGCTGCCCTACTAACTTACACAACACAATCTTAAAAGGAAAAAGTAATGGATTTAAAAAAATTAATGGTCGATACTAAAAACGTATGGGTAGACTTTCCAGGTCTTCCAGGGTTTTCTGTAGAAGTAGCTAACTTATCAAGAAAAGAGTTAAATGGCCTACGAAAAAAATGTACTGTATCAAAGTTTGATCGTAAAACGCGGGCAGTAGTAGAGAACTTAGATGAAGATAAGTTTGTAACAGAATTTGCAAAATCTACTCTTAAAAACTGGAAAGGCTTGACCCTAGAGCACCTGCAAACTTTATTGCTGATTGATACAGACGGGCAAGATATGTCAAAAGAACTAGAGTTTAACGAAGAAAACGCCGAGACCTTAGTCTCTTCTTCCACTGAGTTCGATACATGGCTTAACGAGGTAGTCTTTGATTTAGAAAACTTTCGTGCAGACCCAAAAGGAAACAGCCCTAAAGCGCCTCGAGGTAATGTTCCAAAATCTTGATACTGGAATGACACGTAGCAAGTATCTTGATATGTGTGAACAGTTAGAGCAAGAACCAAAAGAAAATGAAATACCTCCCGACTGGGAGGATTTCCCTTTAGTAATACAGGAAGCAATAAATACATTTAATAGCTTAGGCGACAGAGTGTATCCAGAAATAGGGTTTGTAGGAAAAGATTATACTAACTTAAGATACTTTACAGAATTGTATCAAATAACTGACACAGAGTTTTTCCTAGAAATAATATCTTGGTTAGACTCAAGGGCTATCAAACAATCCCAGCAGCAGTTAAAGCGGGAGCACGATAAGCTAAAGAGAAAATAACTTGTCTAACGAAATTACTTTTACAGTAAAAATTGACGATAAAGGCTCCCTAGCTCTTGTTACTAAAGAAGCTAAAAAAACGGCCGCTGGCGTAAAGAAAGTAGACGATGCTACTCAGAAAGCTACTAAGAGCCAGAATCATTATAACAGAGGTGCCAAAGGCGTAGGCCAAGCAGGTCTTAGTGCTAGTAAAGGCTTCTCTAAAATGCGTGATTCTATGTCAGGCAGTAACGGGCTTGTCAGTGCCTATGCTATTCTAGCAGCTAATATATTTGCTGCTACAGCCGCCTTTAATGCTTTAAGAAGAGCTGCTCAGATAGAGCAGCTTGCTCAAGGCCTCCGAGAAGTTGGAGCCGCCGCAGGGCAAAACCTCCCCGATATTGCAAATAGCTTAAAAGAAATTACAGGTAATGCTGTGTCTTCTGAGCAAGCAATGAGAGCAACTGCTGTAGCAATTTCAGCAGGTTTTCGATCTGACCAACTAGTACAGCTTACAAAGGTTGCAAAAGGCGCTTCGATAGCTCTTGGAAGAGATATGGGAGATGCCTTAGACAGGCTCGTAAGAGGTACAGCAAAACTAGAGCCTGAAATTCTTGACGAATTAGGTATTATGGTAAGACTTGACGATGCTGTGAGAGTTTACTCAGATAGATTAGGAATTGCTGTAGGGTCTTTGACTCAGTTTGATAGAAGACAGGCTTTTTTAAACGCAACTATTAAAGAAGGTTTAGAAAAATTTGAAGATCTAAGTAAAAGCATAGATGCAAACCCTTACGATAAACTCGCAGCTAGTTTAGCGGATTTACAGAAAGCTTTTATTAAAGGTCTTTCAGGCCTTACTGGGTTGAACAAAGGAATATCGTTCGCCTCTAGAAATTTAAGCTCATTAACAGCCGTTGCAAGTACCTTAGCGTTAGGTATAACTAGGGGTGTTGCTCCCGGGCTCTTTAGAATGGCAGACTCCGCCGCAGCAACTGCAAATGGAGCTCTAGCTGCCCAGACTGCAGTAGCAGGACTTGCTACCGAAGGGTCAAAACTCCCCCCTAAATTTGCAAAACTTGCAGGAGCTTTACAAAATGGCACTGCTACCTCAAAAGACTTCGCAACTGCAAATTCTAGTCTTACAGGGCAATTAGGTGGTTTAACAAGAGGGTTAAACGGTCTCACAAAAGGTACTGAAGAGTACGCATCAAAGTCTGCAGAGATATCAGGTGTAAGAGGTCAAATGGCCGAGCTTGCAAAATTAGAAGACCTTCAAGGCAAGGCTCGAGTAACAAATGCAAGAGCTAGTGCTTTAGGCTCTGCGGCTAACTTTAATTTAAGAGACTCTTTCGGGTCTTTAAAAACTGCTTTTAAAGAGGATAAAATAACTACTGACGCTTCTATAAAGGGAAAGAAAGGTTTAAAAATAACTATGAAAAGCCTTGGCCCCGCCTTTAGAATAGCAGGAACAGGAGCAAAAGCTTTTGGAGCAGCTTTATTTACGGCTCTTCCCTATATAGGGATTATTATATCTGTTGTTTCAGTTCTTTACAATGTTATAAAGGAAAAGTTTTTTCCAGAAGACTTAGTAAAGAAAAGAATAGAGGACGCTAAAGAATCTTTCAAACAATTTAATGAAGTTCAAGCTCGGTTTATGACAAGTAGTTCTGAGGGCGCAAAAAAATTAGCAGAAAGTTATATAGCTTTAGCGGGAGTTCTTGATCAAATAGATGGGAAAATTAGACAAGTAGCTAGCGCAGATATAGCACAATATTTAGAAGAACTAACTGCTCAAAATATAGAACTACAGACTCAAAGACGTCTTTTAGACGAAGCAAATGAAGCTAAAAAATCGTACAAGCCTTCTGCTTCTGATGCGATGGGTGGTGTAGAAACTCCTGCGATGGCGGCGTTTAGGCTAGAAGGTCAAATAGAAGATCAAGTAATTAAAGTGGGTAAGAAAAAAGATCAAATAGCTAAAGCAGGCCTTGTTGCTTCTAAAAAGATATTAGGGGCGGCAATTTTTGAGTTAAGTATTCAAAAAGAAGTAGCGAAACAAACAGGTGTTAGTGCTTTTAATACCGGGTTAATGGCAGACTCAATGATTCAGTTAGAGGCTTTACAGGCAAGATTAAAAAAAGGGGACATAACCTATTCAGAATTTTTAGTACAGCTTGAGCTAATACGAAGGTACCCTAACGAAGTAAAAGCATCTTTTCAACAATTAGATATTCTTATTGCTACTTTTAATGGTACAATGAATAAAAGAGCTCAAAAAGCAAAAAAACTTTATCAAGAAGAAGAAGAAGGAGCGCAAGGCATTATTGATAGATTTAAGGAGCTCGGACTAGCTGCAAAGGAGCGCGACAGTCTTGGCAAGCCTACTGAAAAAGCTACAGAAGCTGTAACTCTTATTGAAAAGTTAGAGGAAAAAATATTAAAATTAAAAGTTGGAGATGCGTTTAAAAATAATGGTGTAGCAGGTGTAACAGCTTTTGTAAAGGCTATAACAAATGCAAGAACTACTCTTGCTACAATGGAGAAAACGCTTGCAAAAAATAAGTCACAGTTTGCCTTACTTAAAGATGCAGCTAAAGGCGTAATAGGTGGACAAGGTTTTATTGACGCAGAAACGAATTTGCTTATAACAGAAGAGGTCGCTCTTATAGATGAAAAACTAAAGACCGAAGCTCTTATTTTAGGCATAACCGTAGACGAGTATCTTACTAGAGAAAAGGGTCTAGTGCTTGATAAACAAAAAAGTTCGCTATTAGGAAAGGAAATTGACGACAAGATTATTCTTAAAAAGAATGAGATTGACTTATTAAAGCTAGAGAAACTACGAAATTCTTTAGCAAAAAAACGTATGGATATAGATAAAAGAGTTTTTGCTATCAGAGCAAAAGCAGCGTCTGCAGGGGGAAAGCTTACTCCTAAACGTGAATTCGACATTGCTATGAATACTGCTAAAGTAAAACTAGAGGCGGCAAAATTAGACGTTAACTTTATAAATATTAAATTAAACCTTGAACGAGAATTACTAGTATTACAGATGGGAGGGCAAGATGCGCTCACAGATAAACACAAAGTAATATTAGAGCTGTTAGATGCTCAAAGTAAAGTTGTTAGACAAATTGCAAATACAAGTGTAAGAAGTGCACAAACAGGAGTTACTGAAACTATTCAAGGTGGTGCTGGAGAGTATGGCACCGGTATGTCGAGAATAGCAGCCGGTAGCGGTATGAGTGATATGACAAGTCAAATAGCTTCTATGCAAGGATATAGTAAAGCAGTAGGAGTAGCGGCCGCGGCTCAATCAGAGCTAACCATGCGTCAGGCTGAAGCTAAGGCGCTTAAAAAGGAAATAGACGCAGAGTCAGGCAAGTCAGATGGGGGCGATAAAGACAGGATAGCTGTAATGCAAGCGGAAAAAGCTATCTTAAACGATCAAATTGCAACTTCACAAGCCGTACTACTTCAAGCACAACAAAACGTAAAAAATAGTGCTCTCGAGATGGTAACAAGTACTATCACAGGAATGAGTGAGGCTTTAGTTGCACTAGGCCCTGAAGGAGTTTTGGCAGCATCTTTTGGAAATCTATCTAATATAATGCTAACTTCGGTAGTTGGTGCTCTAGAAGTAATGTCAATAGAAGGAGTAAAAACCTCTCAAATACTAGCGGCAGGGTTTGCAGCAGCCGCAGGTGTTATCGGTGGAATAGCTTCTATACTTCAAGCTCAATCCAATGTAGCAGTTGAGGCGATAGATAGACAAATAGAGGCAGAGAAAAAGCTTGATGGACAGTCAGCAAAGTCTGTGGCTAAAATACAGAGCATGGAAGCAAAGAAAGAAGCTATTAAAAAGAAAACCTTTGAAACAGATAAAAAATTAAAAATAGCAGGAGCAATAATGTCAACGGCCGCTGGTATAGCACAATCTCTATCATTACCATTCCCCATGAACTTTATTATGGCTGGAATAGTTGGAGCTATGGGTGCCGCTCAAATAGCTGTAATATCTGGTATGAGCTATCAAGGAGGGGGCAGTGCCTCTACTCCATCTATGCCTTCAAAAATTGGCATAGGAGAAAGAGGCAAGGGAGTAGACTTAGCGTCCTCTCAGTCTGCAAGAGGCGAACTTTCTTACTTAAGAGGAGAGGACGGTACTGGCGGCTCAGGTAACTTTAAGCCAGCTTTCACAGGAGCTAAATATAGAGCTTCTGGCGGAGAAACCGCAGGGTTTATGGTAGGAGAGCAAGGACCTGAAATGTTCATTCCAGATCGCTCAGGCCGCATAGCACCTGCAGATGAAGTACAAGCAGGAGGAGCTCCTGCTCAAGTAACATTTAATATTAATACAATAGATGCTAGCGGTGTAGAAGATATGCTAACAGTACAAAGAGGAAATATAATAGGCATGATTAGATCAGCTGCAAACTCTTACGGACAATCCTTTGTAGAAGACGTAGATACATCTACACTACAAAATAGTGCCGCTGCCATGGGCGTAGGGAGATACTAATGGGAAACTTTACTGCTTTTCAAAACACACTACCAGATCCTAATAATAGAATAAATAATGCAGGAGCTGATAACTCTGCTACTGATGCAGGGGCTTATGGTGCAGGCTACTCTGCAGTAAGTTTTTCATCAAATCAGAGAGTTCTTAGAGATAAAACTAACTCAGGAAGACTACTTGCAAGGGCAAAAACAGGACATAATTGGAAAATAAAAATTAGTTACAATCCTATGACTCGGGAAGAGTTTGAGCCTATTAATACTTTTTTACTGCAAAGAAGAGGAGCTTTAAATCCTTTCTTTGTATCTTTGCCTCAGTACCGCCTTCCTCAAAATACAGCTTTTAGAGCATGGGTGCAGGAGTCAGGTGGAAGCACTAATAAGTTACACGTAGTAGTTAGCGCCGCTGCAAATTCAACAGGTGCAGCAGGTTCTACTTCTTTATTGCTTGAAGATGCCAAGGATGCTAAGGACTATACAGTAGCTACGGATAAAACTCCTTTGCCCGGTGATTTATTTACTATTGATGGAACTAACTCTAACCATAAAAAAACATATCAAGTAACGAGAGTAGAAACTAATGCTGATTATTATCTTGTCAATAGCTCCCCTACTCGACCTAATACAAATCAAGTAAGAATTCATTTTACTCCTGCACTCGCTAAAGCCGTTGTAGCAGGTGATGATCTTATTTTTAACGATCCTAAAATCAAAGTAATTATAACAGGTGACGTACAAGAGTATGCATTAAATACAGATAATTTATATGCATTTTCTCTAAGTCTTGAGGAAGTTCAATAATGGGTATAAGAAATTTAGATGCGGCAGGTGGAACAGCCCTTAGAGACTCTCTATTAAAAGACGAATCTTTTACGTATGCACACTTAGTAAAGTTTGAAAAACCTTTAATAACAACAACAGGTAGAAGCTTACAAAGAGCTCAAGACTATGTATATCTTAGTGATGGTTCTACTGATATTCTTTTTAATGACCTGTCTACTCCTGTAAATAGTTCTACCTCAAATGGAACGCAAACTTATATAGCTAATAAGCTAATAAGTGTGGGAACTGTTAGCGAGACTACTGAAGCCCGAGCTACTTCTATGAGTATTAATGTAAGTGCAGCTGCTTTGAGTACTTCTCTTACAGATGTTGTTACTTTTACAACCACTACTATCACAGGTACTAAAGATTTTGTAGATGAAGGTTTTAGAGAAGGAGATACTCTTCTTATTACTGGAGGAGCCAACAATACTAAACAAGTACGAGTAGACCGTTTCGAACTCAATAATACAAGAATGGTAGTATCTTGTGTAACTAATAATCTTACAGCGGGGTCTAACCAAACTATAACACTCTCTTTCAATAATCCAGAAGTAGAAAGTATACTAATAGATAGAACTAATGGAAGTAGCTATGCAAGGTATATAAATAGAGATGTATTTATATATAAAGCACATATTAACACAGAAACTGGTGCTATTATTGGAAAGCCTTATTTATTATTTAAAGGTATAATTGCTTCAGGAAAACTGAAAGAAGACCCAAGTAAAAGCTCTATAATAACGTGGAGTGTTACTAGCCATTGGGGAGACTTTGCCCGAGTTTCAGGAAGAATTACTGCCGACCAAAATCACAGAGCCTTAGATCAAGATGGTGTAGCCGACCCCACTGCAGCTATAAGACCTGCATATTCAACCGACTTAGGTTTTCTACATAGTGAACAAGCAGTTAATTTAGTCTCAACCTATCAGGTTATGGAGACAAAAACTAAGTTAAAAATGAAAAGAAAGTGGTGGGGCGGTAAGTCATATTCTCAGGAAGAATATGAAGTACAAGTCGATAGAGAAGTAGACCTACGTTTTAATCTGTCAGCCAAATATTTGCCTGTTATGTATGGCGTTAATAAAATTGATAGTATTCCTGTTTTTGTTGATACTTTAGCAGATAACTCGAAAAAAGTATTTGTAGCTTATGCTATTTGTGAAGGGCAAGTAGGAGGCTTATACGATATATTCTTTGACGATACTTCTTCTATATGTGTAGATGCTAATGATTTCACTACTAGGGGCACGCAAACTGCCAATAAAACAGTAGACGTAACTTGCATGGGACGAGCAGATAGAGGAGACACTATAACTCCTCAAAACATAGCTACGGCTACAAGCGTACGCGCAAATAGTACTAGACGCGCTAATGGAACAAAGAGATGGGAAGGTACCCAGATTACCGACGGCGCATATCACACTGCATATAATTATAATACTCCTACTACTGCTTCGACTACTTCTATAGGAGCTTCGCCGCAGGGCGCAGGTATTACTCATGAAAAAGGCACTAGATTTTCTAACCCTATTGATGTTAGGATGCAGTTCCATTCAGGTAAAAGCAACCAAAAAGCTTCTTCTATACTTTTACATAATTCAAATAACTTTAAAATTGCACAAGACTACTACTCAGGCTCTGAGGTTTATTGGGGTGCAAATCACCAGCTTTTAGATACAGCATATTTAGTTGCTGAATATACTATTGGAGAAGGCGAAACTACTATACCTTCCTTAGACTTTGTTGTAAGAGGTAAAGGTGTTGAGTGCCTTAACTATGATCATTCTTTTGCTATAGACCCTGACTACTCTTCATCTGACGCAGCCATAACTACTTTTAATATAGGACAGACAGTAACAGCTAAGTTTTCTTCAGCAACTTCTATTGGTAGCGTTGTAATTGCTGATATTTATACTATAGTTGATATTGATGGTGTTGCTGAAGTTCGTTTTAGATTTACTAGCGATGCTTCGGGTGCTTTTGATTCTTTTTATATTGAAGACAGTAACGCGGCTAAGATACACTTTGTAACTACTGACTATGCCGCACACACAGGAACCGTCCCTGAAACTATATCAGAAGAAGTTACTGCTGTTTCCAACCCTAGTAGCGGCATAGGTACAAATGTTGTACTAGGCAATTCTGATAGCAGTACTCAAAGTGCGTTTGACTTATCAGAAACTTTCGCACTTCTAGAGGATATGGGATATGAGATAGACGAAGATGCTTTAAATGCTTACATCGCGTCTATTTCAGGAAATATTATTTCAAATGTGGGAGAAACAACAGACAATGCTAGCAGTCTTGTAGGCGCTTTAGCAGTTCCTATGCAGTCTGTAAAACTCGCGTCTGACGCCTCCGGTACCGCAAATGCCTATGTAGGCGGCGAAATAGAGCTTATTCATACTTACCCTGATAATTCTATAGAGGTTCAGCGAAGAAAAATAATCTCTTATAACAACACACATAAAATAGTAGGCGTAGATGCACCTTTTGAACATGCTCCTATGCAGAATAATACTTACAAAATTTTTACTTCAAATAGAGATATACGAGTAAGTACAAACCCTGCTATGCAACTGTTGGACTATTTAACGAATAATAGATATGGAAGAGGCTTAAACTTAGATGAAGATATAGATAAAGAAAGCTTTTTTGCAGCAGGACGAGCTTGTGATGAACGATCTAATGTTACGCTTTTAACTGATACAGCTCCTGCTGTAGGTTCTGAGTATAAATTTGCACATTCAGGAAAAACTCTTTGGCAGGGAAAAGTAAAAACTGTATCTAGCGCAATATCTGTAGGAACAATAGGAGCAACTGATAGCTCAACCGATACACAGTATTCTGTAGAATTTGAAGAAGTCGTAGGAAAACTTGCACATCGGTGGGAAGATTGGAAGTATTTTTTCACAGGAGAGCTTTATTATAAGGAAGGAAGACTTCACCAGCACGCAGGTAGTGCAGGTCTAATTAGTTATTCTCCTACTGCTAGCCGACGATCTGCTTTAGCTTTAACTAATCTCGCCGGAGGTAGCACCTTAGCCTTAGACTTTAACTATGCTGTTGTCAGTGGCTCTATTGTGCATGGAAATAGATTTACATCTGACGGAGATCCTTTAGTTAAAACATATAAAGCAGAAGGTTCTTATCTTTCTGGATATAGTTTGTATGATTCTGACGATGTTAAGTATTGGAGATACTTAGGATGGGACGCTCAGAATCAAAGACACGTTACTCGTCATCAAACTAATACTATACTAGATACTTCTAAATCCGTATTTTCCAACATTAATAGTATGCTTAAGCATTTTAACGGCATATTACGCTACTCAAACGGCAAGTATTCTTTAGATATTAAAAGAAAAGCCCAAGCAGCTTCTACTATAACGCTAGACGGCGTAGCACATACTGTTGAAATAATTGAAGATGACGATATTATTGGAAGTATTACTGTAGAAGATGCAGGACAAAAAGGTACTTTTAATCAATTAGATCTTACAATAAATGACCCTCAAAATAGATTTGAAGGGCGTTCTATAATGATGTTTAATTCGGACTATTTAAAAGAAGATAGAATGGTTCCGAAAAAAGGTAGTATGCAAACTCCTTATGTTACAAACTACTTTAATGCAAGAATAAACGCAAAACAATACTTAGATTCTTCACGACACGGGTTAAAAATTAATTTTACTATAGCTCCAAAAGGAGTACTATTAAGAGCAGGAGACATTATAAGACTAAACTATAACAGGTTTGGGTGGTCTCAAAAAATGTTTAGAATAGAAAACCTAAATTTTAACGAAAACTGTTTAGTACAAGTCACAGCAAAAGAGCATTCAGATGAAGGGTACTTAATTTCAGCAAAGCCTGGACAAGTAATACTACCTCCGTCTGCGCCTGGCGCAAATATGGCAGTACCTTCAGCTGTTAAACTTAATACTATTACTGCTACCCAAAACGATAGAGGTGGTATTGAGTTAAACTGGCAAAACTCTGATAACTTTAATTCTGCAACCTACACAGCACAAATTTGGAAATCAAGCAAGGACGGAAGCGGTAACCCTGTTAATAATATAGCTAGTGCAATACATATCGGCAGTACTACCGCAAATACTTATACAGACACAGTAATAGATGAAGGACAGACTAGTCGTTATTACTGGATTAGATACGAAGTTCTTAGAACCTCTCAAACTACTCAAACACAACAAAAAATAGTTTTTTCTAATTATGAACCTAGTAATAGTGTGGCATCAGGAAGTTTTGTTGTAGGTAAGACTTATAATATACTAAATCTTGGAGGACTAAATCAAGCAGCTTGGAATACTACTGCAGGTACTTCTGGTGTAACGTACGCTGCCGGCTCCCAGTTTGTTGCGGCTGTTGTTGGTGCCGCTAACTCTTCTTCTACTGCAAGTACCGGAGGAATTGAGGGCAAGTCAGATGGTGCAGTAGATGGAATAAGTATTTCTTTAACTAATGATAATGCTACTGTTCCTATAAACAGCAGCAATGCTTTAGTTTTTACAAATACCGGTACTACACTTACAGCTTTGATAGGAAGTTCTTCGTTAATTTACGATGATTCTTCACCTTTTGCAAACTCTTCTTTTAGAGTTACAGGCGTAGCGGCCAGCGGTGTTACAGCTTCTAGCTCTACTCCTACAGAAACTACTAATGCTATTCAGTATCATGGAATAACAGCTATATCTGGTGATACAGGTACTCTTATATTTACTATTGCTGTGAAGAATTCTTTAGGTGTTGAAACAACCCTTACAAAAGTACAAACATTCAATAAAGGCGAAAGAGGAGATCAAGGACCTCAAGGTGCTCAAGGTGCCGGTGGCCCACAAGGTGCTCAAGGCTCTGCAGGCGCTCAAGGTCCTACAGGTCCAGCTGGAGAGACCGGACCTCAAGGTCCTCAAGGCGGGCCAGGTGCTCAAGGTCCGTCAGGCCCAACAGGTGCAGTAGGACCGACGGGAGAAGATGGAGATCAAGGTGCTCAAGGTCCTTCAGGTCCTACAGGCTCTACAGGTCCAGCTGGAGAAGATGGAGATCAAGGTGCTCAAGGTCCATCAGGTCCAACAGGTGGAGTAGGTCCTACAGGTAATCAAGGCGGTCAAGGCGTAGCAGGTCCTTCAGGTCCTACAGGTTCTACAGGCCCTCAAGGAGAAGACGGAGATCAAGGTGCTCAAGGTGCTCAAGGTCCTTCAGGTCCAACAGGTGGAGTAGGTCCTACAGGTAACCAAGGCGGTCAAGGCGTAGCAGGTCCTTCAGGTCCTACAGGTTCTACAGGTCCTCAAGGAGAAGACGGAGATCAAGGTGCTCAAGGTTCTACAGGTCCTTCTGGCCCAACAGGTGCAGCCGGTCCTGCGGGAGCTGCAGGGCCTCAAGGTGACCAAGGTGCTCAAGGCGTAGCGGGTCCTTCAGGTTCAACAGGTTCTACAGGTCCTGCAGGGCCTACAGGTTCAACAGGTAGTCAAGGACCTCAAGGTAGTGGAGGTGTTCAAGGTCCTACAGGTGCAGCAGGTTCAGCAGGTAGTGCAGGTCCGGATGGTTTTAGTGCTTTTTTATACTATTCAGGAGCTTCTAAAACAGTACTTAGCTCAGCACCTAGTATTAGTGCATGGAGCAGCGGGGCATCGTATGCAATAGGTTCTGTAGTAAGCTACAGTAGTAAGGTTTTTGCATCTAAGTCCGCTCATTCGGGTATCTCTACTAATCCCCAATCTGACACTTCTAGGTGGGTTCAGGTATTTGCGGACGGTTTAACAGCGCCCTCAACTATGACAAAAATAACTCCTACTTTCTACAATGCTTCTGGAGCATATTGGTTTACTGTACAAAATATTACTGCTAATAGATGGTACGCAAATGCTACTCAAGTATCTGGTGGAGTTACTGGAGTAACACATACTATAATTGGTACTGCAACAACAGTCTCTAATCTTTCTTCAGGTAGCTTTGGGGCTCCTTTAATTACTGAAGGTCAGACTGGCCCTACAGGGCAAACAGGTAATCAAGGTAGTCAGGGCGCTCAAGGTCCTCAAGGTGCTCAAGGCGCTGCAGGTCCAACAGGTAATGCAGGTCCAACAGGCCCTTCAGGACCTCAAGGTGCTCAAGGATCTCAAGGAGCTACAGGACCTCAAGGTGATGTGGGAGACGATGGACCAACAGGTTCTCAAGGCTCTCAAGGAGCTCAAGGTGCTCAAGGAGCTACGGGCCCTCTGGGACCCTCCGGTCCAACAGGTAATACAGGAGCAGCGGGAGCAGCAGGACCTCAAGGAGCTACAGGACCTCAAGGAGACGTAGGAGATGATGGTCCAACAGGTTCTCAAGGCTCTCAAGGAGCTACAGGCCCTGCAGGTCCAACTGGTTCTCAAGGTGCTCAAGGAGCTCAAGGAGCTCAAGGAAGTCAAGGAGCTACAGGTCCACAAGGTGATGTAGGCGATGATGGTCCAACTGGTTCTCAAGGATCTCAAGGAGCTACAGGACCTGCAGGTCCAACAGGTAATCAAGGTGCTCAAGGTGCTCAAGGAAGTCAAGGAGCTACAGGCCCTCAAGGAGGAGTAGGAGAAGATGGAGATCAAGGTGCTCAAGGTGCTCAAGGAGTTGCAGGCCCTCAAGGGGGGGTTGGTAATACTGGCGGTGCAGGACCTACAGGACCTCAAGGAGGCACAGGACCTGCAGGACCTCAAGGTGCTCAAGGACCTGCAGGACCTCAAGGAGCTCAAGGTGGAACAGGTACTACAGGTGCAACAGGACCTACAGGCTCTCCTGGCGCAACTATCGCATTTCATACTAGTGGTACTTCTCCTGCATCTGACTCTGTAAAGAAATCAACTATTCAAGCCTTAAAATCGCCTGCAATAGCTGGAGATGTATACTGGCATATACCTACAGATAGAGCGTTTTTATTCTCAGGAAGCGGCACAACTTTTACAGAATATCAAAGAGTTTCAAAGCCAGGATCGAGCGGCTCTATACAAATGGATGGAACAAACGGCAGAATAAATATTTATTCTGGATCAACACTAAGAGTAAGGATAGGACAGCTATAATGAACAATAATTTTTTAATTTTTGACAATTTCTACAATAACGTAGATCAAGTAAGAGAAGAAGCTTTAAAGCAGGACTTTGATGTAAGTGGGAACTATCCAGGGCTAAGAACTGGCCCTGAACCTGCGGAACAATCAGAGTATTTAAAAACTTTTTTTGAAAATCTTATCAGTAAAAAGATAAGTTACTGGCCCTCGGAGTATAATACTTCTTATCAGTACACTACAGAGGATGCAACTACTTGGATTCATCATGATAAAACAGAGTATGCAGCAGTACTTTATTTAACACCTGATGCTCCTTTGGAGTCCGGTACAGGAATATATAGACATAAAGAAAGTGGTATTTCTGACTGTACCCAAGGGGAGGAAAGTGATCAAGATATGAATAATTGGGAACTATTAAGCTTTGCAGGTAATGTTTATAACCGTTTAATAATATATAGAGCAACTCAATATCATCGCAGTGTTCTTCCTGGCTTTGGTACAGATAAACATAATGGAAGACTTTTTCAAACTTTTTTCTTTAACACACAAGGGTACGAACAATGAGACAAGCATGGCAACTATGGGAAGGTAAAATTCACCCTATGATATGTGAAAGATTAATACAAGATTGTAAGAAAGAAATCACTCTTAAAGACGGTACAGTTTTTTCTGATAGTGATCATAAAGCTAACTCGGAGATTAGAAAAACCAAATTAGGTTTTACAGATAACTCTGAGATTAAAAAACTCATAGAGTATTATGGTTTTGAAGCAAATAGAACTGCTTTTAACTTCGATGTAGACTATATACCAGAGGCACAGTTTGGAGAGTACTCTAAGGGTTCTTTTTACAACTGGCATCATGATGTTAACTGGCAAGGACAATCTATGTACGATCGTAAATTATCTGTAGTTATACAGCTTAGTGACCCTACTACTTACGAAGGAGGTAATTTTGAATTTCAAGATGTAGAGACTCCTATTAATTTTAGAACTCAAGGATCTATTTTAGTATTCCCTAGTTATTTACCTCATAGAGTAACAGAAATAACAGAAGGAGTTAGATACTCTTTAGTAAATTGGTTAGAAGGGCCTCGTTGGAGATAACACCACTAAAAAAATAATTCTTGACATACAACCTCAAGTTAGCTATAATTCTGTAATGGAGAAATGAAATGACAGCAGCCGTATACAACCTAGTTATTGACCAAGGTTCCGACTTTGCAATAGACTTAACAATTAAAGAGCTAGGATCAGCTAAGAACCTGACAGGGTACTCTGCCCGCGCTCAAATGCGGTCCACTAGGAATGCCTCTAGTGTTGCCGCTACCTTTGCCTGCACAGTACAAAACCCTGTCGCAAATGGAGTAGTAAAAATGTCACTGTCAAATAGTGTTTCTTCAGCTCTTACTGCAGGCAGATATTTCTATGATCTTGAAATACACACTACTAATAATGCTGTAGTACGCAGACTAATTCAAGGAGA
>Ga0208814_1000890_pt1 | contig 15337 bp, 15 predicted proteins | sample MalvirAntarct_55_FD_184253 | JGI IMG/M metagenome (GOLD analysis project Ga0208814, IMG submission 184253) | Marine viral communities from the Global Malaspina Expedition - Malaspina viral metaG Antarct_55 (SPAdes) (version 2) | ecosystem: Environmental > Aquatic > Marine > Oceanic | place...
GAGTTATGTATCCCTAATGCGCAGGTTTGGCGTTTGGCGGTAGCGGCGAAAGCGCAGCGCTTCTCTGGGCTGCAGCAGCGCTTACTGCTGAATTTGTAAATTACACAGAGGTAACAATAAGTATTGGAAACGCTACAGTTTTAACAAGTAGTCGACTGTCTAGTTAGTTATCGCAGCCTACAGTGTTCTCACTGATTAAGGTGCGAGCCAGACTATGAATAAGTCAAATAAAGGTATGTTTACTGTCCTAGCGTTATCTGCTGCATTAGCTGCTTGCGGTGGCGGTGGCGGTGGCGGTGGCGGTGCGAGCACAACTACCTCTGACCCGAGTTCAACAACGCCTATTGTTGTGTCGCCCCCTAGTTCTGGCCAGCGCCAAGTGTCGGCCGACTGCAGTTTCACGCAAAAAATTGGTGCCGCACGTAACGATAATCTTCGGATCAGCAGAGTCAGTTGGTTGCAGTCAGTTCAGCTAGATAGCAATGATATTGAGAGCCGTTTAGCGGGCGCTAAAGCGGTAAAAATGCGCATCGATGTGCTAGCCAACAACTCGCCATTGGCACCAGTGATACGTAGTGTGAAAGTTTATAACGCAGCCACATCAGGCTGTGTATCGATACCGGTGAACGCTCCAAGTCGAGTGCCCAGTAGTGTTAATGAGCATAGTCTAACAACGGCTTTTACGGCCGACATTCCCGCAGAGTTAGTACAGCCAGGCATGAGCGTGTCGCTTTGGCTTGATGACAATGTTGGGCGTAGCGAAAGTGAGGCAGACGCAACGTATCGTGTTTTGCAACCCCGAGTTGCCCCTACTATTACGGAAACTATTCGTATTATTCCTATACGACTGTCCGGAATAACCGGTGGGGTTAGTAGTGCGGAGGATATCGCCAGTTTAATTGAGCGTATGTATCCAGTAAGCCAAGTCAATGTTGTGTATGCGCCTGTCTTGGATGTAGGTGGCTTGCTGTCAAGCGTCCTCAATCTCGTTGGTAGCTTGCTGTATGGCTCTATTGGTCAAATGCAAAACTTGCTCGACACGCTTGATGATCGTTGTGCGGAGTTAAATGGCAGTCAATGGAGTGCACGGACAGCGCCAAAATGCATTGGTGTACTTCCTAGTAATTTGATTTTTTCTGCTGACGGCGGTGCTGGCCAAGTGGTTGGCCTTGCCTATGTTGGTGGTACGACAATGTTGGCTAGATCTGTCACGGCAGTAGACAATTTCTCAGTGAGCAGTCCTTATCAGTCTAGTCATTGGATCAATTTTAATGCCATGACATTGGCACATGAATTTGGCCATGTAATGGATCTTGATCATGCCGCATGTGGCGGAGCAACAGGCTTAGATCCACGTCTATATAATGATGGCGGCTTAGCGGGCGGCGCCGGTTATGACGCTGTTCGTGGCTCATATTTTTCCAGTATCGGCACGACTGAGTTCGCTGATGTAATGTCATATTGCGGTAAGGAGTGGATGTCGGATCGTGGCTATTTGGCGGCCATGGCTTATCGTGCGGGCAGTGCAAATATTGCCGCTCGTAGCATCAATGAACCCAGCCAATGGTTAAAAATCTCCTTAGGGGCATCGGGTTGGAAAGTGCGTCGTAGCAGCTTTGCTCCTAACACCTTAGTGCCTAGCACGCTGACCTTGCGTGTCAGTAGTGAAAAAGGTCAGGAGGCGTTGGCACTAAGCTCAGCAGTAGTCTCTGAGCATCATGAAACTGGAAACTATGGCCCATTCTTCATCAACTTAGGCGATCGAGATGTGTCGGCATTGAGCCTAGAGTCTAGCAACGTGCAGTTAGCAAGCTGGTCAGCAGATGTGCTGTGAGCAATAGTTAAACGATAAATTAGCTTATGAGGTATCCTGTTTGAAGAATAATAATTCAAGCGAGATATCTCATGCGCAGCCATCAACTCAGCCTAATTTGCCTTTGCCTCCTATCGTTAGCAGCATGCGGCGGTGGTGGCAGTAGCGATAGAGTAGCTGATACCGAGTTAATATCGTCCTTTCCCGGCAACCCCTCATCTACGAATCAATCCCCGTCAAATCCAACGCAAATTCGTTCAGGTGAGTGTCGAGTTAGTCAAACTATTGCTGAGGCGCGCAATGATAATTTGCGCATCGACTCCGTGCGCTATTTGCAGGTAGTTGAGCAAGATGCAACGAACAGCAATGCATTATTGGTTAGTAATAAACCGCTGAGACTACGAGTCGATATATTAGCCAATGCGGGCACGCTGGCGCCAACTAGCCGCACTGCTCACGTATATAGCCCTAGCACTCGTACCTGCCAAACTTTCCTGCTTAACGGCCCTAACGAGCTGCCAAGTCAAGTCGATAACACGCGCTTAGATAAAGCCTTTATCGTAGATTTACCGGCATCGCTCGTGCAGTCCGGCCTGACAATCACTGTTGCTGTAGATGACAACCAAGGCCGAAGTAGCGCTGAGGCTGCTCGAACCATTCGCGTGATGAGGCCAGATGTAGCTATTGGTGTAGATGAAACAATTCGCATCATCCCGCTGAGATATAAAGAACAAGTGGGTTATGCCACGCCGAGTGCAATTAAATCGATTATCGAGCGTACGGCGGGCATTTCTTCCGTGCGAGTGATTACGGAAAATGAGATCTCGCCAGAGGCATTCACAGACAATAATGGCTTTTTAATCTTTTCAGGCACGCCAGGTGAATTTAACTCCACGCAGTTAGGTCGTGCACTTGATGAGGTTGATGCCGAATGTGATCGGCTGAATGGTCCTCAAACCAGCGCTCGTTCATCGCCAAAATGTCTGGGCGTATTTCCTGACAATGTAAGATTTTCCAGTAGCAGCTTAGGTGGCTCCGGTGAAATTGTCGGTGTTGCCTATGTGGGTGGCAAAAGTATGATGGCGCAGTCGGTTAGTGCCAGCGATGATCCAAGCATTAGCTCTCCTTATGCAGCATTACATTGGCTGAACTTTAGAGCCGTTACTGTCGCGCATGAATATGGCCATTTACTAAACCTTAATCACGCCGCCTGCGGTACTAGTGGCAGCAGGGATGGCAAAAGTTATGGTGATGGCCGTATTGGCAGCAATGGTGCTGGCTACGATAGTGCCCGTGACTTCTACTTTAGCGCTAGCCAGCGTAACTCTGCAGGAGCACTTCAGTTTGGCGATTTAATGTCGTACTGCCAAAAAGAGTGGCCGTCTGACTTGGGCTATCGCGCTGGTGCAGTTTATCGTTCGGCTGGCGCATCAAGTCGCCAAGTGGGTGCACGCGAAACCGCTAGCAAGCGTTGGCTAAAAATAACCGGTTTCGATGGGCAGTGGGCAGTGCGAGCTGTATACACCGCGCCTTCTAGCATGGAGGCAACAGCTATGCAGCTGCGTATGAGCGCTGCCGATGGCCAGCATGAGCTTGCTCTGCAGCGACCACTCATAGCTGATATGCCACTAGTCAGTGCCAACGGTCCGTATTATGTTGAGTTGCCGGCCAGCGCGATTGGAGTCTTACCTGCTATTTCATGGCAGCTCTTAGGTAGCGCGGGCCAGCTCATTACTTCCGGCCTAGGTGAATTACTTAATTAGTTTTAATTTTTTGATGGATGGCGCACATGAAAGCTTTATCACCAGCAGATCAGTTATTTTTGTGGATGGAAAAACGCCAGCAACCTATGCATGTTGCTGGCTTGCAACTGTTTGATTTTCCAGAAGATGCTGGTCCGCGCTACATTCGGGACTTAGTCGAGCATTTGCGCAGCTTTACCGAGCCAGCATCGCCGTTTAATAAGCGTTTAGTGACGCGATTTGGTCAGTACTTCTGGGAAACCGATAAACAATTCGACCTAGAACATCATTTTCGTCATCGCGCGCTACCCAAACCTGGGCGCATTCGTGAACTGTTGTCATATGTGTCAGCTGCACATAGCAACTTGATGGACCGTGAGCGGCCACTTTGGGAAGTGCACTTAATTGAGGGCGTCCAAGGTCGACGTTTCGCACTTTACACCAAGGTGCATCACTCTTTATTCGACGGCATCGCCGCCATGCGTATGGGCTCACGAGCCTTAAGCGAAGATTGCGATATGCGTGATTTGCCACCTATTTGGGCCATGGAACCACGCAAAAAAGCGCCTGGTTTATTACGCAACCCAGTGGAAATGGCCACAGGTATGGCACGCTTTACAGCGACCATGAGCAAGCAGCTAGCCACAATGCCGGCAGTATTAGGTGAGATAGCGAAAGTCTCGCGCAAGTCCACGCGCGATCCCAATTTCGTGTCATTTTTCCAAGCACCACCGAGCATCATCAATAGCAAAATTACTGGCAGCCGTCGTTTCGCCGCACAAAGTTGGCCTATGGCACGCTTCAAGGCCGTGGCCAGCACTTTTGGTTGCACGCTCAATGATGTGGTGTTGGCGGTCTGCGGCAGTGCGCTGCGCAATTATTTGATCAGCCAGCAAGCCTTACCCAATAAGCCTTTGGTTGCTATGGTGCCGGTGTCTTTGCGTCGTGATGATAGTACTGAGGGTAACCAAATCGCGATGATTCTAGCGAATTTAGGTACAGAAGTTGCCGATCCGACGCTGCGTTTAGAGCGCGTGATGGCATCAGTGAAAGAGTCGAAGAATCGTTATAAACAGATGAGTCCAGCAGAGATTCTGAACTATACCGCGCTGATGATGGCGCCGGCGGGCATCAATTTAGCCACCGGGCTGGCCTCTGGCCTGCGCGCGTTTAACGTGATTATTTCCAATGTGCCGGGGCCGAAACAGCCACTGTATTGGAATGGTGCGCGCCTGACCGGCCAGTATCCAGTATCTATACCGGTCGATCAGGTGGCACTAAACATCACTCTAACGAGCTATGTAGACTCGTTAGAGTTCGGTCTTACTGCTTGTCGTCGAACCCTGCCGTCGATGCAGCGCCTACTCGACTATCTCGAGAACGGATTACACGAACTTGAGGTTGCGGGCGGCTTGCGTTAGCGCCATCGGCTGGGCTGTCGTTGTAGCTGCGGCGTGGTGCATCTGAGGCCGAGCGGGCGCGGAAATCACCACCGGCTGGACGACGCTCACCACCGCGGCTGAATGCCGGACGGTCAGTACGCAGTGCTTTGCGATCAAATGCTGAGCGTTCGTGCGTGGCTACACCGGCGCGGTTGCCGATTGACTCGGCATCACCACCTTCGCGGCGCGGAGCGCCACCTGCTGGAGCAGCAGCACGGTCGCGGTAACCACCACGGTCAGTGCGCGGACGATCATTGCTATAGGCTGGACGGTCAGCACGTGGCGCAAAACCTTCGCCGCTGCGAGCTGGACGATCGTTGCTGTAAGCAGGACGGTCATTGTTGTAGGCCGGACGATCGCCACGTGGACGGTCGTTAGCGCGAGGCGCAAAACCTTCACCGCTACGAGCAGGACGGTCATTGCTATAAGCAGGACGGCCTTGGCCATAGGCTGGGCGATCATTGCTGAAGCTAGGACGGTCATTGCTACGAGCTGGACGATCGTTGCTGTAGGCAGGACGGTCGTTGTTATAGGCCGGACGATCGCCACGTGGACGGTCGTTAGCGCGAGGCGCGAAACCTTCACCGCTACGAGCTGGACGATCGTTGCTATAAGCAGGACGGTCATTGCTAGAGCCACGATTAAAATCACGACCGCCACCGCCGCCATCACGACGAGGTGCACCGCGACCGGCTGGACGACCAGCGCCGCTGCCACCGTTGTCACGATATTTCGGAGCTGGACGTGGTTCCATGCCAGGAATAGTCATTTCAGGAATGGCGTTGCCTGTGTAGGCGGCCAAACGCTGAAGCTTGCCGCGGTCACGACGGTTAACCAAGCTAATGGCTGTGCCTGAGCGACCGGCGCGGCCAGTACGGCCGATACGGTGCACATAATCTTCTAAGACCATGGGTAGGTCGAAGTTGAACACGTGGGTGATGCCAACAACGTCAATACCGCGAGCGGCGACATCGGTGGCAACCAAGCAGCGAACGCCGCCATCTTTAAGCGCGCGCAGCGTGCGGTTACGTGCAGGCTGTTTCATGTCGCCATGCAAAGCAGCGGCCTGAATGCCAAAGTTGGCAAGTTCAATTGACAGCTCTTCAGAATCGCGGCGAGTCGCAGTAAACACGACTGATTGATTTACAGATGGGTCGGCTAGCAGCTTCAACAGAATGGCTTTTTTGTGCGCCATGTCATCGCAGAAATACAGCGATTGCTCGATGTTTTCGTGCTTAGCAGTTTGCGAGCTGATTTGTAGACGTTCTGGGTCGCGCATAACGCGAGCGGCTAGCGTGGCAATGCGATTTTCCAGTGTTGCGGAAAACAGCAAGGTTTGACGTTCAGCTGGCGCTTGTTCAGCGATCAGTTCGACATCATCGATAAAGCCTAAGTCGAGCATGCGATCGGCTTCGTCTAACACTAAGACTTCAACGCGATCGAGCGTGATGGTGCCGCGATTCATCAGATCAAGTAGGCGACCTGGTGTAGCAACCATGACATCAACAGGGCGCTGTAATTGGCGCGCTTGTTGTTGGTAGTTCATGCCGCCCAAGATGCTGGCAGTACGAATACGCAGACGAGCACCGTATACACGGGCAGCGCTTTCGACTTGGCGAGCCAATTCACGTGTTGGTGTTAACACCAAAATACGTGGGCCTTTACCTGGGCCGCCTGGAGTTTTAGTGATGCGATGCAGAGCGGGCAGAATAAATGCCGCAGTCTTGCCTGTGCCGGTTTGGGCAGAGGCCATCAGATCTTTGCCTTCTAGGGCGATGGGAATAGCCTGTGCTTGCACAGGAGTGGGTTCGGTATAACCGGCTTCATTCAGCGCGGCCAATAGCGCATCATGCAGCTTTAAAGCAGCAAAAGTTAGGGACACTTCAATTTATCCTCGCGGGTAGCCCGCGGTATTATGTGGACGGCAGCGGTCCGGCGAGAATCGGCGGAGGCTGGCTATATGTCGTTACCAACCAGACCGGGACGGCTGCGAGCCAGGGAAGTGACCCCGAAACAGCACGAAAAGAGGCAGGTACGAGCAACCGCTACTGCGGCGGCGCAAATGATACGCAGCTTTATGCATTAAAGCCAGTGTTGTTTTGAATTTCTTCGGTGTGAACGAGGCTTCGTCAAGATAAATGGGCGTCAGAGGCTCTAAAAACCCGATAAGCGGTAATCATAGCGTGTGATTTTATAGGTACAATTGTACCAGTTGCGTAGTGCTGATGCGTTTAGTCGCTATTCTCGTTGCTTTAGCGGTTAGTCGTCATGAGTGAAACAAAACTAAGGTAACTTCAAGGTATTGCGTTATATCCATTCAGGGAGAGTGAAAATGGCAACAGCATTAATTACCGGCGCGTCCAATGGCATCGGCTTAGAACTAGCGCGTCGTTTGGCAGCTGATGGCACAGATTTAATTTTGGTTGCTCGTAGCGTCGATAAACTGCAGGCCATTGCTACCGAACTGAGTGATCGCCATGGCATCAAAGCCGGCGTGATTGGCCAAGATCTTGGCTATGAAGGTGCAGCAGATGAGCTGATGCAAAAGCTCGGTGATCAGCGTGTCGACATGCTGATTAACAACGCCGGTTTTGGTGAGTTTGGCACTTTTATTGATGCTGATATAAAGCGCATAAACCAAATGGTGCAGCTCAATGTCGCGGCATTGACCTCCTTGGCACACGCCATGGGGCGTCGCATGGTGGCGCAGGGCGGCGGCCAAATTCTTAACGTCGCTTCTGTTGCTGGCTTTATGCCTGGCCCTGGCGCTGCCGTGTACTACGCTTCAAAGGCTTATGTTTTAAGTTTTTCAGATGCGCTTAATTATGAGCTGAAAGGTCATAATGTGCAGGTGACTACGCTCTGCCCAGGCCCAACCGATACTGGTTTTGCTACCGCAGCCAATGCAGTTGGTTCGGCCGCCTTTCGTTGGCCTATGCTGTCGTCGCTTGAGAGCTTGGCAGATTATGCCTATGCCTCCTTGAAAGCTAAGCGTGGTGTCTCAGTGCATCGACTATTAACCAAAATTCTCGCGTTCTCTGTGCGTTTGGCGCCGCGATTTTTAGTTAATATCATCTCCGCGCACAGTATTGGCTTTAAGCGCTAGACTTAGCGCCTGCGTCACATTTGGAGTTAGCTATGTTTTCGTGGTCACACACTATCGCCGATCGTGTAGCGTACTTAACTGAAAAACCCATGTTCAATAGCGTTTTAGCTGTTATGGCTAGAGCGCTAATGGCCTTTATTTTCATTAGTGCTGGCTATAGCAAGATTGAAGGATTTTCTGGCACTGAAGCATATATGGCAGCTATGGGTGTTAATCCGAGCTTTTTGCCAGCGGTTATTGCCTTAGAGCTGGGTGGTGGTTTAGCACTGCTATTTGGCTGGCAAACACGACTGACCGCTGCCGGTTTGGCAGGATTTTGTGTCATTTCAGGCCTGCTTTTTCACGGCAATGGTGAGCAGGCGAATCAAATTTTGTTGATGAAAAACTTGGCCATGGCCGGCGGTTTGTTAGCATTTGTACGTACCGGCGCTGGTGCTCCTGCGCTAGACCGTCACTGATTTTTGCTGGAGAAAAGCATGGAAGTTAGCGCCCTGCGGCACCGTCGACCTGCGCAGTTGCGCACGCAAGAGCGCGTGGCAAGAGCCATTGCTGCTGCAGAAGTACTGCTGATAGAGCGTGGACCGGAAGAGGTCTCTATTCCCGATGTTGCAGAGGCTTCTGGTGTTCCTCGCGCGAGCCTGTATCAGTTTTTTGCCAATAAATATCAGCTTTTCAATGCTATCGCTGAGCAGCATTTATGCCAAGTTTTGGAGCTTGTGCAGAGTGCAGCACCTAGTTTTGCTGGTATGCACTGGCGAGAAGCGGCGCCTATTTTAATTCGTGCAACATCCGTGTATTACAATCAAAACCCAGTGGCAGGCATTTTAATTTTAGGCGGCCCAACGAGCCGCGAATCGTATCTTGCGCAAGAGGTGACTATTGAAAGTATTGGCTCGGAAATGCGAGCAATTTTCAAAACACTAGAGCCTGCGATCAATATTCCCGAAGAGCCCGATAGCGCCACCATGTTGGTCGAAATTGCCTTTGCAATCATGAAGTTTGGCTATTATCGAGACGGTGAAATCAGCGAAGCAATCATGGAGCAGGCTATCCATGCATGTGTGGGTTATTTGCTTCAGACTCTGCCTGATGAGTTGGCGGCCAGCTAAGCGCTAAAGCACGCTTAGCCTCAGGCGTGAGCTGCTTAATCTGATATTCCAACTTCAACGCATCACTACGTGAGGCACATTCAAGCTCGCCTAATATGGCTATAGGTGGGTACGCTTGCGTAAACTTCGCGCCAGACTTTTGCATATGCTGTTTAAATCTTCTCACCACATCGGTGCTAATGCCGGTGTACAAGCGATCGCCCGCACACTGCAAAACATAGACTGACCACGTCATTTACTGCGCCGGCTTTTGCATCTGCGCAGTTAGCGTATCAATGCGCCCATGGGTGATGGAGATATAGGTTTCGCTGGCATTGTAGCTGGCTAATGAGCCTTCGCCATTGGTTAAGCGCGCGGTCGCGGTGCGTTCTGTGCGCAGTTGAAGCCACGCTTGCTGCTCTTGCAGCGCCTGTTGGCCAAGTGATGGGTCAAGGCTGGCCAAGTAGTCGATAAATACTAGATATAGCTTGGTGTCATACAATGCAGCCAAGTTTGCCATGCTGTAATTCAGCTCTTGCTGAGGATGCTCTTCACTCAGCCAAGTCTCGAGCTGATCTATCGCCTGATCAACATCGGGACGCCAATCGCTGATTAAACCTTTGGCTGGCGGCGTTGCAGGTTTAGCTGCTTTCGTTGGTTTTTGGACAATGATCTCAGGCGCTGCATCTGCAGTAGCAGTTACTTCTTTCGCTGGATGAGGTGTTTGCGCGGCCATAAAAAATGCCGTTACAGCGGCAAGTGCTAGCGGTGGAGCAAATAGTTTAGTCAACCAACTCATAGCGATTCCTGCGGGCATGGCGCGCGCTTCCCAGTTGTGCGTAAGATAGCCCAAACCTAAAACCCATGCGAGGTGTGCAGTGAAACCAGCCGAATTGTTTTCTTTGAGCGGCCAAACGGCTTTAGTTACTGGCGGCTCGCGTGGCCTTGGCTTACAAATGGCTGAAGCCTTGGGTGAGGCGGGTGCGACTGTGCTGATTACGGCACGTAAGGCCGATGAGCTTGCCAATGCTAAAGCGCATCTGACCGCGCTGGGTATTAGTGTGCATACGGTCGCCGCCGACGCGAGTAACCCTGAGCATATTGCCCACCTAGCTGCTGAGGCTCAGCGCTTGATGGGTGGCGTTGATGTTTTGGTCAATAACGCCGGCGCGAGCTGGGGTGCGCCAGCGGAAACGCATCCATTGGAGGCGTGGGATAAAGTCATGAACCTCAATGTGCGTGGCTACTTTTTACTCGCGCAGGCTGTGGCCAATGCCTCGATGATTCCTCGCAAACGCGGCCGTATTATTAACTTGGCATCAATTGCCGGTCTCGGTGGTAATCCGGCATGGATGCAAACCATTGCCTATAACACTAGCAAAGGAGCTGTGGTTAACTTCACGCGCGCACTGGCCTGCGAGTGGGGTCATCACGGCATCACGGTGAACGCCATCGCGCCTGGATTTTTCCCGAGCAAGATGTCGCAAGTGCTAATGGACACGGTTGGCGTCGATAGCATCGCGAAAACCACGCCGCTACAGCGCGTTGGTGGCGATGATGATTTGAAGGGCGCCACGCTGCTGTTTGCCAGTGCCGCTGGGCGTCATATTACGGGCCAGATTTTACCAGTCGATGGCGGCGTTAGCGCCTTAATCGGCGGCTGATCATGAGCACACATATCGATGGCTTCCGCACCGAGCGCCTACATTTTCACGGCGTATCGCGTGAGGTTTTTTGTCGCGGTACAGGCCCTGCAGTGGTGGTGTTAAGTGAAATCCCGGGCATTACGCCGCAAGTAGCGACTTTCGCTGAGCGTGTCGCCGACGCAGGTTTTAGCGTGTTTATGCCGCAACTGTTTGGCGAACCGATGAAGCCGCTGACCTATCCTTATGCCGCTGAGTCTCTAGCGAAAATTTGTATCAGCCGCGAATTTCGTGTGCTCTCGGCGAATAAATCTAGCCCTGTTGTGGACTGGTTGCGTGCTTTAGCGCGTTATGCCCATGAGCAGTGTGGCGGTCCTGGTGTCGGCGTGGTTGGCATGTGCCTAACCGGCAACTTTGGCTTGGCCATGATGCTCGATGCGCCGGTGATTGCGCCGGTGTTGTCGCAACCATCTTTGCCCGTGGGTGCGACTAAAGCGCAGCGCAGTGGTTTGCATGCATCGCGGGATGAGATTGCTGCTGCACATGACAAAATTAACAACCACGGCGCGCGCATTTTGGGCTTACGCTTCAAGCAAGATTTTCTTTGTAGAGGCGAGCGTTTTGAGCGTCTACGTGATGAATTTGGGCCAGCGTTTGAGTGCCGCGAAATCGATGCCTGCCATGCCAACCCTAATGCCGGCACACCAGCCCACAGCGTGCTCACCACACATTTAATCGATGAGGTTGGCGAGCCGACACGAGCGGCACTGGATCGCACTTTGGCCTTTTTAGCTGAGCAGTTGCGCTAGCTCATGCTTTGGCCATGGCAGCGTTGGCGCAATAGTCGCCAGCAAGCACTTGAGGCGCGCTTAAAATCGGCAGTCGTGCAGCTCACAAAAGCTGAGTTAGTCATCGCCAAAGGCCCACGCGTGGCCTGCATTTGGCCAGATGTCATAGCTCTGTCGCCAAGCCAGCGTTACGCCTGGTGTCGCTGCGGGCTATCGGCCAATGGCGTGTGGTGTGATGGCAGTCATGGCTCGGGCGAGGGGCCATTGCGCTTTAGCCCGAAGCGCGCGCAGCACTATTGGCTCTGCACTTGCAAGCAAACGCGGACACCACCGTATTGTGATGCCAGTCATCACCGCCTAGTGCCGCCAAGCTGAGGCATTGTTCGCTTGACACCTAGCGTCGAGTTAACCGCCACACCGACTCTTGCAATGACGTGAGGCCACGCGCCTGCATGCCGGGGTGCTCAGCCAAAATATCTTGAAAAGATAAGCGCTCGATATGCCAGTTCGCAGCGAACAAGCTCTGAATCTCATCAGCAGAAATAGGGAACGGCGGCCCCGACATCTCCGCGCTATCGTATTCAAAGGTGATGACTAGGCCACTGGCATTGGGCGCTAAGACGCGCTCCAACTGCGCCACATAGGCCTCGCGCATGCTGGGCGGCAAGGCCACCAATGCGGCGCGATCATAAAAGCCAGTGCACTGAATTTGCTCTGGCGTGAGAGTGAAAAAATCACCTTGCCATAGGCTCAAGCCGGATTGTGCGTAGAGTGTGTGCTCGCCGGCTTCAGTCGGCGACAACTCCAACGCGTTTTCTTGCGCAAATGCTTCAATGGCCAGCGCAGACAACTCACTGCCAACGACTTCAGTGCCTTGCTGGCATAGCCAAATCATATCCACTGATTTTCCGCAAAGTGGCACAAACACGTGCTGGCGGGCAGTGTCGTTGAGCTGATGAAAATGCGCGGCGAGCTGTGGATGCACTTGCTCGCGGTGAAAGCCGATTTCCTGTTTACGCCAGCGCTCATGCCAAAATTCAGCGTCCATTATTACCTTCCTATTTTGATATTTAATGCTGGTTGGTAAAGCTTATGCGTTGGCGCAAGGTTAACGCGCCGCTATGGTAGACGCTAATAGAGCGAGGTCGCGTGTCAACGAGCCGGACTGCAATGCGTGGATAAAAGTTAACGCCATTTATAACGCCAGCTTTTATCGACTGGCCTGCAAGCACATAATGGAGTCGCTATGAGTTATCGCAAAGCGTTACACACCGTGGGTTGGATGGTGAGTTTTGGTATGGCCTCAGCCATTGCCGTGGCTAGTTCATTGCCGGCGGGCTATCACGCTGTCAGTGAAACATTGACGGTGTCGGGCTATGTGCATTCGCAGGCGCAGATCGATGCGCTCAAGGCCGACGGCGTGCAGGTGGTTATCAGCTTATTGCCCGATGGTGAGCAGACCGTGCTCGATGAGCGTGCGGCGGTGGAAAAGGCCGGCCTGAGTTATGTGTCGATTCCGGTGGCGAGCGCTGTGGATTTAACTGAAGCCAATGTGTTGGCGCTAGACAGAGCCTTAGCCGAGCATGCCGATGAAAAAGTGCTGGTGCATTGCGCTAGTGGCAATCGTGTCGGTGCATTGCTGGCGCTACGGGCAAACTGGTTGCATGGCGCCAGCGCCGAGGAGGCTATTGTCATTGGCCAAGAGGCTGGGATGACACGCCTTGAAGCGCCAGTGCGCAAGTTGCTGCGCTAGTACTTGCGGGGTGAGCTTTCGTCATGATCGTGTCGTAGCTCGCTAGCTTATGCCGCGCAAAAATTGACTCGGCGTTTGCCCTGTCCAGCGCTTAAAGGCACGCACAAAATTGGCCTGATCGCTATAACCCAGTGCCAAAGCAATATTAGCAAGCGAGTCGCGCTGAAGACGCAATTGTTCTAGCGCAGCTTTATGGCGAAGCTCATCGAGCAGTGCTTTAAATTGCAGGCCGTGTTGCGCGAGGCGGCGGTGCAGCGTGCGCGGCGTGATGTGCAGTGCCGCGGCAATAACTTCTTGGGCATTACTCGATGCCATCTCGCGCTCTAGTAAATTCAATACTTTAGCTATGAAATCAGTTTGTGGCAGTGTGCTTTGATCGGCATAGCGTTGTGCCTGTTGCAGTTCATCGCGGCAGCGGGAGGCGGCCAAGGCGGCCAGCTGTGGGTCTGACTGCGGCAAGCGTGCAGAGAGCCAGCTTGAGGGGAAGGTGACCTCGGTCGTTGAGCATTGAAAGTGCAGATTTGCGGCAAACATCTGTTTGAGAATACGGTGCTGTGACTGCTCCTCTATGGCCAAGTTGAGCTGAACCTGGTCGAGCTGCAATCGGCCTAAGAGCTTGGTGCCAATGCTAAAAAAGCAGGCCATCATGACCTCGACAATATACCGATAGCAGTCACCCATCGCGCCATTATCATCGATGCGAATGCTGGCACTGCTACCGCTTTCATGGAAACTAAACGAAATAATTTGTGAGCGCACCTCAGCAAAGTCATGCGCGAGCCGTAGTGCGTCGCCCAAAGTTGGGCTGGCCTGTAAGGCATAACCTAAAAAGCCGTGATTGCTCAGCTGCATGCTCAGGCCAAACTCCAGCGACAGAGTCGGCGACGGGTCTAGTGTATGCAAATTGCGCATGAGCTCGAGTAGCGTAGAGAGCGCTATCGGCTGTTCAGGATGCTCGCGCAGACTCGCCTCATTAAGCCCGGTGTGTGCGAGCAGTACCTCGGCGCTGAGGCCACGCGGCGCCATAAAATCGATCAAAAATACTAGGTACTGGCCGACGACAGCGATAGCGTTGTGCGGCGGTGTGGCAAGCATAAGACGTCTGCTAATGACAAAAAGTTGTCTGAACATACCCTGTTGTTAAGTGCGAACTCAAGTCACAGTCTGCAGTGTCTCATTAAGTAGCGAGACAAAATCAGAAGCTCAGAATAATACGGGCTTGCTGCTTGCTACCTTGATGTCTGCCTCGGTCGCTTAGCCTGGAAAAATCTTCAAATAGGAATCTACAATGGCTGAATTGAGCTTGCCTTATGTTTGTTTGCCATTGTCGGCAGAAATCCCCGAACGCACGCGACGCATTGATGCCGCGCTGAGCGCAGGCGTACGTGAGTCACAAGCCAAGCCCGCCGCGGAAACCATGGCCTTAGCCATTAATGCGCTGGTGGATCAATTCCTCTCGCAGCTATTGCGTGATTTATACACGGCATATCCAACGCATAAAAACTATAAGACGGCGCTGAGTATCATTGATGATATTCAAGAAAAAGTTTTGCACTACCTGCAATGGCTCACGCGCTTTCTCTCTAATGAGCGCATGGCCGTGGTGGTAAAAAACTATCTAGAGATGATGCGGCACTTAAGCGCCAGCCGCCCCGAGCAAGCCTATTTGGCGGTCGGCTTAGCGCCAGAATTGGCAGCTCGCGGCCGTAAAACAATCAATGCTCTTCGCTCGGGTGAGTCCACCGATGTCGCCGCCGGCATTGAGGTTTTGATAGACATCATCGACGCTGTCTTGGTCGACTTTGTCTATGAGCCAAAGCGCCTGATGCGCTTCAACTTGGTAGTGAATAAAGGCCTAGACGGTGCCATTTATATGATAAAAGGGTTGGCATTTCGCCAACTTCGCACGCTCGGCGAGATGATTCCACCTGAGCATGTCTCGGTGTTTTTAGATCACCTAGA
>Ga0208814_1000891_pt1 | contig 15336 bp, 24 predicted proteins | sample MalvirAntarct_55_FD_184253 | JGI IMG/M metagenome (GOLD analysis project Ga0208814, IMG submission 184253) | Marine viral communities from the Global Malaspina Expedition - Malaspina viral metaG Antarct_55 (SPAdes) (version 2) | ecosystem: Environmental > Aquatic > Marine > Oceanic | place...
CGTTAACCCATGTCATATGGTCATTCATAACAAGTCATCATATTACGAATAATGCCTCACAGCTCTGTCATGCAATGTTATCGCGTAATGAATATCAGCATTAGGGCCGACCATAGAATTGAATGGCGGTATGCGAGAGGACTCAGAGCAGCCTATTCAGTGACATGTCAGGAGCAGCTATATATACTGCTGATATATAATTTGAGAGGACGTATAGATGAAGAAAGAACTGACAGGCAAACAACGAGCGTTCGCTCGCTTAATGGCAGAAGGTAAGATGTCAGCATCAGATTGTTATCGCGAAGCCTACGATACTACTGCTAAGCCAGAGACTGTGCAGAAGCTTGCTTATCGTGAATCCAATAAGGCCCATGTTAGAGGGTGGATAGAACACCTTATTAACCTGAGAGAGGCTGCTAGTAGGAATAAGGCCGTGTCCGATCGTGACTTATCGCTGGAGACTTTACGCAAATGCATCAATGGCGATATTGAGCTGAGGTCAGATCAGGTAGCAGCAGTCAACATGCTGGCAAAAGCTTCTGGAATGTACGTCATAAAGCATGAAGACATAACGCAGCAATCATCAGATGACATCGCAGGCGATCTCCACAGAAAGCTTGCAGAATTATTAGCAGTAGATGACATCGATGCAGATACGTCAGGTGTCACACATTAGCCATATGATGTATGTAAGGTGCCATGTCGTACAGTCACACATAGTGGCTGTTAGGTGACAGGTGTAACATTTAGGTAGCGTCAGGTGTCACAGTAAAAAGCGTCAGGTGTACTCTTTGATAGGGGTACCCCCCCGATGGCATGCGACTACCCGATATATATACATAGTAAACCACACAAACGATTACCCACTTTTTACAACCTCTCTGTTTTCTCACAAGTCAGTTGTCACCTGTCTACCCTTTATTTCGTAGGGAAGTGCCACTAATTATTCGGGAAAAAATTTTCTGCAAAATTTACGAAGAATGTCACCAGTAACACTTGACATGTCTCTGTCAACAGCTAGAATATGCTATACTTATCGTAGTTACGCACGTTATATAACAGTTCCTTATATATCGTAAATTCCTTGATGGAATTTGGTTCACGAGCGGTCTTATCAAAGACGGTTATATAACAGGTACGTTTAGGGGAATCTATGAGCCGGACTTATGCCAGTAAAGATTGATCCTGCGCTTTTAGCCACGGTTCACACTCTTCCTGAAGCAAAGCAAAAAGAGATACTTGATTTACTGAACTCTCTTGAAGAGGCCGAGAAACGTGAGGGCGCTCGTGAGAACTTCATGGATTTCGTCAGCTACATGTGGCCTGCTTTTATAGAGGGGCGGCATCACAAGATAATGGCTGATGCCTTTGAACGTATAGCTAAAGGCGATTTAAAGCGATTAATAGTCAATATGCCGCCTAGACATACAAAGAGTGAGTTCGCCTCTTTTCTGTTACCAGCGTGGTACTTAGGTCAATACCCAGACAAGAAGATAATCCAGACGGCGCACACCGCCGAGTTATCGGTAGGATTCGGCAGAAAGGTTCGTAACCTTGTCGATGATGATGATTTTAAGAATGTATTTCCAAAGCTCGCATTACGGGCCGACTCTAAAGCTGCTGGGCGATGGAGTACCAATGCAGGTGGTGAATATTTCGCTATCGGAGTTGGTGGTGCTGTTACTGGTAAAGGTGCAGACTTGCTTATCATTGATGACCCTCATAGTGAGCAAGAAGGACAGAGCATAGACCCCTCTGTCTTCGATAAAACCTACGACTGGTACACATCCGGCCCACGCCAGCGCTTACAGCCCGGCGGGGCGATTGTTATCGTTATGACACGATGGCACATGCGCGACTTAACAGGCAAAATTGTTAAAGCCTCAACCCAGCGCGAAGGCGTTGACGAGTGGGAGGTAATAGAGTTTCCGGCGATAATGCCTTCAGGCAATCCGCTGTGGCCTGAGTTCTGGAGCTTAAAAGAGCTTGAGGCGCTAAGAAACGAACTACCCGCAAGTAAGTGGAACTCTCAGTATCAGCAAGCCCCAACAGCAGAAGAGGGGGCGCTGGTTAAGAAAGAGTGGTGGCGAATCTGGAAGCAAGATGACCCGCCGCCGTGTGAATTTGTTATTCAGTCATGGGACACAGCCTTTCTCAAGACTCAAAGAGCCGACTACTCAGCCTGTACAACATGGGGAGTATTCTACAGCCCTAATGATGAGGGGCTTACCAAGCCTAATATTATCCTTCTCGATGCCTACAAAGAACGACTTGAGTTCCCTGAACTGAAGAAAGTGGCATACGAGATGTATATGGACATGAAACCGGACGCTTTTGTCGTTGAGGCCAAGGCTGCTGGCACACCGCTTATTTTTGAGCTGCGAGCAATGGGCATACCCGTTTCCGAATACACCCCGACCAGAGGCAATGACAAGATAGCGAGAGTTAACGCTGTTGCTGACTTGTTCGCATCAGGGGTAGTTTGGTGTCCTGAAACCCGATTTGCCGAAGAAGTTATGGCAGAATTTGCGGCTTTCCCAGCAGGAGAGCATGATGACCTAGTAGACTCATCTACTCAGGCGCTATTAAGATTCAGACAGGGCGGCTTTTTAAGCCTGTCCTCTGACGAAGAAGAAGAGCCTCACATGCCCAGAACGGGTAATTACTATTAATCACAGGAGTTAGAACCCTATGAAGCAAGAAAACCGAAACAGCAGTTCAAACGATACTAAGTATGTAGATTTTCCAACTACGGAAAAAGAAATAATAAGAGCAATTTTCTGCCTCACCCATGACTCGGCGATAGAAGAGCCTAACGAGGCAATGAAATGTTCTCAGGCAGCTTTAAACTTGAGCAATGCACTGGCTACACTACACAACGTGTACCATGATCCGTCCTTTAAAAGGAACCTAAAGGAGTCTGTTAATGAGTGATTCAGACTACAAGAACTGGTTCAAAGACTTTAGAAAAAGTATGCAGTCTATTAACGAGACTGAGCGCGTTCGCAGTCAAACAACTGATGAATGGCTTGAAGAGTACGAGAAAAGCGTTGATGGCATTGCTGTAACTCTTAAAAGACCGCACTGGAACCCTAATAAGGGCAATGAATAGCGTTCATAAAGGGATAAAAAAAGAGATAAGGCAGTGGTCAAAACACGCCTTAGAAATCCCCAACCCAGAGTTTAATGATTTACCTGCCTGCCCCTACGCAAAAGCAGCGTGGAAAGATGATAAGGTAGATATAGTCTTTAAAGAGACCGATGATTACTCGATAGTCTTTGATACAATCCTAAATTGGGATGACACCAAAGAGCTGGTGATTGTAGCAGATACGTCATTTATCGAAGTAGAGGATGAGTTTCATAAGTACCTCGATGATATCAATGAGTGTATATCTGAAAAATTTTTTGAAGATCAGGATTTTTGGGTAATGGGGTTTCATCCTTATCAGGACTCTAACGAGCTGATTGATGATGGGACTTTTGAGGGAATCAGCGACACGGAATATGCAATTATATTCGTGCAGAGATTATCTAAGTTACAGGAAGCGTCTAACAAATTGGTTGGTCGCAATTACTACGACAGGTACTTCAAGACTTACGATGTATCTGAAATGTATGAAATCCGAAAGGAATATTACAGGAGATTGAAAGATGCGCGGATCAAAGAAAGCAGGGCCAGTTAAGAGAAGAGTCATGCGTAACGGCGGGACGGCAGCTAAAAAAGCTGGCCCCGTAAAAAGAATGAGCGGTGGAGCGGCTAAGAAAGCTGGCCCCGTAAAGAAGAGAAGCGGAGGAACAGCCGCTAAAAAAGCTGGCCCAGTGAAGAAGCTTCGCGGCGGCGGAATGACAGTCAAGAAGATGCGTAGCGGAGGAAGAAACCTTCGTGATGAAGAAGCTAGGGTTATTGGCGTACAAGACAATGCCGCTGATGAAATGCGTAGAGTAAAAGCTCGCCGCCCTAACGATGCTGCTGAGCGTATGGACAAGCGAAGTCAAGAGTCTCGTGTTGGCTCTCGTGAGCGTAATGCTCGTGAGGAGATGACTCGTTTAAGACGCGAAGCAGCAGGCATGGGAATGAAGGATGGAGGACAGGCAACATCTAAGCTTACCAACCAGCATAAGCGCTATGCGATGACTGGCACAACTAAGCTGGCTACAGGCGGCAAAGCGCCAATGTCTACAAAAACTAAAAGAACCAAAACACCTTCACTTAGTCCTCCGACTCGCGTAATACAAGCTCGCGGAATGGGTGCTGCCATTAAAGGCGGGAACTTTACGGAAAATACCTAATGGCTATTGAAAAATCACTTTATTCTGAGTCAGACCCTGATGTTCTTGCAGCCTTAGAAATTCAAATTGAAAACCCAGATTCGGTTACAATTTCTGATGGCGACAATGTAATCAGCATGGACTTCGATGAGTCAGAAATGATTGCCGAGCATGGCGACAACCTTGTTGATTTTATGGATCGGCAAGAGCTGGAGCGGCTTGGAAGTGATTTAGTTAATGGCTTTAATGCAGATAAAGAAAGCCGCCATGACTGGGAAGAGTCCTATATAAAGGGACTCGACCTAATGGGAATGAAGTTTGAAGACCGAACAACCCCTTGGAGCGGGGCTTGTGGCGTATTCCACCCAATGCTTAGTGAAGCTGTCGTTAGATTCCAGTCTCAAACAATTATGGAAATCTTTCCGGCGGGTGGCCCTGCAAAGACTGCGATTGTAGGCGAGCTGACAGACGAGAAGGTTAAGCAGGCTGAGCGCGTTCAAGATTATCTTAACTACATGATGACCGTTAAGATGACCGAATACCGAACAGAGACAGAGAAGCTACTGTTTTCATTGCCTATAGCTGGCTCTGCCTTTAGGAAAGTCTACTTTGACCCGAATCTAGGGCGAGCCTGCTCTATGTTTGTTCCGGCTGAAGACTTTGTTGTGAGCTATGGCGCTGCCGATCTGGAAACAGCAGAGCGCTGCACTCATGTAATGAAGAAGACTACCAACGAAGTTCTGAAATTACAGCAAAGTGGCTTCTATGCAGACGTTGAGCTTCCAGCTCCGGCTCCTGATACCACTGAAATTACGGCTAAGTACAATAAATTAACAGGTGATCACCCCAACTACGAGGTTGATCAGCGTCATACCCTGCTAGAGTGCATGGTAGACATAGACCTTGCAGGCTTTGAAGACACAGATAACGGCGAACCTACCAATATTGGCCTGCCTTATGTCATTACTGTTGATAAGTCATCAAATACCATTCTTTCTATACGCAGGAACTGGAAAGAAGACGATGAGTTAAAGCTAAAGCGTCAACATTTTGTCCATTACCAGTATCTTCCGGGCCTTGGTTTCTACGGGTTTGGCCTAGTTCACATGATTGGAGGCTTGACTCAGTCAGCCACATCATTGTTACGTCAATTAGTTGACGCAGGAACACTTGCTAACTTACCGGGCGGATTAAAAGCGCGAGGACTGCGTATTAAAGGGGATAGCTCCCCGATAATGCCGGGAGAGTTTCGGGATGTAGACGTTCCGGGCGGGGTAATCCGCGACAACATCACCTTCCTTCCATATAAGGAGCCATCTGCTGTACTTCACCAGATGCTTCAGGAAATTGTGGAGGATGGTCGCCGATTTGCTTCTGCTGGAGACTTAAAAGCTTCCGATATTAATGGTGAAGCCCCAGTCGGTACTACATTAGCGCTACTTGAGCGCGAAATGAAGGTAATTAGCGCTGTTCAGGCGCGTGTTCATGCGGCAATGAAGAGAGAATTAAGGATTCTTTCCGATATCGTTGCAGACTACGGCCCTACTGAATACCCCTACGATTCGGTTGAAAACGCTATTACTTCCGAGGATTTTGATGATCGAGTAGATATTATTCCGGTCAGTGACCCCAATTCGGGAACTATGTCACAAAGAATCATGCAGTATCAGGCAGCTCTTCAGCTTGCTCAACAAGCACCGCAGATGTATGACCTACCTCTGCTGCATAGACAAATGCTGGAAGTGCTAGGCATTCGTGACGCAGACAAGATTATTCCAACTACAGACGATATCAAGCCAACCGATCCAATCTCAGAGAACATGAACCTGATGGTCGGCAAGCCTGTAACAGCTTTTATATACCAAGACCACAAGGCGCACATAGAGGCGCATACTTCGGCGATGAATGATCCGAAGATAGCTGAGCTTCTTAATCTGGCTCCTGACGCACAGGTAAAGCAGGCTGCACTTGCGGCTCACGTTGCTGAACACGTTGCCTTCCAGTATCGACAAGATATTGAGAAAGAGCTTGGGGTTGCATTGCCTCCGGTTGATTCTACTCTTCCAGAAGATATTGAATACAGGCTGTCTCAGCTAGTAGCTCCTGCTGCTGCACAGTTAACAGGAAGAGTGCAACAAGAAATGCAAGCGGAAGAAATGATACAGCAGGCTGAAGACCCAATTCTTCAACTGCAAAAGGCTGAGCTTGAGCTTGAGAATATAAAGATTGAAACCAAGGCAGCAACAGACATGGCTAGGATTCAGGCCGACTTAACGAAGGCTGCGGCTAGAGATGACCTAGACAGAGACAAGCTGGCAGCAGACCAGAAAGTCGAAGGGGCTAAGCTTGGCGTTAGAATTGCAGAAACCAACACTCAGGAAGAGCTTGAATCAAGGAAGATAGCATCGAAGGACAAGCTTGCTGGCGCTAAGATTGGCATTGAAATAGCGAAAGAGCTGATGGTAGACAATAGAGAAAGAGATATTGAAGAAATGATTAATAAAAGAGATACTACGCGAGAGCGTGATATCAACAAGAGAGAACTAGATGAGTGAAGTGTTTAGTAGTAATGCTTTAAAAATCTTAAATGACAAGATACGAATCATTATGAACGAGTACGCTGACAACATTAGTAGCGGTTCTTGTCGCAACATGGAAGAATATTCAAAGGCTGTCGGGGTTATAGAAGGACTTGCGTTAGCCGAAAGAGAATTACTTGATCTGAATAAACAGATCGGGCAGGACTAATCTCCGTATAATGCGGTGCGTAGTGACTCTGGACACTTATTCCAGTGCGGGGGAATACTAATGGTAAAGTCATTAGCAAAGGTAGGAGCGGTGGGCGTTGCAACCACTGAAGAAAATACTGTGGATATTGAAACCACTGAAAAGGCTCGTGTACCTCATCAACTTCCTGAACCGAAAGGTTTTAAGGTTTTGATTGGTTTACCTGAACCTGACAAGGCGACAGAGGGCGGCATTCTCAAGGCACAAGAAACTGTGCAGGCTGAGGAAGTTGGTTCTATTGTAGGCTTTGTTCTTAAACTAGGCCCAGATGCTTACGCTGATAAACTGCGTTTTCCTAACGGCCCGTATTGCAAGGAGGGTGATTTTGTAATTATGAGATCATATTCAGGCACACGGTTTAAGGTTCATGGTACTGAATTCCGGCTTATCAACGATGACAGCGTAGAAGCTGTAGTAGATGACCCTAGAGGAGTTATGAAGATATGAGCGAAGATAATGCGAATGAAGACACTGCCGATCTTATGTCAGTCGAAGACAAGTTCTTTGGCGTTAAGACGCAGCATATTAAGTCTGGTGGTGACGTTGTTGACTCGGAAGAGGAATCCGATCTACAGATCGAGGTTATTGACGATCATCCATCTGAAGAAAAACGGCCACCGAAGAAGGCCAAAGAAACTAGCGAGCCTGCTCCTAATTATAATGATGGTTTTAGCGACAAAGAACTGCATTCATATACTAAGGGCGTTCAAAAGCGGATTAATCAACTTCGTGCAATTAACCACTCAGACAAGCGCAAAATTGGGGAAGCCCAAAGGATGCGAGATGAGGCTGTTAATTTGGCAAAGACGCAACATGGCAAGCTTCAAGAATATGAGGCTCTCCTAGCTAAAGGCCAAAACGCCATTATCCAGACCTCTAAGGGTAAGGCTCAATTTGAGATTGAGACCGCCAAGAAAGAGCTTAAAAAAGCTCACGAGGAAGGTAATGCAGACTTGCTGGTGTCAAGTCAAGAGCAGCTTAATTCTGCTCAGGCCCAACTTCGGGACATGGAATCCAGAGCGGTTTCCCTTAAACGAAACTTGGATCAACAGGCTAAGCAACAGGCTTATGAGAAGGCTAATCCACAACCAGTCCCTCAGCAGCAAGTTGAAGTAAGCCCAGAACAAAGCAATTGGATGCAGAGCAATCCTTGGTTTCAGCCATCGGCTCAACAAGGACAGCCTGTAAACCCAATGCATAAAGAGATGACTGCGATTGGTTTAGCTATTCATGATAATCTATTTCATGAGGGCATTACTGCTAACACCGATCCTCAGACATATTACTCTGAAATAGACAAAAGAATGCGTGACAGATTTCCTGACTACAAAGGTTTTCAGGATGGCAGAGAGGAACGAAGCGCCCCGCCGCGTCAACGTAGAAACACCACCGTGGTAGCCCCTACTTCCAATAGGAATAATGGAGCAAAGACACGCAAAGTATCGCTTACGCAAACTCAAGAGGCTCTCGCAAGGCGCTTGGGTGTTACTATTGAACAATATGCTGAGCAAATGTTAAAACAGGAGATTGGCTAATGTCAGAAGAAAAAACCACACGCGCACCCCACGGCAAAGATTCGCGGGAAAACAGTAAAAGAGTTAGTGATGCGTGGATACCCGCGTCTTCATTACCTGAGCCAGACCACAGAGATGGGATTCGCCATAGGTGGATTCGTACATCAATGTTAGGTCAGGCAGATAATACAAATGTGTCGCAGAAAATGAGAGAAGGATGGGTTCCGGTCATAGCATCAGAATACCCTGAGATCGATTTTACGGCAGAAATGGGGACACGTTACCCCGAAAACATAGAATACGGTGGCCTGCTCTTATGCTCTATTCCCTTAGAGACACTAGAGAAGCGTGACGAATACTATAATAAGGTAGCGAAAAACCAGATCGATGCTGTAGACAATAATTTTCTGCGAGAAGAAGACCCTCGGATGCCTCTTTACAAAGAGAATTCTAGCAGGACTACTTTTGGTCGAAGATAATATTTGATTGTCTTCACAACGAGGATATTGTTATGTCAACAACAGCACTCCCAATGGGGGCGGAACCAGTAGGCGGTCTAAGCGCTTGTGGTTCTTTCTCCGGCAAGGTTCGTCATATCAAAATAGCTAGTGGTTATGCTACTAATATTTTTTATGGTGACTTTGTTAAACTAGTAGCGGCAGGTACTGTCGAAAAAGATGCCGGAACAACTACACTAACTCCGGTTGGCATTTTCATGGGCTGTTTTTATACAGACGTAGGTACTGGTCAACCAACTTTTAATCAAAGTTGGCCCACAGGAACTGTAGCGGCTGACGCTATGGCTTATGTTTTAGATGATCCAGATTGCGTTTTCAGAATGCAAGGCAACGGCTCTCTAGCTCAAACAACTTTGGGCAATAATATTGCTGTCGTTCAGACAGCGGGTTCTACCTCTATCCAGCGAGGCAGGAATTCGGTTAACGCCGGAACTGCTGCAACTACAAACACTCTTCCTTTACGGATTCTTGAGTTTGTTGATGGCCCGGATAGTACGGTAGGTGATGCTTTTACTGATGTTCTTCTGACGTATAACGCCGGAATGCACCAGTATCGTCGTGCTTTAGGCACATAATAGGAGACTAGCAAATGGCTATTTCAAGAGCGCAAATGCTCAAAGAGCTTCTGCCGGGTCTTAATGCCCTGTTTGGCTTAGAGTACGCAAAATACGAAGATGAAGATAAGATGATCTACGAAACTGAATCATCTGATCGCTCATTTGAGGAAGAAGTAAAATTAAGTGGATTTGGTGCTGCACCTGTTAAACCTGAAGGCTCTGCAATCAATTACGATTCAGCGCAAGAAGCGTTTACGGCTCGCTACACCCATGAAACTATTGCTCAAGGTTTCGCAATTACAGAAGAGGCTATGGAAGATAACCTCTATGCTTCTCTGTCTCAGCGATACACTAAAGCCCTAGCGCGAGCTATGTCTTACACGAAGCAAGTTAAAGGTGCGATTCCATTAAACCAAGGATTTACCAATGCCTTTCAGTCTGGCGATGGTACTAACTTGTTTTCTGCCGTTAATGACGGCGTAGCTGGCGGCGGTGGTCATCCACTAGTCAGCGGTGGATTTAACTCTAACCGTCCTGCGACTGGTGCTGATTTGAATGAAACCTCACTGGAAAGCGCAATAATCTCTATTGCTGCGTATACCGATGAGCGTGGACTTCTGATTGCTGCCCGACCACGGCGTTTGATTGTTCCGCCTAACTTGATGTTTGTTGCTACGCGAATCCTTGATTCTGAGCTTCGCACTAGTACAGCTAACAACGACATCAATGCCATTAAGAGCAATGGTTCTATACCTGAAGGTTACTCAGTTAATCATTACCTAACTGACAATAACGCATGGTATATTATCACTGACGTACCAAATGGTATGAAGCACTTCGAGCGTACTCCGCTTGAAACTTCAATGGATGGAGATTTCGATACTGGAAACGTGCGCTACAAAGCGCGAGAACGCTACAGCTTCGGTGTTTCTGATCCACTAGGTATCTTCGGGTCTCCCGGCGCTACTTAAAGCAATGCATAGGCGGGGAGCTTCGGCTCCTCGTTTATTTAATTCTGGGAACATATCAGTTTTAGCGACCATCACCCCAGTGGACGTTACGAAGACGCTAAGACGAATCCTTTCGTAAGAGGTAATTATCATGGCTAGATCACGAAGTTCTTTTGGTTTAATTAGGGCGCTTGGCGGTTACTACATGCAAGGCCCAGATTCCATTGTCGCCTTAACTGCCGACACTGTAATCACTCCCGACAAACACGCTGGTAAGTTAATACTCATTAACAACTCCACGCTCACTATTACTCTCCCAACTATTAATAACGACATGGAGCCTATTACGTCAGGGCCGGGCGAGAATCCAAATACGTTAAATAATACTGGTATCAGTTATGATTTCTTGTTTATTACAAGTTCTGGCACTAGCACTACTATTCTAGGTAACAGCTCTGCTGATTTAATGATGGGCGGTATTATGTCTGTTAAAAACGGTTTGGCTGGTGTTCATTTCCATCAACCTAATGGAAGCAGTAATTATCAAATAGTAATGAATGGAACGACAACTGGCGGTGTTGCTGGTACTCGTTTAAAGATTCAAGCTGCTTTTACTAATAGATACTTTGTTGAAGGTACTAGTATTGGCACAGGAACTCTAGCGACTCCTTTCGCTGGCTAATATATAGCGGGGTTCGCCCCGCTTTTTGGAGGAAACAATGGCAGATGCACTTACAAGCCAAGTAATCCAAGATGGCCCCCGAAGCGCTATCTTAAAATTTACAAATATCAGTGATGGTACTGGTCAGGCAGCGGCTGTTTTGGTAGATGTTTCTAGTCTCAGCTCTGATCCTCTGACTAATCAAGTTTGCAACGGAGTTACGCTGCAATCTATAAGCTATTCTAATGTTGGAATGGGCGTTAATCTGCTATGGGACGCTAATGCTAATGTCCCTCTAATAAATCTTTTGCAGAACTGGTCAGATCAGTTAGATTTTTCTGACTATGGAATACCCAATAATTCAGGAACTGGCAGGACTGGGGATATCTTAATCACCACTACTGGAGCCACCGCTGGAGATGCTTACTTCCTGCTTTTAACTTTAACTAAGTCTTATGTGGCTGTTTAGGTAACTATATTATGGCTAAATTGGAAGTCTTTCAAAACGGAAACTTTAATAACGGCGATCCGGTATTTCAAATTGGCAGTAAAAACTCTGATGGCAGCTACGATGTCAAGGTCTTCGACCTGATGAGTCAGAAGGAAGCCAGTGCCAAACTCAAGTCTATGGGTGTTAAACCTGTCAAAGAGGAGCCTGAAGTTGAAGAAGAGGCTACAAGTCGAGATGATCTTAAAAATATGACAAAGATTCAGCTTGAAGACTTTGCCAGAGACTTTGGGGTAGAGCTAGATCGCCGCGAAAAGAAAGATACCTTGGTTAAGCAGGCTTATAAGGCTCAGTTTGATGGCTAGAGATTATCGCAGCGAATATGATGACTACCACTCTTCTTCAGAGCAAAAAAAGAATCGTGCTAGTCGTAATGCGGCCCGAAACTCCTTAGAGGGTGATGGTCGCGTAAGCCGAGGTGACGGCCTAGATGTTCATCATCGTGACGGAAATCCCCGTAATAACAACGCGTCAAACCTACGAGTTACCTCTCAAAAAGCAAATAGAAGCATTAAAATGAACGCTGGCGGTCAAGCTCGCGGTTCAGGGGTGGCTGTTCAAGGCGTTAGAAACTGTAGAAATGTTTAATTATGGCTACTACTAGAGATGTCACAAGAAATAAGAGCGGTATAAAGTACCGAGGCGAGTCTTTTTCTGGATATAACAAACCTAAGCGCACTCCCGGCGAGAACAAGAAGTCGGCAGTTCTAGCTAAGAAGGGCGATGAGATCAAAATTGTCCGGTTCGGCGATCCCAACATGACCATCAAAAAGGATCAGCCTGCTCGTAAGAAAAGCTTTCATGCGCGTCATAAGTGCGATACGGCTAATGATGTGTTTACAGCTAGATATTGGTCTTGTAAGGCGTGGTGATTTATGAAGGGTAAAGAAAAGGTTGGCTATGTTATGGGCGAGTTTAAGGACGGCAAGTTAAAGTCTAGCTCTGGCAAAAAAGTAACCGACCATAATCAGGCAATGGCTATTGCCATGAGCGAAGCTGGCATAAATAAAAAAATGTTTTCTGGAGGCAGGCTGGGTGATGGCGCAGCCGTTCAGGGCCATACAAAAGGCAGGAATACCTAATGGCAACAAGCGGCACTTATGGTTTTAATCTTGATCTGGGCGATATTATTGAAGAGGCTTATGAGCGCTGCGGCTTAGAGGTTCGTGCTGGATTTGATTACAGAACCGCGAGGCGAAGTCTTGACCTTTTGATGCTTGATTGGCAGAACCGTGGCCTTAATCTTTGGGCAGTAAAAAGCGCATCTTTAACGCTAACCCCCGGAGTTGGAATATATGCTCTTAGTGATGAGAAGTTAGACATAATAGAAGCGTTTATGAGAACGAACGCTGGTGACATTAACAGTCAGTCCGATCTGACTATGCAGAGAATCTCCATCTCTCAGTATTCTCAACAAACAAACAAACTCCTTCGAGGCCGTCCAATTCAGTATTGGGTTGAAAGATCGCCTGCTGGTATCAGTTTTAACGTATGGCCTGTTCCAGATGCCTCGCAAACGTGGACTCTTGGCTATTACTATATGGAAAAGGTAGAGGACTCAGGCTCTCCAGCTTCTTTGGATATGGATGTTCCGGCACGTTTTCTGCCATGCTTGGTTGCTGGATTAGCCTACATGCTTGCTATTAAGAAGCCTCAAGCAGAGTCAAGAATACCTTTTCTGAAAGAAAATTATGAAGAACAGTGGACAATGGCGGCTGATTCGGCAAGAGAAAAGGCTGCTCTATACGTTGTTCCGGGCGGGTATCAATACCTATGAGCAGTTTTGCAAGCGGCAAACACGCCTTTGGCTATTGCGATAGAACCGGATTTCGTTATCCTCTTCGCGATCTTGTGCCTCAAATAGAGGCTGGCAGACCTAATGGGATGCTAGTAGGTCGAGATGTCGTTGATGTGGATAATCCTCAGTGGAAGCTGGGCATGATTAACATGTCTGATCCGCAGGCGCTGAGAGACCCAAGACCTGATGGCGGATATGCTCAAAGCAGAGAGCTTTCTGCATTTAACCCTGTAGGTGGCGGTAACACAGCAATGGGAAGCAGAACCGTTGGTCTGGACTGCTCCGGCCATGTCGGCTCTGTAAAGATAGAAATTATAAGCCCTAATGCTGATGTATCACTGGTAGGCATATCTTCTACAGGCTCTGTGGGGCGCGTTACGAATGGCTAAGTCAACAGTAAATGAAGCAGGAAATTATACAAAACCGGGCTTGAGAGAGCAGCTTTTTAAGAACATAAAGGCTGGCAACAAGGGCGGGAAGAGCGGTCAGTGGTCTGCTAGAAAAGCGCAGATGTTAGCTAAAAGATATAAAGAAGATGGCGGGGGCTACAGAGACTAATGGCTTTAAAAAAACCGCAAAAGTCTTTAAAGAAATGGACTGGAGAAAAGTGGGGAACTAAGTCTGGGAAACCCAGCGCTAAAACGGGGGAAAGATATCTTCCTAAAAAAGCAATTCAGGCGTTAAGCCCGAAAGACTACGCGGCAACCACGGCTAAAAAAAGAAAGGACACAAAGGCTGGAAAGCAGTTCTCTTCTCAACCCAAAAAAATAGCTAAAAAAACAGCTAGGCACAGATAATGGCTTTTACTTTTACGACATTAAAAACAGCTATCCAAGACTATTTGGAGTCTTCGGAGACTACTTTTGTCAATAATCTTCCTTTGATTATTCAGCAGGCTGAGCAAAGAATACTAAGAACTGCTCAGATTCCTGACTTACGGAAGAATGTGACAGGAACTCTTACAAAGGGAAATCCTTACTTGGCTATGCCAACAGACTTTCTTGCTCCGTATTCTCTCGCCATTGAGAATACTGGCTCTGAGTTTCTTCTTTTTAAAGACGTAAACTTTATGAGAGAGGCTTACCCCGTATCTACGACTGAGGGTGTGCCTAAGTATTACAGCATTTTTGATGCGTATAACTTTATAGTTGCTCCGACTCCTTCGGCTAATTATGCCGCTGAGCTGCACTTTATGTTTGAGCCTGAGTCTATAACTGTGTCGGCTACAGGAAAGAGCTGGCTTGGGACTAATGCAGAAATGACTTTATTGTATGCCTGTCTTGTTGAGGGATATACTTTCCTTAAAGGAGAGACTCAACAGATGGAGTGGTACAATGCTAGGTTTGAAGATGCGGTATCTAGGCTGAAGTCCTTGGGCGAAGGCTACGATACTACCGATAATTATCGATCAGGAATGGTCAGGAGTGCAAGAATCTAATGTTAACTGTTGATTTAGCAGGCAGTGTTGGCTCTGTAATCGTTCAAACCACTAGCAATAGGGGTTTTACACCTGAAGAGATTGCTGTTGATTGTGCCAATAAAATTATTTCTATTGCATCAACTGCTGATCCGGTAATACGTCAGCAAGCAGAAGCTTTTAAAGGAAGGGTACAGGGCGTTGTGCTGGAAAGTCTTAGGCAAAGCGCAAGAAGCGAAAGAACAACCATTTATAATATTTTGTTAGATGCTGGGGAAGAATCCCTAGCCGAGCAAATAAGGAGACTCTGATGGCATTTTCAGGAAATTACATGTGTACTAGCTTTAAGGCTGA
>Ga0208814_1000893_pt1 | contig 15332 bp, 18 predicted proteins | sample MalvirAntarct_55_FD_184253 | JGI IMG/M metagenome (GOLD analysis project Ga0208814, IMG submission 184253) | Marine viral communities from the Global Malaspina Expedition - Malaspina viral metaG Antarct_55 (SPAdes) (version 2) | ecosystem: Environmental > Aquatic > Marine > Oceanic | place...
GTATAGCACTTCTTATAAATGTAAACAATTAATAAATAGAATATACCGAATATTACTAGGCGAAGAAGATATGCCTACATCAGAAAGAAGCGTATTCTATAATAACAAATCATATACAGATAAAGTTTATAACAAAGCTATAGATGATATGATTAAAGATCCAAATAGATAATATGCCAGGAAGCCCAATACAAAACGACATGTTTGAAGCAACAACAGGTTATGTTCAAAAGAGCAATCCTAACCCTGTTACTAGTTGTGGGCGTAGAAGATCTCCTATGCAAAAGAGTAACGAACCTAGAAAAACAACTAAAGGTAAAGGTAGGAATTTTAGAACAGTAAAAGAAGGTGCTGGTATGACGGCTAAAGGTGTTGCATCATATAAAGCTAAAAATCCAGGTAGTAAATTGCAAACAGCAGTAACTGGCAAAGTAAAACCTGGCAGTAAAGCAGCGGGTAGAAGAAAATCATTTTGTGCAAGATCCAAAGGTTGGACAGGAGAGCGTGGTAAGGCAGCTAGAGCAAGGTGGAAATGTTAATAAAAAAAACAATATGAAAGGAGTAAAACACTATACAGAAGACGGTGAGTATACAGGATCTAAACACAAAATGCCTGATGGTAAATCACATACGGGTAAAACTCATACTAAAAGTAGTAAAGTTATATCACACAAAAAAGATGGTCCATTTAAACTGAAAGAAGTAGATTCACCTATGAAATGCTGGAAGACACATAAAAAAGTAGGTACAAAAAAATCTCCATCAGGTAGGACTAAAAATGGTAAGGTTGTTATGGTTAGTGATTGTGTTAAAAAATAATGGCATTTAAACTAGGTGGTGCAAAGCAACCAGTGGCTAGTGGTGGGATTGTAGACAGAAAGTTAAGCTTTAAATCTGACGAGTCATCTATACCTGGAACTCCAGTTATAAGAAAAAAGTTAGATGAAGGAATATTAGGTGAAGCCAACATGGATGGCAGTATATTTATTAACGATAAAATACCACCTAATAGTATGGAAGAAGAACAAGTTTTGTTGCATGAAATGAGACATGCTACTGACATGAAGCTAGGTAAGCTAGCTTATGGAGATGACCACGTTTACTACGATGGCGTAACTTACCCAAGAGAAACTATAAATGGAAAAGATATGATTAAAATAGATGGTACATGGAAGGAAGCAGGTGATGATTTTCCTTGGGAAAAACAAGCAAATATATGATACTAACAACAATAAATGGTATGCCTTTATACTCTAATACTACAGAAGCAGTAGCTCATGCTATCCGTATAGGATTAAAAGGTTATCACACTCACACTTTTAGAAATAGAGTTGGTTATATGGCTGGTGTAAGTCACAACGCTATAACTAATAATACGTCAAACATACAAACAACTTCTACACAACGTACTGTTACAAGCCCACCAACTGTTTCTAGAACATCAAGAAACACAAGCAGTGCTAGTGGTGGTGGTGGTGGTGGTGGTTATTAAAAAAAAACATATGATAAATAAATTATTATCTGCAGGAGCAGCAAGTCTTGTTAAGAGTGTAGGTGGAGTTATAGACAACTTACACACATCTAAAGAAGAAAAGCTTGAAGCAGAGCTTAAAATAAAAGATATGATAATGGGTTACGAAGCTGAGATGCAGAAGCAAGTAACAGAGAGATGGAAAATGGACATGAACTCAGATTCGTGGCTAAGCAAAAATATAAGACCATTAGTTCTAGTTTTTTTAGTTGTAGCAACAGTGTTATTGATATTTATCGATGGTGGTGTTATTAGCTTTAAAGTAGAAGATAAATGGACAGACTTATTACAACTAGTATTAATAACAGTGATCGGTGCTTACTTTGGCGGACGCTCACTAGAAAAAGTAAAAAAATAAAAATATGGGATATTTTAATATAGAATTAAAACCAACACTAACAGGACAGAACTGTGTAACTGCTTTTGCAAACGGTGATCTTTTAGCTGACTGGGAAATAAAAACCGTACCTACAAAAAAACCTTTTAGAGTTTTAGGGACAACGTGTGTGATGAGAGGAACTAATGGCGCAAGCCAAGCCGCTCTTTTTGAGCTTGTATTTGCTAGTACAAATGAAGACGGAACTGCTCCAGGAAGTTTAGGAAGTGTAAATGCTACTATAGATGGTACAGGATTTTTTAAACACTTAAACGGTATATATCAAGTAGCTAATACTAATGATACTATAGATACTGTAAATGTATCTACCGTTGATAATACAGATGGTAATTCTTTAGATATATTAGTAATTGAACCTTCTAGAGTAATAAATGTAAATGGTATTGAGGGATTTGATGGAACTGGTGTTAATGGAAAAATATGTATAGGTGTTTTGCATACAAGTGGAGATGCGGACTTTGGCGCTGGAGTTATTGCAGATGGTGATATTAGTGTAGGTGATACATCTTTAACTGTAAAAACAATATCGGCTCTCAACACTTTTGCAGTAGGAGACGTGCTTTCAGATAATGGCGGTGCAACTGTAGGCACTATTTCAGCTATCAACTCAGCAACTTCAATAACACTTGCAAGTGGAGCAACAGAAGCTGTAGCTGATGACGATGAATTATGTAACGTAAATCCAGTGACTTTTATAATTCACTGCGAATATTAAAAACAAATTAAATTAACTTAAATTAAATAAAATGGCAAAAACAAAAGAGGTTGTGGACCTTAAACCACAAAACATAACAAAAGAAGAGTTAGAAAGCTTACAAGCACTTGTAAACAATCTTAACAGATCTCAAATGGAAATTGGTAATTTAGAAAGTAGAAAGCACGGTATGCTACATCAAATCACTGGTCTACAAACTCAAATGCAAACTCTACAAAAATCTTTTGAAGATCTTTATGGGAAAGTAGATATTAACATTAATGATGGTACTATAGCGTACACTGAAGATGTCGAAGCTGATAAGAAAGATTAGTATAGGTAAAGATTATAAGAATGACGCCATGCACTATGCCGTAGGGCAAGAAGTGTATGGTGGTCATACTATATGTGATATTATAGAAGAAGAAACTAAGTTTAGTGTTTATATTAAAAAAGGTAAAGATGTGCTACCTTGGAAAGACTTTAATAAGAACATGGCTGTTTCTGTAGAGTATAATTTACAATACTAATGAAGAGTGTTTACAACTTTGTTGTGGCACCTTTAAATTCTAGATACAACAATACAAAAAATATAGACGGTAAAGAGCTGATAGTTAACACTGAGATATTCAGCCATCAACACGTTAGTAGAGAAGCTATAGTTAAATCAATACCTACAGTTGGTGATACAGATATAAAAATTGGTGACACAGTTATAGTGCATCACAACGTATTTAGAAGGTGGCACAATCAGCTTGGTATAGAGAAAAATAGTAGAGGTTATATTGACGAAGAAACATACTTAGTACAACCAGATCAAATATTCTTATACAAAGATACTGAATGGCAAGCGCAAAAAGGATATTGTTTTGTAGCACCAGTAAAATCTACAGACAAACTAAATGTAGATAAAGAAAAACCTTTAGTTGGTATCGTCAAACACACTGATGGCACGGTTAACAAAGGTGATTTAATAGGTTTTAGACCTAGCTCGGAATACGAGTTTATTATAGATGGTCAAAAACTATATAGAGTTTTATCAAATTTTATTACAATCAAATATGAATATCAAGGAGACGAAGAAGAGTATAATCCAAGCTGGACATAAAGCTGTTGAGGAACTTATTAAGGTTGCTAAAGAAGCCATTGTTGATTCAGACGACGACTTAACAGCTGACAAATTAAAAAATGCCGCAGCAACAAAGAAACTAGCTATATTTGATGCGTTTGAAATACTAAACAGAATACAAGAAGAAGAAGACTTGTTGAACAACAAACCTAAAGAAGTAGAAAAACAAGCGTTTAAAGGTTTTGCAGAAGGTAGATCTAGATAATGTACAAGCAAAGTTTATACAACGTTGTTGAACCTATTAAGAAAACTACAATTAGTAGACTTAATAAAGGTAAGAAATGGGATTATGGTTATAACAAAGAGCATGATCTTGTAGTTATATCTAGGAATGGTCAAATAGGTGAGATATACGAGATACAGAATTTTAAAATAGCGTTGCCAAAAGTAGGTAGTGTGTATAGCAACAAAGAAAAAAAATGGAAACAATTTGAATATCCTAAAGAACTATCAAGACTTAAAAGCATATTTGACTGGAAAGCCTACCCAGAACAAAACAAAGAACAATGGCACGAGTACATTGACGAAGAGTTTAAACGAAGAGATGAAGGCTTTTGGTTTAATAATAATGGGACGAATACCTACATTACTGGTACTCATTACATGTACTTGCAATGGAGCAAGATTGATGTAGGTGCGCCAGATTTTAGAGAAGCAAATAGACTGTTCTATATATTCTGGGAAGCGTGTAAAGCGGATAAGAGATGCTACGGTATGTGCTATCTTAAAAACAGAAGATCTGGATTTTCTTTTATGTCCTCTGCTGAGACAGTTAATCAAGCTACAATTTCAACAGATTCAAGGTTTGGTGTTTTATCTAAAACAGGAGCTGATGCTAAGAAAATGTTTACCGACAAAATTGTACCTATATCAATTAACTACCCGTTTTTCTTTAGTCCTATTCAAGATGGTATGGATCGGCCTAAATCCGAACTTGCCTATAGAGTACCTGCGTCTAAGTTTACTAGAAAGAAGATTACAACAAACGAAAAGCTAGAAGAAATAGAAGGGCTAGATACAACTATAGACTGGAAAAATACAGGTGATAATAGTTATGATGGTGAAAAGCTACAACTACTAGTACACGATGAAAGTGGTAAGTGGGAAAGACCAGACAATATCTTAAACAACTGGAGAGTTACAAAGACATGCCTTAGACTAGGTAGTAGAATTATAGGTAAGTGTATGATGGGATCGACATCAAACTCTTTAGATAAAGGAGGTGATAACTTTAAAAAATTATACAATGCCTCAGATGTTACAAGACGAAACAGAAATGGACAGACAGCGTCTGGTTTATATTCTCTTTTTATCCCAATGGAGTGGAACTACGAAGGATTTATTGATGAACACGGAAGTCCAGTCTTCGATAGTCCAGACCATGATGTCTTTGACCCACAAGGAGAGTTAATAGATATAGGCGTTGTAGAGAACTGGCAAAATGAAGCTGATGGTTTAAAAGGTGATCAAGATGCTTTAAATGAATTTTATAGACAATTTCCTAGAACTACAGAGCACGCATTTAGAGATGAGACTAAAAATAGTATATTCAATTTAGTTAAACTATATGAGCAAATAGATTACAACGAAGAAATGTCTAGAACATTAGGTATAACTCAAGGTAATTTTCAATGGGTAAACGGTGTAAAAGACAGTCAAGTTATATTCTATCCAGATAAAAAAGGTAGATTTAAAGTAAGCTGGGTACCACCAGTAAACATGCAAAACAATTGTATTATTAAAAATGGTGTTAAATGGCCTGGCAATGAGCACATGGGCTCTTTTGGTTGTGACAGCTACGATATATCAGGAACAGTGGATGGTGTTGGATCAAAAGGAGCTTTGCACGGTTTAACTAAGTTCAGCATGGAAGATGCTCCAGCTAACACGTTTTTCTTAGAATATTTAGCAAGACCACAAACGGCAGAGATATTCTTTGAAGACATTTTAATGGCTTGTATATTTTATGGTATGCCTATACTAGCAGAGAATAATAAACCTCGTTTATTGTATTATTTCAGAAGACGTGGTTACAGAGGTTTTAGTATGAACAGGCCTGATAAAATATGGAATAAACTATCAGTTGCAGAAAAAGAAGTTGGTGGAATACCTAATTCAAGTGAAGATATAAAACAAGCTCACGCTGCAGCTATAGAAATGTACATTAACGATCACGTTGGTATAAAAAAAGATGGATCAACAGGTAATTGTTATTTTAATGAATTACTAAACGATTGGGCAAGATTTGATATAAACAAAAGAACAAAGCATGATGCATCTATTAGCTCTGGATTAGCTATTATGGCTAACAATAGACATCTTTACAGGCCAAATGCCCCAGCACAAAAACCTAAACTAAATATAAATATTGCTAAGTATACGAACAAAGGCAATACGTCTAAATTAATTAAAAAATAAATATGGCAGAGTCTGTTATAAATAAATATTTTCCAAGTCAAGCTGTTAGTGATATTGAAAAAATGAGCTATGAGTATGGTTTAAAAGTAGCGCAAGCTATTGAGTCTGAGTGGTTTCACGCTGATAAAGGTTCCTCTAGATATAATTCCCACAGTAATAATTTTCACAAACTAAGGTTGTATGCTAGAGGAGAACAATCTACACAAAAATACAAGGATGAGTTATCTATAAACGGTGATTTGTCCTATCTTAATTTAGACTGGAAACCAGTACCTATTATACCTAAATTTGTTGACATAGTTGTAAACGGTATTGCAGAAAGAACTTACGATATAAAAGCTTACTCTCAAGATCCATACGGTGTTGAAAAACGTACTGAGTATATGGAAACTATACTTGGTGATATGGACACTCAAGAGTTAAACGCTTTTACAGAGCAAGCTTTTGGCATATCAATGAAAGAGAGTGACATGGAAGAGTTACCTGGTTCTAAAGAAGAACTAGAACTTCACATGCAGATAAATTATAAACAGGCTGTTGAAATTGCAGAAGAACAAGCTTTATCTGTTTTGTTTGAAGGTAGTGATTATGAATTGATAAAGAAAAGATTTTATTACGACTTAACAGTTCTAGGTATTGGAGCTGCAAAAACTACTTTTAATACTTCTGAAGGTGTTGTTATAGATTATGTTGATCCAGCAAATTTAGTTTACTCTTACACTGAATCACCTTATTTTGAAGATTTATATTACGTGGGTGAGGTTAAAAACATACCGGTTAATGAACTTGCAAAACAGTTTCCACATTTAACCGAGGTTGATCTTGAAGATATATTAAAAAACAAAAGCTCTTATAAAAATAGTTATAATAGTAATGATAACGATAACAATAAAGTTCAAGTTTTATACTTTAATTATAAAACATACATGAACCAGGTTTACAAAGTGAAAGAAACTGGTAGTGGTGCTGATAAAGTTTTACCAAAAGATGACACTTTTAATCCACCAGAAAACATGGAAGGTGGGTTTGGGAAGCTACAAAGATCTATTGAATGTCTTTACGACGGTGCTGTAATTTTAGGAACAGACAAGCTATTGAAATGGGAAATGGCTAAAAACATGGTAAGACCTAAAAGCGACTTTACTAAAGTTAAAATGAATTATAGCATTGTAGCTCCACGTATGTATAAAGGTAAGATAGAAAGTTTAGTTAGTCGTATTACTGGTTTTGCTGATATGATACAGCTAACACATTTAAAGCTACAACAAGTACTGTCACGCATGGTACCGGATGGTGTTTATTTAGATGCTGATGGTTTAGCTGAAATAGATTTAGGCAACGGCACAAACTACAACCCACAAGAAGCTTTAAATATGTTTTTCCAAACAGGATCTGTTATAGGTAGATCAATGACCTCTGAAGGAGATCCAAACCCTGGCAAAGTGCCAATTCAAGAAATACAATCAGGTTCGGGTGGACAGAAGATGCAAAGTTTAATTGGTACGTATAATTATTATATGCAAATGATAAGAGATACTACCGGGCTTAACGAGGCTAGAGATGCTGCAACACCTGACCCTAAAGCTTTGGTGGGTGTTCAAAAACTTGCTGCCGCTAATTCTAACACAGCAACAAGACATATATTACAAGCTGGTTTGTTTTTAACATCAGAAGTTGCAGAGTGTTTATCGCTTAGAATATCTGACATATTAGAGTATTCACCAACAAAAGATGCTTTTATACAGCAAATAGGTAATCACAATGTTGCAACACTTGAAGAAATGGCTAGTTTGCATTTATATGACTTTGGTATATTTTTAGAGCTAACTCCTGATGACGAAGAAAAAGCAATGTTAGAACAAAACATACAAATGGCAATCCAACAACAGCTTATAGAGTTGACTGACGCTATTGATCTTAGAGAAATAAAAAACATAAAGCTTGCTAATCAGTTACTAAAAATACGTAGAAAAAGAAAGCTAGAAAGAGACCAGCAAATGCAACAACAAAACATCCAAGCTCAGTCTCAAGCAAACATACAAGCACAGCAAGCATCTGCTCAAATGGAGTTGCAAAAACAACAAGCGCTTAGCCAGTCTCAAGCGCAGTTAGAACAAGTAAAAGCTCAACTTGAAGCTCAAAAGCAAGCACAAGAAGTTAATTACAAAAAAGAACTTATGCAGTTAGAGTTTCAGATGAACATGCAGCTTAAGTCTATGGAGGTAGAAGCTACAAAAACAAAAGAAACACAAAAAGAAGATCGTAAAGACGAAAGAACAAGAATACAAGCCACTCAACAAAGTGAACTTATAGATCAAAGAAAAAGTGAAAAAGCACCTAAAAACTTTGAGTCTGCAGGTAATGATTCTTTAGGAGGCTTTGACTTAGGTTCTTTTGATCCTAGGTAAAAATTATTAATTTATATTATATTATATTATGGAAGAAAACGTAGAAAACGTAGTTGAACAAACTACACCTGAAACTGTAGAAACAGTTAAAGAAACAAAATTTGATAGCGCTGATAATGACAGTGTTATTAAGGTAGACTTAAGTAAACCACCAAAACCAAAAGAAGAAATAAAAAATGAAACCAAAGAAACAACAGAAGTTGCAGAAGATAACTCTGACAACAAGAGAGTGGCTGGAGTCGATGAAGATGCCGCTACCACAGAAAAACAAGAAGAAGTACAACCGGAAAAACAAACACAAGAAGCCCCAGTATTAGAAGAGGTAACTGAAGAAGAAATTAAAGACGAGGCCGAGGTATTAGCTGAAGATATTATTGATGCTGCTATAGAAAAACAAGAAGACGGCAAGCCTTTACCTGAGAATTTACAAAAAGTTGTAGATTTTATGGAAGAAACTGGTGGTACATTAGAAGATTACGTAAGACTTAATCAAGATTTTTCTAACTACGATGATATAACAGTACTTAGAGAGTACTATAGACAAACAAAATCACATTTAAATAGTGATGAAATTAATTTTTTAATAGAAGATTCATTTTCATATAATGAAGAAGAAGATGAAGCAAGAGAAATTAAAAAAAGAAAAATAGCGCTTAAAGAGCAAGTTGCCAGCGCTAAAAGCCACTTAGACGGGCAAAAGTCTAAATACTATGAAGAAGTTAAAGCTGGTTCTAGGTTAACTACCGAACAACAAAAAGCTATAAACTTTTTTGATAGATATAACAAGGAGTCAGAAGAAACTCAAAAAATGGCAAAAAAACAAACTGATAATTTTTTAACTAAAACTAATCAAGTTTTTAACGACAAGTTCAAAGGTTTTGAATATAACGTCGGTGAAAAAAAATATAGGTTTAATGTGAAAAATGCTGGAGAGGTAAAAAATAGTCAAAGCGATATTAATAATTTCGTCAAAAAGTTTTTGAACGATAAAAATGAAATGTCAGATGCTAAAGGTTATCATAAATCTCTATATACAGCTATGAACGCTGATGCTGTTGCTAATCACTTTTACGAACAAGGTAAGGCAGATGCTATTAAAGATAGTGTTGCTAAAGCCAAAAATGTAAGCATGGATCCTAGACAGTCGTTTTCAAACGACAATACTAGCGGGCCAAAAGTAAGAGTGCTTAACGATGATTCTCCTAACTTTAAGTTTAAAATTAAAAACAAATAAATTATAAATTTAAAAAAACAAAATTATGGCAATTACTGCAGGAGGTAATTTGAATAGTGTGGCTGCATCAGTGCAACAAACACTAGCTACAAATTACATCGATTTTACCGCGCAAGCAACCGCTGGTTGGGCGCAACAATATTTACCAGATCTTATGGAGAAAGAAGCTGAAGTGTTCGGACAAAGAACTATTTCAGGTTTCTTAGCTCAAGTAGGAGCTGAAGAGGCTATGACGGCTGACCAAGTTGTTTGGTCTGAGCAGTCAAGACTACATTTATCATACATTGGAACAGTAGACGCTGATGGTGATGTTAATGGTACTTTTACAGTTACTACTGACATAGATGGTAATGCACTAACTACTAATCACGGTATTAGAGTAAATGATATAGTATTAATAGCACAAGCTGGTGTTGTGGTTAAAGCACTATGTGTTGAAACTCCAAACTCAGCTGTTGTTTCAGTTGAGCCTTATGCTACAACTGCTTTATCAACTTTATCTGATGGCGCTGCTACTTTACTAGTTATTGGTTCTGAATACGGAAAAGGACAATCTTATTCTGATGTTACTGGTACTTTTAATTCTGAAAGAAGAACAGCTTTAACACCACAATTTAAATCTTTTACTAACAAGCCAATCATCATGAAAGATTACTACGAGATTTCTGGATCTGATGCTTCGCAAGTTGGTTGGGTAGAAATATCTGGTGAAGAAGGACAAAACGGTTACTTATGGTACTTAAAAGCTGAAGGTGATACTAGAGCTAGATTTACTGATTACTTAGAAATGGCTATGCTAGAATCTGAGTTAACAGCTGCTGCTTCTGCTATCGGTTTTGCTGATAAGCAAATTAGAGGTGCTGCTGATTCTGGTCTTGAAGGTTCTGGTACTGAAGGTTTATTCGCTGCTATTGAGTCTAGAGGTAATGTTACTTCTGGTATTACTGGTGTTAATGCTGCTACTGATTTAGCTGAATTTGATGCTATCTTAGCAGAATTTGATAAGCAAGGTGCTATTGAAGAAAACATGATGTTTGTAAATAGAGCTACGTCTCTTGCAATGGATGACATGCTTGCTTCAATGAATTCTTACGGTGCTGGTGGTACTTCTTACGGAGTATTCAACAACTCTGAAGATATGGCATTAAACTTAGGTTTCTCTGGTTTCAGACGTGGATCTTACGATTTCTACAAGTCAGACATGAGATACTTAAATGACAAAGCTACAAGAGGTGGTATTAATGACAGAGCAGGTAGCGCAGCTATCCGTGGGGTTATTATTCCAGCTGGAGTATCTTCTGTTTACGATCAAGCTTTAGGAAAGAACTTAAAAAGACCTTTCTTACATGTTAGATATAGAGCTTCACAAACTGACGACCGAAGAATGAAATCTTGGGTTACTGGTTCTGTTGGAGCAACTACATCTGCGCTTGACGCAATGCAGATACACATGCTAACTGAAAGATGTTTAATTACACAAGGTGCTAACAATTTCATGTTAATGAAATAAGCACATTTATTTAAAGAACCGGGGCTTCGGCCTCGGTCCTTTTATTTTTATTAATTTATATTATATTATATTATGGCAAAAAAAACACAAAAAGCTTACGCGGGAGATCCTGGAGATGAGCATGTAGAAAAAGTAACACCGGTTGTAGAAGCTACTAAAACTGTAGAACAACCAAAAAGAAAAAGATTAGAACCAACCTATAAAACACTAGATGACGGTTGGGAAATTAAAGATAGAATATATAGATTAAAAGGTAATAAAAAACCTTTATCAAGATCTATTAGGTCTGCAAACATACACTGGTTTGATGAGGACAAAGGCTATGAAAGAGAACTTAAGTATTGTCAAAATCAAAAAACAGTATTTGTAGATGAAATGAAAGGTGACCAGAGATTAGAGCACGTGATTTTTAGAAACGGTATTTTAATAGTTGAAAGAGAAAAAACAATTTTACAAAAATTGCTTTCTTTATATCACCCTGACAAAGAAGCATTGTTTTACGAAGAAAAACCAGTTGCAGATGCAATAGATGAAATTACTTGGTTAGAAATGGAAATAGAAGCATTGAACGCTGCTAAAAATATTGACATAGATATAGCAGAAGCTATTATGCGCGTTGAGGTAGGTTCTAAGGTGTCAGACATGAGTTCTAAGGAACTTAAAAGAGATTTACTATTATACGCTAAGAAAAATCCTCAACTATTCTTAGAATTAGTAAATGATGAAAATGTTGTTCTTAGAAACTTTGGTATTAAAGCAACAGAAGTTGGTATATTAAAATTATCTTCAGATCAAAGAACCTTCACATGGGGTTCTAATAATAGAAAACTAATGAATGTACCATTTGATGAGCACCCATATTCAGCTTTAGCCGCTTGGTTTAAAACTGACGAAGGTATGGAAATCTATACAAATATAGAAAAGCAATTAAAGTAATAAAACTGTAGGAGCGGTCGCTCTACGGGGCGACTGCAAACTACTAAAAATTAAATATGAAATCACAAGGACTAGGAGATACAGTGGAAAAACTCACAACAGCAACTGGCATAAAATCATTTACACAATATTTAAACAAGCAAGGAGTGCTTGGAAAAAAAGGTTGCAATTGTAATAAAAGAAAAGACGCGCTTAACAAAGCGTTTCCTTATAAAAAATAATAAACATGATAAGTATAGACACTATATATCAAAGAGTATTAGCAGCTGCAAATAAAGAGCAAAGAGGATATGTAACGCCTCAAGAGTTTAACTTATTTGCTAACCAAGCTCAGATGGATATTTTTGAGCAATATTTTTATGACTTAAACCAGTTTGATAGATTACCTGATAACAATACAGAGTTTTCTAATATAACAAATTTACTTGATGAAAAAATAAGTGTTTTTAAACAAGTTAAAACTTTAACAGGTGGCGGTAGTGGAGAATTTATTTTACCAGCACCTACAGGTGTAGACGATTTTTATAGACTTGGTACTGTTATGTATAATTCAAAATACCCTGTAGAAGAAATAGAACACGAAGAGCTTTATAGAATTCAATTAAGCCCTTTGTCAGCACCGTCGCGAACACAACCAGTATATATTAGGAAAAAAAATGCTGTAGGATTACAAGTTGTACAAGTTTTTCCAAATGTTTCAAGTGGTGTTACTGTAACACAAATACACAAACCAAACAAGGTTAACTGGGGTTATGTTGTTATGGATGGCAAGGCTTTATACAATGCTACAGCATCTGTGAACTTTGAGCTACACGCTTCAGAAGAAAGAGAACTTGTTAATAAAATATTACTACTAGCGGGTATAATGTTAAAAGATAGTGGGCTTTATGGTTCGGTGGCTCAAGAAGATCAAAAAAATATTCAACAAGAAAAATCATAATAAATGGGATTACTAAATCAAACAGCAAGAAGTTATTACGAGGGTAGTGACGGTATTCAAAATAGTGGAGATGAACCTTATGGATATTATCAATTCACATCTTTAGAGAATATAATAAATCAATTTATAATTGCTTATGTTGGTGAAGACAAGTTAATACCTAAAATTAAAAAAACAGACGTTTCGTTTCATGCTAAGCGTGCTTTACAAGAATTAAGTTTTGATACTTTTAAGTCTTGCAAGTCATTAGAGCTTGAGGTTTCAAATACATTAAGTTTACCTTTACCACAAGACTATGTTAATTATGTTAAAGTTTCTTGGGTTGACAGTAGTGGTATAACACGTATACTATTTCCCGCGTCTAAAACATCTAACCCAAAAGCATTTCAACAAAACAGTGATGGTAGTTTAAAGTTTGAAAACAACTCTTACCAAAAAGATGCTACATCCGTTTTTCAAGAATACGGTATTACAAAATCTGGTAAAACATCTGCATTCGACGGTGATGGTTTAATAAAATCAGATAATCCTTTAGAACAATACGAGTCTGAAATAAGAGTTAGTTTTGATACAGATGGTACCGGTAATTTAAAATATGGACCAACTCTTTTTTCAGGAAATTCAAATGAAAGAGTTAGTCACGGTATGTTTATTCAACTACGAGAAGTCCACGATATAGCTGTTGGTATGAGCGTTATTGGTCCTGGAATACCTAACGGCACAACAATACACTCTATAAATACTATAGCTGGTAGCGTATCATTTCCTTACAATGTAACACTGTCAACTCCAGAATATGAGCAATGGCTCTTAAGCGGTCAGGTTGGTGCAAACACTTACGCTCCAAGTATAACTGCATCACAACTTTTATTTGACAACGAAGAGCTTATATTTGTAGATCTTAATAAAAAATCAAACACAAAAACAAACTATAAATCAGCGGCAACTATAGAAGATACTGTAGATGGTTACGACTATAGCACAGATATTTATGATCTTAACGTAGGAAGACGTTATGGTTTAGACCCACAACACGCACAGGTAAATGGTTCTTATTATATTGACTGCATGGCTGGAATAATTAATTTTAGCTCTAACATTTCAGGAAAAACTGTAATCATAGAATATATAAGCGATAGTCTTGGTACAGACGAAGAAATGAAAGTACATAAGTTTGCAGAAGAAGCAATGTACAAGTGTATAGCATACGCAATACTTTCCACAAGAGCTAATGTACAAGAGTATATAGTACAAAGATTTAAAAGAGAACGTTTTGCCTCAATTAGAACAGCAAAATTAAGACTATCAAATTTAAAATTAGAAGAATTAACTCAAATACTTAGAGGTAAATCTAAACAAATAAAACACTAGTATATGCCGGAGATTAAAAACAACTTTATTCAAGCTAAAATGAATAAAGATCTTGACGAGAGGTTAGTGCCCAATGGTGAATATAGAAATGCTGTAAACATACAGGTTTCTACTTCCGATGGCTCGGATGTTGGTGCTATTGAAAATATTAAAGGTAACCAACAGTTGAAAATAACAACTGACCCTATCGCTGGTTCAAGGTGTGTTGGTACTATAGCTGATGAATCAAAAAACGTAATATACTGGTTTAACTCATCTCCTTCGTCTGGTGAGGTTGTTTACAACTTACAAGACGACCCACACTCTGGTATTGTTGGTTGGAGTTTGCCGGATAGTCATATAAGCGCAAATGTTAATACTTGGTGGCAAGACATTATATACCAGCACAATTCTTTTAACGACACAACTCTTCCGGTTTTTGTAGATAACTTTATGGTTAAAGTAAAATTTGACAGCACTGTTGCTACGTATAATGGTATAAACATAAACAATGTTAGTAGTGGTATTTTTAATACTACAAATAACAAACACTATTACACTTTAGACTACGAAGTATCACCATCTTCACCAATAGAGCAAATAAGTGTTGGTATGATAGCATACTTTTTTGTAGGCGTTAATCACGCTAACAATACTTCAAATGGTGGTTATGCAAGTACAGGTGACATGTGTTTTAACAATGGTGCAGCTATAACAAGAACTGTTGTTGCTGTAGATGTTGATGCAAACGATAACACTTGCGTTATATTTGATAAAGATTTAAG
>Ga0208814_1000894_pt1 | contig 15332 bp, 8 predicted proteins | sample MalvirAntarct_55_FD_184253 | JGI IMG/M metagenome (GOLD analysis project Ga0208814, IMG submission 184253) | Marine viral communities from the Global Malaspina Expedition - Malaspina viral metaG Antarct_55 (SPAdes) (version 2) | ecosystem: Environmental > Aquatic > Marine > Oceanic | place: South...
TTAAAGGAGCGCCATCATTAACATCTATAATGTTTTCAAGGATATACTCTTGAACAGCTGGTTTAATTGGCCCATCTAAAGGTCTACCTGTTTTTCTTTCTACAGCACTAATTGTTCCATCAGAAGATACTTCAATATCTACCGAACGACTTCCAGGTACTCTATATCTTCCTGGTTGTTTTTGACGCTTAGTTGTAAATCCTTCTACTTTCTTTTCCTGCTCTTTAGTAGGGGTGTCCTGGGTTTGGCTTTCTTGACCAACTTCGGTAGTCTCTTGGTTGACGTTGCTTTCTCCCACTCCTTGGCCATCTCTGGTTTGTTCTTGTACATCCAAGCTCTTTGTTTCTGACTTTTGAACGGCATCTTCTTTGGTTTTAGTTGTTTCTGTTTCTATACCTAACTTCTGTTTCTGGTCAGTTGTTAAGCCTGCCATTCTTTCAGAATTGTTTACTTCACTACCACTTATCTCTGATGTTTTTTCCATCACATATCCATCACCTGCAAAAACAGATTCCACTTGTTGTTCAGCAGTTATTCTATCTCTAACAATAATATCGTTGTCTGCAAGTTTTGAACTAAAAGCACCTGTGTTATCAATAAGAGTTCCATCTGCACTAAAATTTTTAACTCTTGCACCTGTACCAAGAGATCCATCTAAATATGTTCTTACGGTCACCTCTTGTTTACCACCATCTTCATCGGTTATAGTAAATGTTTCTTCCTTTAAAACAACAAACTCATCTTGAAACCTTTTTGTTTCTGTTTCTGTTTCTGTTTCTGTTTCTATACCTAACTTTTGTTTCTGGTCAGTTGTTAATTGTGCTGTCTTTTTAGGATTGTTTACTTCATTACCAGAAATTTCTGATGTCTTCTCAACAACATCACCATCATATTCAAAACCAGCTCTTACTCGTTCTTCAGCAGTTAATCCTTCTTTGATAATAATATCATTGTCACCAAGTTTTGTTTTTTGTTTGTTAACTTGATTTCCTTCTGCATCAAAAAACACAGATTCAGCTGGACTAAGTGAACCATCTAAGTAAGTTCTTACAGTTATTTCTACTCTGCCACCACCTTCTTCATTTACAGTAAATGTTTCTTTCTTTAAAACAACATCATTATCTTGAAACTTTTTAGTTTCTTCTTCTGCGGCTATTGCGTTTTCAGCTTGCTGATCAGAGTTTTTAAGCTCCTCCATCATGGCTCGTTGCTTATCGTATACTGTTTGACTTGTTGAAGGCCCTGTTTCTCCTTCTAAAGCAAGTTGATCAATAGCGTCTTGACGCGTTACAACTAAGTTTTCGGTGAAAGTGTTACCATCTCTTTCAATATTAACACTCTCACTTAATGCGCCATCATATTTTTCAACCAACGATTTTATTTGTTGATTTATCTGGTCTCTTTTTAGCCTTGTAGTCTCTGATCTTGAATCAGGAAGTTTGCTTTTTTCAATCTCTAATTTAATAAGAGCATCCATATCTGGCCCAACAGGAACATTAGTTGTCTCTGATATTTCTACTTCAAATTGACTCATAGCCTTTAAGTCCGTTACAACTTTCTTAATATCAGAATCATGCTTAATATCAATATTCATCTCTGCAATTTGAGCAGGAGTAGCTGTACCTATCGTTGCTAAAATATAATTTTTAGTAACAAGATCGCCATTTAATTTATATCGAGGAGTTGTATAAACACCTTTTGCTAAAGTTATAGGAGCGTTACCTGCTCCTGCAAATCCCTCAAGACCTATCTGAGCAACATCAAATTTTTGCCCTTCTGTTCCAAGATTAACAAAGTCTAAATTAGTAGCTCCTATTGCGGCTGTCTCACCTAAACTACCTCCAACAATCTCAACACCCATACCAGCTGATATCTCAATACCTTTGTTTACCATAGCTCTGGTTACAGTTCCTTTACCTCCAGCAGCTAACAATTTTTCTGTTCCTTTTGCTAAAGCTTTACCTGTAAGTCCAATGGCTTTTCCAGCTACACCAGCGGTCATAGCGTCAATCATACCTATAGCAAGACCTCTTGCTGCTGCTTTATTTCTAATTCTTTGAAGAGCTTCAGGATCATTTAAAACTTGTCGTATTCCTTCTTGATTAAATTTACCTCCTTTTTTTTCAACCTCTTCTTTCATAAACTCAGTATAAGACATACCAAATTCCAAAGCAGCTCCAGCGCCACCCAAAGCTCCAGCTACACCACCTGCTCCTGCTCCAAATAAAGCTAAAGGCCCACCTATTGATGTTAGTGCCGCACCTGCTCCTGCTCCCACAGCTGCTCCTGCTCCTGATGCCGCAAGAGATCCTGGATTAAGCATAGATGCCATTGCGTCAATAAGTAATTCAGGAGCTATTGAAAGATTCCTTCCAAAGCCAAGCATGAAACCAAGAAAACCACCACCATTTTCATCATAAATTTTCTGAAAGCTTTTCATCTCATCAGAAACATTTACGTTCTCTGATTTCTTAACAGCTGCTATATAATTTTGTAATTCTTCTGGTGAGATATTTTTTCCTTTTGCAAATAAAGCAATAGAATCATCTACAGACTGTCCTTTAGTAAAACCATTACCAACAGCACGATATATATCACCCCAAAAATCAGCACTAAGAACACCAAAAATTGGAGTATCATCAAACGCCCAATCCATTGCCTGACCAAGCCAGCTTTCTTCAAGCCAAGTCTCGTCTTCCTTATCATTTTTTGGCATTCCATCATCACCTAAAATAACAATCTCGTCGTCTACAATTTCATATAATTTCCTTGAATTGGTGGTAGGATCTAATATACCAGGAATCTCTTCCCCTTCAATGTTTGGAGAAACATCAATATTCGTTTCAGGAACATCTACTTCAGGAACATCTACTTCAGGAACATCAACTGTTGTTGGTGAAGAATCCGAAGATCCAGCTCCTTCCACTTGAGGAGTTTGTGTATTTGATTCCGTATTTCCCTCTGGAGAAATAACAGGAGTAACTCCAGTTTCTTCTTTTTTTTTTTGAAGCTCACCAAAGTAAGTCATGTATTCTTCTACTGTAGGAAACGCATCTGGATCAACAGATTCGTACAAAACCTCTAATCCCTCTGAGTCAATTATACCCTGAAGTGTTTCTTTATCCTCTACAGTACCCTGTAATAATGCTAATAAATCGTCTAATAATTCCATAAATACTTATTATTACTGAAGTTTTCTCCATGCTGTGTAATCTGTAAAGCTCTTCCCTGGATTTGAACGCTTCCATATATTAAAGCTGTCAACAGTTTTGCTTTCTCTTCCCTTGTTTACCTTTTTAGTAGCTTCATTAATCGCGTCAACTATTTGGTTTGCAATATTTGTTTTTGTTTCTCCACCACTAATTCTAATAGACGTCTCTTTACCAGCTATTTTTATTTTATAATACTCTTCACCATTAACTGTAACTGTCTCTGTTGTTGGGCTACCAAAACCTTGACTTGCAAGCTCTCTTTTAAGCGTACCACTCATCACTCCAACAATAATATCATCTACAACCGAAATAACTTCAGAGTCCCAATTTCCTTTTGTTGTACCGCCAATTGCTTTTTCTAATTCACCTATAACTGTTTTACCATCAGATACTTCAGTCGTATTGGTTACAATTTTAATAGGAGGTTTTGATACCGATGTTTTTAAATCTCTATTTAAACGAGGGTTAATCGTTATCTTTTGACTTTTAATTAAATCTCTAACTCTTCCTCTACTATAACCCTTCCCTGGAGTTAATATATCAATAGCTGACATGATATCAGTCTCAGTATCAAGAATATTTAATGACTCATCTTCTGGAGTATTTGGATCATTAGGAACACCACTATCACCTATTCTATCTATAATAAGATCATCTTGTCCTCCACCTCTTTTTATAATTATTCTTGTATCTTCAATATCAAAAGATACAATTTTATCTTCTGGCGTTTTTGCTTCAGCGTTTCTGGAGTCAATAAGTCTTTTAAGAATAGCTTTTGATGAAGCAGCATTTGGATTTGTAAACACATCATTTAATTCAGATATATACCCTGCATCCTCAACATCAACTTTATCTGATGTATTAGTAGAAGAAGATTCTTGCTGTCCAGCAAATCCTTTAGTTTTTGTTGTTTTTTGTCCAAATTGAATAAGAATTTTGTCTTCCACAAAACCTTCTGCCGCAGTTTTTTGTCCATCTTTTAATGTAACACTTGGAGGCTGAGAACTGTAATCTGCTTCAATCCATTTAGATAAATCCTTACCTCCTTTATCAACAAACTCTTGCTCTGTTTGAGCAATTATATATCCATCATCACCAAAACTCTCGTTTACTAAAATATTAGCTATAGATAAATTATCAGAAAGTATAGATCCCTTTAAGGTATTTACCATTTTGGTAAAATTAGTCCCTCCTTCTTCTCCTTTTAAAGCGTCTTCCATTTCTCTTGCACCTTCACGAGTAACAACGATATTACCACCAGCTTCAACAGTGTATCCACTAATTGTAGAGGTAATAAAAGCACCAACATTCTTTTTTTCATTAGCAATTAAAGAAGTTAAATCATACTTGGCATTATCATCTTGGTATAACAATAAGTTATTCATGTTGTTAAAACTACCATAACGATCTTTTTGAGTTTCAAAATCAGGCATACTACCATCCTCATTTAATCTTACTAAATAAGAATTACCTGTAGCAGAAGTGAAAGGAACTACGTTATTTAAATTATTAAAAGCTAATGTAGATTCCTTTATAGCTGTCTCCATTCCTGAAGCTATAATTTTGTTTGTTTTTGGATCAAGCTTTTGTCTTTCTTCCGAAACTTTATATTTTTCATTCCAATCTTTAGCTGCAATACCCCAGTTAGCCATGTCGTCTTTAGCTGTTTGAAGTGTAGCCATAAAATCAGCAGGCTTAATCTTACCTTTTTTCATTAGTTTAGACTGCATTAAAAGAGTTTCTTTTAAACCTTTAGCTGCCAATAAAACTGTTTGTCCTAATGTTTGATTTTGAAACGAATCCGCTTTCTCTAACTGAGCAATTACATCGTCTGTATCTGTTTGTATCTTTGCTTTTTTCCCCTCTCTTTCGGTTGCTATAGCATTTACACCAGTGACAATTTTAGATGCCTCTTCTTGAAAATTTAACTGAGATCCTTCACGACCTTGATATATTTCGTAATCAGATACTGATTCTTTTCTTGAAAATTCGTTTGCCATTTTTTATGTTTTATAATCCTGCTGCTTTATCAGCGGCCATTCTATCTAAATACGCTTGTTCAGCTGCAGTTGTTGCTTTTCCACCAAATAAAGGAGCTAATTGAGCTGCTTGACCAGCTGTACTTACAATACCAGAAATTCCTTGAGACATAGCTTGTGCTGAAGCTGCTGCTGATTCTTTAGCCACCTTATCTTGATCTTTTGCGTATCCTAAATCTATTCTTTTTAAATCTTGGTTTATAGCATCTTTAGCATCAGCTTTCATTTTTTCATTAGCCTCTAAATCTTTTTGTAAAGCTAAACGTGTAGTGTTTGTACTTGCATCAGAAGCTTGTTGAACTAAGCCAACACCTGCTGCTAAATTACGACTATCACCTTCTTGTAAGGCCTGTATGTTTTGAGTTTGTGCTTGTAAATTGTTTTGAAACGCAGCATCATATGCCTCGGTTGAAACATTTAAACCAGCGTAGAAGTTCTTTTCAGCTTTAGCTTTTGCTGCCGCCATTGCTTTTTTTGCTGCCGCTTCAGCTTCTTCTGACTTTCGTCCTTGTTTAGCTGACTGACTAAAAGAATTTATCGCTCCTCCTGCTGATGCCGCTACACCAATTACTGCTGCTGTTGTTACTGCCATGTTATAGTTTTTTAATCATTTCAATAGAATATGTAGAAGCTTCTTCATATCCTATTTTTTTATATACATTTATTAATGGTTTGTTTTTAATTAACGCATATACATATTTTTTATTTAAATTCTTAGCTTGTTCAGTTATTGTATTTACCAATAAAGCTAATCCATTTTTTCTGTTTTCACGATCTTTATAATGTATGTTAGATATAATCCAATCACACCAAACTGCTGTAGAGTTAGTTGTGTACATAAACCCTGCGCAAATAGGAATTTCTTGATCATAAACTATATAACCTCCAGTTCCATTTTCTGGAAGAAAATCTTTTGCAGGTGCAGTCCATCTCCAATCATTCCACCAATCAACAAGTATACTGTCGTAATCGCCTGCTTCTAATGGTCGTATATTTAATTTCATTTAATACAAAGATAATAAAATTTTATGGATAACTTTTCATCACACTACTACCGACAGAAAACAGTTCAACTGGATCAGTAGAGTCATTTTCTAAAGTGAATTGTAAGAAATATCCTCTTGCACCATTAGACTCTGCAACCGCATTTTTTATAAACATAATAAACTGTCCAACTGTTGGAACTGTGCTTCCTCCTGAAGAAGCATCTACAGTAATACTTGTACTTATTTTTGCGGTAATTTCTCCTATTAGAAAAGGCTCTGTAGTTGCAACACCAGCCGCTAAAGTAGCTCCGTATGCTGTATCTCCAATATTTAATATTGATCCAATAGGGGTTGCGAAAGCAATTTTAGTTGCGTTGGCTGCTCCACTTACTGCTATACACGCACCAATACCATTAGCGGAACGCATTTGCCAATTTACAGTTCCCTCATTTGTTCTAATATATGAAAACCACTCACCTTCTTTTTCTTGAAAATAAGTTTCCAACATAGATCCTGGATTACCATCAGTTAAATCTGTTAATAAAGAAGTGCAGTTCCAACGAGCCTCATTTGTGTCTACTACTGTAGTATTGGATTCGTAAGATAAAGTTTTAAATAACTTAATAGATAAAGTTGGAGCTGGATTAAACACACTTGTTATAGAAGAAGCTGTAAAAGTTCCGTAATAATTATTTCTTTGAGGATTGGTGTTATGTCTCCATAAATTACCTCCCTTAAAACTATAAAAAAAACTATTCATTCCTATCATGAAATCAGGGAAAAAGGAATAAAAAGAAGGCCACCCACCTTGACCACCGTACTTGGGAAGTGATGAGGAATCTCTATTATATGTTAACGTGTAATTTGGCATAATGTTTTTTTAAAATGTTATATACATGGGGTTGATGAAACAACAACTCCGTTTCGTACTCCAAGTGCGGTTGTTCCTCCTATTATAAAATATTTAATAGTTGCAGAGTCACCTAAGTATGTTGATCCATTAGCATCACTAAAAACAAAGTTACCTACTTCTGGAAGTGTATTACCTCTAACGCTATAAGGAACAGAAGATCCTGTTGCATTTTGAATAAAATAATAAGTTTGTGTAGCGGCAGCACAAGTAGCTGCATTTTCTGGAGTTGAAGCCTGAAAACTCGGTAATGCTATAGGACAATCTACCTCCCAATTAAATGCAGTTCCACATAGTGGTGCAAATATTTTTAAGTTTAAAACCGTTGGCGTTACTGATGTTTTAGGAACAACCATTGTAAAAACAGGAGAAGTTATAGAACTTGAATCTGATGAAAAACCTATAGCTGAAGAAGCAACTGTTACATTTTGAGTTGTTCCTTGATCCACGTATGCACCAGACACTAAAGAAAAATTAGCTGGAGAAGTACCTTGAGTTGGACAAGATCCAGCACTATCGTAAGGACTGTTACTTAATAAGTCTGCATTTTGATTACCTACATATGTAGGAAGTGATGTCCCCTGGTTTCCAATTCCAGCATAGTCAACTTGAGTATTAGATCCATCAACTAACGATACTCCATTGTGGTTATCTGCTGCTGTTAATCTATTATATCCAACACCATTTAATGTAGCAATAATACCATCTGGTATTGATCCACCCATAAAACATCTTATAACCACAGCTCCCAAATCATTTGCTAAATCAATATTAGCATCAAAAACTCCATTTTGATTAGCGATAGACGCAGAAAGTCCTGTTCCGCATGGAACTAAACAAGCGCTGCATGGTTGAGCATTAAGTAGTACGCCATTTAATTGTTGCCTTACTATTAATCCTTGACCATAATAACCATCATTAGCTAAAGTGCTTAATGTAGAGTCTGTGTATAAAGATGTTGCTGACGAAAAATTTACGCCATCGAAACAAAATGTTCCTAATGTTGCCATATTTTATTTATTTAAGGACAAGTTACTAATTCTATTACTAATCCATTTGATGTAACTCTAATATATTTAGTAGCTTCTGATTTATAATAACCTGCTGTTAAAGGCACTGCTTGACTACTGGTACAAATAGAAGAAGAATAAACAAAATCATTTAAACCAGGATATGTTCCTGATCCAGTGTGATAATATGTTTGAGACAATGGTTGATTACATACATCCGAAACCTCTTGACTTGTACTTGCTAAAAAAGCAACACAATTAACAACGCATTCGCAACAAGCATTATCAGCAGAAGTTGCATCGTAACAAAACTGTTGACACGATGTCGTTCTGTAGTCATATATCAAATATAAATATTGATTACTTAAAGGAATTGACAATGCGGTCAATGTAGCTTGATACAACCCTTCAGATGGACTAACAACGCTACTGTTTGGTATAGTGGTTGATGCAGTCAATAAAGACGCTATATCAGTCTGATTGTTTTGATACAAAGTATTGCTTGAAAGATATTTAAAATTATCGTTAGGATAACCCCAATCATAATCGTCAAAATTTATTTTATTAGATCTAAGAGTTAAATCTACTCCATCAAGTGGAAACACCCCTAAAGATCTAATTCCAACTTGAGGATCATAGGTAGACGCTATTAAATGCGAATTACCAAATTGATTCAAATCACTATCTACAGGACTTATATTCGTAGAGTTTTCCCAGAAATATTCATTATGAATATATTTATTAGCATCAACATTTGAGTTCATAACCACCTTCACAACAGTAATATTTACTTGAGTAGGGCAATTATAATCTATAATAAAACTTGATGATGAACCAATAGAATTAACAGTTACAACTGCATTAGTTGGTGTATTTAAAGACTTACTCCAAGAGTATGATCCTGAACCAGTTAAAGTGCCACTTGTAAATGTAGTTCCGTTCCATAATACTGATATTGTAATACTTCCTGAAGTTACATTATAGCCAATTAAAACATCTCCGATTACATTTCCAAAATTTACTGTAGAAGGAAAAGCTGTACCAACTGGTAGACCGCTTCTATTTATAGATGTACCACATGGTATTACTTGAGGGGGAATAGGCACTGGTATTTGATTCATAGCCAACACATACTCATCCATATAAGGATCAAATGCTCCTAATTTTTGATTATTTAAATTGTTATAAAATTCATCTCTAAAAAAAGATCTCATTCCAGAATCGGAAATAACAGTCAAACTTTCTCCTTGACCTCCTTGTGCGTTTCCTGACAGCAATAATACAGCTCCTCTTTTTGAATCTGTAAAGTAAGTATCAAACCCATGAGTTATAAAGCTTTCTGGATTAAAACTAATACCATACTCTTCTATACGAGCTATTTGAGTTCCTAAGACTTGAGGGACAGATGTAACAACACCGCCTCCTGTAGAATCAGACAACAAATTTTTGCTTGCTAAAACATATGATATTTTATCTTCTTGTAAAACTAATATATCAGTTTTTCTTGCGTGCATTTTTTGAATAGGCCCATAAGAAGTTTCTAAATCTTTAAAGTTTACTAAGCCTAAATTAAATTCATTTAAGTTATTTGTTCCACTATTACTACTATAAACTCCACTATAAGTCATTCCCTCAAATCTATCCGTTTCTTTATAGTCTTGATTAGATACAGCTAAAACCCTTTCGCCTAACTGAAAACTCTTAGCTGCTAATTGATCTTTTATCTTATAACTTTCAACACCATTACCAAACGTATAAACATCTGCGAAATCTAACCCAATAACAGCATCTTGTGTAGAAGTTTGGTTTTGATCAAACTCTCCTGTTCCTGACAAGTGATTTCCATTAGCATCAATATCAAACATTTGACTTGCATCATAATATAAATCTGGATTTGCGTCTAATGGTTCTGATTCAAATACCATTAAAGTGTTGGCTCTAAATACAATAATATCAGCCGATATACTTGATTTTCTGTTAGAAGCAAATTGTCTGTTTGCGCCAGGTACACCACTATTTATACCAAAGTATAACGGAGAAAATTGGTCACCTGGAACATCTTGAACAAAACCTAACCTTACTTTAAAATATTCACAAGGAAGGTTTGAGGCAAACCCAAATTCATTTTGAGGTGGAGGTACTGATACATTTACAAATCCTGCATCATAAGAAGCGACTACTTCGTCATCTCCAAAACCATTTACATTACCAGGAGATGCTAATGCTACATTTACATTATCTCCATCATACCATCTTTTTAAATCTAAAAAATCTCTACTTGCCACAAACTGCTGCTCCCATTCCCAAGTATATTCTTTAGCTCCACCTGGAAAACCAGTTGAAGATCTTTGCGCTCTAAATTTTAATTTAATAATTGAACCAGCTGGAACAGTATACTGTGTTGTTCCTGTAATAACTCCATCAGAATCTAATTGAGTAGTAAAACAAGGATACCCTACATTTCTTCCCTCTGGACTACAAGCTTGTCTTATAGAATTTGCTACTTGATCTCCATAATCTATAACAGAATCATCAGGAATCGCAACATTAAAATTTTGATTTTTAACATTCATATATAAACCAGGCAATTGGCTTAATTCTTCAAAGCCAACCTCTCCAGCTATCTTTAAGAAATCCGTACCCTCTGCTGTTATATCTAAAACAGTAATTTTTTCTACCCTTGGTAAAGCTCCATCTACATCTGCTTTTACTATTAACGTCTGTCCCTTTGAAACCTTATTAGCATTATCACCTTCTAATTTAAAGAAAATCATATTGTCACTTGGTCTTACATAATAGAAATTTGTAAATATAGTTTCATATGTTCCTAAACTTGGTTTGACAACAAACTTATATTTGCTTGCCCAATAAGGAGCTATACTACTTAATTGAACTAAAATTGAATTTACACTAACAGAATTAGCAGGTTCAATATATATTGTATTATACTCTGAAACTAATACAGTAGAAGCTCGCGCATATTCATCCATGTAAACAATACCTGTCTCATAATCTCTATTACTGTGTAAACTTGTGGTATCATTATCAGAAGTAAAAGTAACTTCTCCAGAAACAAATCTAAAAAATTCAAAAATATTAGTTGTTATTGGTGCTGCTGGATCAGTAACATCTATGTTTTGATAGTTCATTGCGATTAACTGCAACTCAAGTGTATCAGATCCTGGAACTACAGCAGTTAAAGCAAATCCTTGCTGTGCAGTAGCATCAGTTATACTACTATTAAATTTTACAAAAACACATTCTTCAGCAGGAACAGCTAAAATATTATTAAATAAATCAGTTAAAGAGCTTCCTGTATCCGCTAAAAGTATAGACTTAAATCTACCATCTGTTAATATACCTGTTCCAATTGCGTCTTTAAATTGAGCAGAACTGGCAAAATCATAAACAGAAGAGTAATTTTCTTCTAACGTAATAGATATTGATATAGCAAAATTTGCGTTTTTAAACTCTTCATTAGCAATGTAACAAGTAGTAGTTGTTGTGCCAGTTAATTTAGAGTGTTCAAAACGAAAAGAAAAACCTAATACAGATCCTTGTTTTAACTTAGAAGAAATTTCCGATAAGTTAATAGTCATTTTACTATTATCTATACTTTCAGTTGTTCCAGAAAGAGTATATGAAGCTCCATTTCCAATGCTTGGCTGAGACAAAGTTACAAAGTCTACATTTTTTGAAACATAAGATGTTGAAAAATCTAACGCTATGTTTGATCCTTCAGAACTATTTCTTTTAAAATCATATCCATCAACAAAGTTTCCATAAAGCAATCTATTACTCATTACTGTTTGAGCTTTTGCTGTTCTTGGAACATTGTCGTATTGTCTTAATAATTCATCTCCACCTATTGTGGTATAAATTTTACTATTTGTAAACGAATAAGTTTTAGACGTATCATCGGCCCATCCATAGTCTTCTTTTTTGAATCTTTCTATTACAAAAATAGTGTTTGAAGTTGTTTCTTTGTATAATAAGTCTATTTCTAAAACACGCTTACTACCAGTATTAAAAGTTATAACCGCTCCGTTATATCTATTAACCATACCACCATTTAAATAATTTCTTGGATCAAATGAAAAAGTACTTGCTGCAAAAGCTGGTTTTGTAAATAAAGAAGTAGCGCTATATTGATTATCTTGATATCTATATCTATATGCAAAACAAACAAATCTTTCTTTTAAGTAATTTTCATTACCAGGTAATGTAACAAGTTCAACAGTTGGAACTGGTAAAGTAATATTCCCTCCAACAACATCCTCAAAACCAGGAGGTTTAACTATTACAGATATATCTTCTTCAACAATCTGATCTGTGTTACCAATTGGATTAGGATAATTTCTACCTATATTAATCATTCTTGGAGGATTTATATCGTCTGTAAAAAACAATAATTCTCCATCCACTAAATCAACTGCTGTTATTAAAAACTTAGGATCAAAATTTAATACTTGAGTAGAAACTACGTGATATTGAACAACTTGATTTTGAGTATTAAAAGAAACTATTAAATCAATACCTTCAGCTTTTGAGGAAAAATCTTTGTCATGTATAAACCAATAGATGTTTTCTCTCATCCCATCCTCATAAGCTCCTATACATATTGCTGTTGATGACAACGAGACACCTTCAAATTGAATTGTAGTTAACTGTTCATTACCTCTGGAGTTTTCTACAGCACCTATTTCAGTAGTTTCTGTAGCTCCTAAACGAACATTTAAAGCATCAATATACTCCCCAGGAGGAAGTAATCTTTCATCGATAGATTTATTCATTCTACCTGCGGTAAAATTAGTTGTAACTATTTCTGATTTAGCCATATTATTTTATCCATTTATTCTGACCTCTCAAGTTCATTAAAAGTCTGCCAGGGTGTATATTACTTAATCTAATTTTTGCATTTCGCAATAAAGAAGATCTGTCTTTTCTTGCTCTATTAATAACGTACTCTGAAACACCTACTCTTCCGTTTAAAATAGTATATCTAATGTACGCATAAATGTATTCCTCAAAGAGTTTATTTACGTGAACATCTGTGTCTACTCCATTTTCCATTCCATCCGAAACATATTCTAAAACAATAGAAGATGATGCTATAATATTACTAAAATTAATAACACCTGCTTGTTTGTTTATTGTAAATGTTGGATTAGAATTTGCAGTCTCTGTATTTAAACCAAAACGCGCACCTACAGCGTAATTAAAACACCATACACCATCTATACACCATCCTTCAGAGTTGTTGTAAGGACTACTGGAGTTCAAGTATATACTTGGAGCTGTAGCTGACATTTGATTTAAATTCAACTCTGACTCTTGAGGACTTAATGCATTACCATCTTGATCAAATAATACATTTGATTGATTGTCTTGTAAATATGCAGAAGACCAATTTGTCTGAATGTTTTCTGACAATGGATGTAATATTCCATTTACAAATTGAGAAATACGAACCCAGTTAACATAATCTGGAGGTAATACAAAACGTAATTGATCTGTAATATCTAATTGAAGAATTTTTATCTCCTTCATTGCATCATAATTTAGTTCTTGTATTCCTCTTTTAGCATGAAACAAAACTTGATACCGTTCTAAGTTGTTTATTAATTCATGATTACCTTGATACATCAACATAAAATTATTGACTATATCAGCTAAAGAAAGAAATTGATAAGAACCCCAGTTTGCATCAGTTGGAGCAGCACCTGAATTTTGATAATATGCGAAATCATTTATATATGCCATAATTATTATTGTTGTTGTTGATTATCTGAAACCTCCATATCCTTCCCAAAAGCAACTACATCAGCTTCTCTTATTTCAAGACCTACGTATTGACAAATCTTAGCTATTAACATAGGTTCATCAGAAAGAGGTAATTCAAAGTCTTGATAATCAGCAGATGAAGCGTCAAACAAAGGTTCTCCAGCCAATAAAACAGCATAAGTCCAGTTTGGAGCTAAAGGATATCTAATGTACTGTGATGTAAATCTTCCAGGTGTATTTATCGTAATAGGAAAAGCTTCTGCTACGAGAGCATTTTGAGTGTATGCTGGATAGCTTATATTTGGTTTTGTTAAAACAGAGTTGTTTAACATTGTAATTTTACTTTGTGCTACTCTTTCTGCTTCAACAATATCATTGACGGAATATATATTGTAACTTTTTCCTACATTATCCCAAACTGTTACACCTGCTGTTGCAAAGACTAAAAGATTTGTTGCGTTTACAACTGTAGAAATTACGGTGTTATAAACCGCTCCATTTGTAATTGTAGAAATAATATCCCCAACAGCTACTCCTGCTGTAATAAAATCCGCTGTAGTGTCGTTTACAGCCGTAGCTCCTCCGTTGACAGAAGTTGTAGTTCCAGAAGCCAATACTTTAGTAAACACCAACATCTTATTAATCAAATAATAATCAGAAGGTAGTGTATATAGATTTGGTGCAATACTTACAGCTCCTATAATCCCAGGATTATTTAATAAAGGAATATTTACATAAAAAGTATCTATAACCTCTGCTAATCCTTTTGTAATATCCGCATAACCAGTACCTGAAATTCTTTGATTTTCTTTTACTATTTGATTGTTGTATTGATAAAAATAATCCTCAAACATATCCATTTGAGATTGTTGAGCATATAGATTAAAATCTTGAGGAGATATATATCCATAATTATTTTTATTTGCTATGGCTAATACAGTGTTTCGTACTTCGTTTATTGGCATAATTAATTCTTTTTACAAAGATAGCAAAAAAAAAGAGGTTACTTTTTTTTGTAACCTCTTGATTAATTAAAGTATGATTGTATTGCTGTATTCTTAATTAATGCTGTTATGCATTAAGAATACTTGTCACAGCTTTTGGAAGACTTACCTCATAATAAGGCTTCTGCCAAGATGTAGCTAATGCTACTTCTATATTCTCTAATATAGAGTTGTAAACATCATGAGCTACTTGAGCTGCTGTTGTAATTGTAGTAGTAGTTCCATCAACATAATCGATTGTAACTGTTACTGCCGTAGCTGTTGCTGTAGCAACCGCTTTTACTCCATCAAGACTGATCAATTGACCAGTAATAGGAGCATTCGTAATTTTAAGAAATTTTACCATTTTATAAAAAGTTTTTAATGGGTTAATAAAGTACAAATATA
>Ga0208814_1000896_pt1 | contig 15316 bp, 4 predicted proteins | sample MalvirAntarct_55_FD_184253 | JGI IMG/M metagenome (GOLD analysis project Ga0208814, IMG submission 184253) | Marine viral communities from the Global Malaspina Expedition - Malaspina viral metaG Antarct_55 (SPAdes) (version 2) | ecosystem: Environmental > Aquatic > Marine > Oceanic | place: South...
TTATTAGTCTGCTCTTCGTTTGGCATATTGTCTATACCACATCTCTTAGCTGTATTCGAGTGTATCGCTTCAGCAAGAGTTATATGATCGCTTATTTTCATAATTAAACTAGTTTAGTACTGTTTATTTTTTTTTCTTAAGCTTTATCCATTTAGATAAGGTGTAACCTATAGTTGCTAAAAGTAGTATTATCTTTAACCAATCCTCTACTTGGTTCATCGTGCTTACGCCAAGTGCGCCAGCATTCATTGCATACAATCTTAAATCAGTTATACTCATTTTTTGCTATTTATTTAGTTTTATAGTAAAACATTATTGTTCCGTAAGGACTTTTTACTTCCACTACATCTTCGTACTTCTCTGGTGTCATGGTTTTTTTATAACCACTAGCTTTTAGTTTTCTTTGATCTGACTTGAAATCAGCTTTTATTTTTGCATCTTCTGCTTCTTCTTTTTTAACAGTACTATTTAATCCCCAATAAGGTAAACCTACACTCCAAGTATCCCATCCTAATAATAAAGCTACTCTTTGCCAAGTTCTAGTTTCTTCATCCATAGCAGCGTTTATATTCATTATTTTTCTCATAGCTCTATCCATAGGTAGATTTGTAAATGCTGCAACAACTTGAGATACCGCTAAGTAAGCTGGGTTTTCTATACTCCAACCTCTTCTTTTCATCTCGCTCATATTCCAAGAAAACGATTTAAATGAAGATTTTAGTTTTCTTACTTTAGAATCTAAAACTGGTGAGAAATCAAACACGCTCCAAACAGCTTCTTCATATTTAGGCGCTTTCTTTAATCCTTGCTTACCAAGTTCTATTATAACGTTTTTAACTGTGGATATAGCTGCGCCACCAAATCCTAAACCAAACAGTAATGAATCAACCATACCATTAGCTATACTTGCTGTTTTATTTTTTTCTTTTTTATCTTCATCTTCGTCATCATCAAATAAACCTGCAAACAAAGCTTGTTGTAATGAATGAAATATAACGTTTTGTATTGTACTGTAATATATTATTTGTGATAAATTTCCTAAATCACTTTCTCTTTGAGTTTGACCTGGGTTTGTTCTTCTATTATACAAGTTTCTAATAGCTTTTTTCATTTTTCTATTATACTGCATTGTAACGTTTTGAAACGATAGAATTACACGACCAGCTAAACTAGCTTGTTGTTGTGATATTTTACTTGGATTACTAGACTGTTGACTTTCTTCTGCTATTGCATAAAAATCGTCAAATGCCTTAGCTTCAGCCTCAGCTTTAGTGTATATTTTACCTGTGTCAGGGTTTTGTCTTTTTAATAATGCATTGACTCTATTTCTAAAGAAAGTAGAACCACCTGTAGCTATAGCTAATGTATCCATTATTCTTGTGATAACAAACCCAGAGTCTAATATCTTAGCTAAAACTCCTTTCATACCACCTTTTTTAGCGGCATCAGCAAGTTCAGCTTCATTAACGTTTATTTTTAAGCCATCACGTCTGTTAACTAAGTAATCAGAATTCATTAACATGATAACATCTTTCCAGTATTGTTTTTGGTTAGCAAAAGCTTTCGCTGCTAGATACATATTATTATCACCCCAATTTATAAAGTTTACCGCAGAAGTTAACTGTAGTAATCCAGATCTCATGTTTAAAAACATAATAGCACCAACAGAACCATTTAACCAATCAAGCAAGTTGTTTACAACTCTAGCTCCACCGCCTTGATAAACCGGTCTATTACTACCAGCTTTCATTCTACGTAAACTATCTTTTAAAGCTTCGGTCCATTTAGTACCTAATAAAGCTTCTAATTTGTTTAAATTTTCTTCAGAAAATATAGCATTAACATTTTCATTAAACTCAGTCATTGCTGCTTGTCTAAATCCTTTGTCTAAACCAGTAAGTATATCACTTTGCATGTCTCCGCCAGTCCAACTATTGCCAGGTGGTGGATATGTTGAGTCTTTTTGTATTAGTATTACGTTGTCTGCAAAAGATTTTAATTCAGAATCAGCTTCAACAGCTGCAACTAAAGCGTTTTGATCACGTTTAGAAAGACCAGGAATGTCCATACCTTGTTTAGCCCATATGTAAACTCGTACAGCGTGAGATCTAGTATAAGGACCAATGCCTATTTGCTGCATTAAAGGATTTACGCCTAATTTAGAAGTCTTTAATGTTGGGAATTTAGCTTTTAAAGCTGCAAAATCATTTGCTACCGCAACCTTAGCAGATAAAACTGTTTGCTCTGCTTTATTAAAAGGTTTCATTAAGTTGTCTAATATAAATTGAGCATGAGCGTTACCTTCTATGCCAGATCCCATTATATCATACATTAATCCCATAAAATCTTCTGCAGATGGAGTTATTGTTAGTTGGTTTTTAATAAAATTTAAAAGACCTTTATCTTTTTCTGCTCCTTGTAATCTAGCTCTAGATTTAGAATAAGTTTTAAAAGATTCTTTACCAAGACTTTGCTCAAGTATTATATTAAATCTATCGCTAAGTTTTAAAGCCATGTTAAATTTAGCTAATTGAACTTTTGATTTAACGTCAACAGTTTCTAATATTTGCTCAACAGCTTCAACATTACTAATTGCATCATCTGCAAAATAAAAATCATTATAACCTTCTGCTGTTTTACCTAATACCCAATCAGCCTTAGCTGCTGGTGATCCATCTTCTAGTCCTGTTATGTTTTCAAGAGGTAAGTTTAAACCTATACCATCTAAAAAAGCTTTTATACCTGTTGCTGAAGTTTGTGGTCTAGCGGTTAAAACAAATATATCACCACTACCAAACTTACCTTGACGTTTTAAAGCAAGATCTGCTAATGGTCCTTTTTTAGCATTAACAACATTCTCAAATTCACCAAAATCAAACTCCGCGCCTTGTTCTAATAAACCATCTGCTTGTGCTGCAAATTCAGCTGCATTTAAAGTAGCGGTTGATCCATCAGCCATGTTAACTATAACTTTTTCTTTAGTTCTAGCAAGAGTATCATCAAAATCAAAAACGCTTATACCTTTAGGTTTTGGATCAAATTTTTCAGCATTAACTCTAGTTTTATAAGAATTAAGCATTGTATCTTTTTGTTGCTGTGAGGTTTGGTTTTCTCTAAATACATTTTTATTAAGAGCTATGTTATCTTTAACCGCACTTTGTTTACTAGAGTCAGGTAACATGTCTGCTTTAAAGTCTGCTAAAGCTTCTGCTTTGCTCATGCCTTGTAGTTGAGCATTTATAGCTTTAAGTTGAGCTTTTATAGCGTTAGGAGTTTGTTGGTTAAAAGGTAATTTAACTCCATAATATTCAGCTATAGTCATTCCTTGTTTAATAAGAAAATAACTATTAGGGTTTATAAATCCTTTACCTGCGGTATATCTACTTAAAGAAGCTAAACCTTGCTCAAAACTTAAATCTCCATTTACTAAACCTTCAAATATTGCATCAAATTCTTCGTTCATGGAAGACCTTAAGCCTTCGTCGTTTAACTTAACATCATCAACAGATAACAAAGCTCCTTGCATATAAGCAGCTGTTACAAAAGGTTTTATTGTTTCTAATTGACCTGTTACAGAAGCGTAAAGCATTAATCTACCTAACGTGCTAGCTGGTAAACTATGTTCTTCTGCTACTTTTTGATTGTAAATTATTTTATTAGTTTCTGGATTTACAGGTAGAAAGTTTATAGGAGCTAAATATCTTACAAAATGATTTTGATTATTACCTACGTCATCCATCATGGCGTCAAATATAGAAACGTATTTCATATTATCTGCTTTACGTAAGTATTTTCCAAAATTATCAAATATTTTAAATAATTCTGGTATTTTTAAGTTTTCATTATCTTTAAAAACTTGACTTAAATAATCAAGATTATTGTCTACAGTTCCTCTTTGGTCTGTTGCAGTGTTACTAGCTTTTTTGTATTTTACTCTAATAGCACTAGCTATTTTTGCTAGTTTAGTTCCTTTTTTAATTTGACCTTTTATAGCAGGTACAGCGGCGTCAAATTCACTGATAGTATTATACATTAATCTATCGCTACCTCGTATAGAATTTCTAAAAATCTCTCTAAATACAATAGCTTCAGCTGTAGAAATACTACCTAAAAAATCATTTAATACATCATTAGTAACTTGTCTATACGTCCTTTCTTTTTGACCTTTAGCTAATGTTTCTGGAAATATAGCATCAAAATCTCTAACTGATTTAGTTTTTGTTTTACCGTCTTTTATGTAGGTAATTTTCTTTGTTGGTATTTTAGTAAAGCCTAATAATTCTTCTAGCTTTTTATTACTAAAATTAATATAATTTTTTGCAGTATTAAGATTTAATTTTGCTTTTATTTTTGCTCTTACTTTTGGATCTAAAGCTATATTTAATTTAACATTATCTAATGATTTATTTTCAACTCCTCTAGCGTCTAGTTTAGATTCTATGTTTTGCATAAATTCTAAAGCAGTTATTCCATCATTGCCTAACGCTGTCTGTAGTTTTCCCATAAAGTCAGAATCATTCATTAATTCTTGTAATGACTCTAATGCAAAATCAGTGGCTAGTAAATTATATAATGATTGTTGTCTTTTTTCTCCACCTAAAAAATACTCTTTAAATTCTTGCAAACCTTCAGCGGTAACTTTAGGTACACTGAAAACTTGTTTATTAAAATAACTAGGTTTACCTGTTTTACTTATTTGTTTAGTAGGAGTTATTCCTGTTTGTTTTATACCAAATACTTTAGCAAATCTTCTTTTTATAGCGGCAACTGGTAAAGCTTTTATAAAACTATTGTCTAAAGAATTAACAAAGTTTTTATATGTATCACTGGAAAAAGTACCTATAGTTTTTCTAAGTTCTTTAAAATAGCTTTTTTTAGCTTCTTCTTTTATAGCAGCAGCAACAGTAGAGGCATTTTCACCTTTGTTAGCTAATGATAATATATCTTTAGAAACTTCATCTTTGATTATAGCTTTTGGCTCACTGTTATCAATGCTTTCAACTTGTTTTGTTTGAGAAGCATAGACTTTTTCTCTTTGTGTACCTTTTTGAGTTTCTACTTCGTCAAAGTTTTTAGTTTCAGTATTATCTGCAACTTGTTGAGCTTTTTCACTATCAGTACTTACTGTATCTTTTTTAGTGATATTATCACTTGCTACCTTATTAGCTCTTAAATTAAATTTATTAGAAATAGATTTACCTGCATTATCACCTGTATCTCTATTGGAATCATACTCAGTTAAAGACTGTATATATTCGTTTTCTAAAGCTTTTTTAAATTGATCTCTTGTAAGTAAGCTTCCTTGTCTCCATAGTCTTTTAGTTGTAGCCTCAATAATACCACCTGCTTTTTTAACTGCTCTTCTTAAATCAAGAGAGCTTTCAGCGTCAAAGTCTTCATCAGCTAATAATCTATTTGTTTGTTCGTAAGAATCATTAGTTAAAGCTATGTTAGCTGAAGAACTACTAACGTCTCCATCGTCTTGTATTCTTTCAATGTTTTCTCCTACAACGGCTCCTTCATTCATCATTTTAATTTGAGCTTTGTTTAATTTACCTTTGTCAAACTCGTAATTAAAATCTTTTATAAAATTATAAACATCTTTTCCAGTATTAAACTTAATATCTTTTATACCTACGCTTTGAAAAAATCTTCTAAAAACATCCCCTATTTTAGTAAATACATTTTCATCAAATTTTATATCACCGTTTTTTATAGCGTCTCTAAATAGCGTAAACTTTTCTTCTGCTTGCATAGACTCAGGCTTGCTTAAATAAAGTTTTAGTTTAGCTCCATATATTGTGTCTAAAGGATTGCCTTCTGCGTCTACACCATCAGTAAGTCTAGCTTTATTTGGATCTATTTTGTTTAAATATTCATCAAATGATTTTGACAAACCTTGAACCACCGATTTACCTTCTATGCTACCGTCTTGTTTTACATTGTAAAGAGTTTTAAACAAAAGCTTATGCATTAACTCATGACCAGCGGTTGTTCCTTCTCCCGTTTGCTCAGAAGACTTTCTATCTACTATTATTTTATTAGTTTTAGGATCAAATAGTCCTGTGCTATCAGGATTGTAATCAATGTTATTCTTTTTAGCATAATCAATAACATCTTGCTTGGTGTCTAAAACTATAACTCCATCACTAAAGCCTTTTTTATCGGCTATTTTCATTAAATTAGAAACTTCTCTTTCTGTAATTATTATATCAGTTGCGGCATTGTTTATTACATTAAGCTCTTTTTTTAAAGCATTTTGCAAAGGTACATTTCCTTTGGCATCATTAATTTGTTGCATCATTAATTCTGCATCGACAAGCAAATCATGAAGTTGCATTCTATTTTCTTTAGTCATGGTGTTTTGAAAATCACCTTGTCTTAATTTTATTCCCGCATTTGAAGAAGCTGAATAAGCTTTTAATTCTTGATAGTATTCTTTTTTAGTTATTTTACCTTCTTTGCGTTTTTTATCTAATTCTTTTTTAGATGACTTATACCAAGCGTCACTTATTGCAGCGGCGTTTTTACCGTTAAATAAATTAACTTTAGCAGCTACTCTTCTTATTGATATTTTACTTTGTCTTCCCATGCTACCAAAAAATGGTAATGCAAAACCAGTTATCGCACCACCAATACCAGATTGTAAAGCCGCGTTGCCATCTATGTATTTAAAAAGAGAACCTTCTTCTGTGTCTTGAACACCTTGAGATATTTGACCTAATACTTCTTGAGCATACTCTGTAGCAAACTCTTCAGCACTTGACATACCTGAGTTAATAAAAGTAGCTAAAGCAAACTGCCCAACGTCTTCCATAGTAGCACTAAATAAACTTTGTGCTCCTAAACCAGCAGCTCCTACGCTACCTGTTAAAGCTTTTTGCGTAGCTCCAACCATTTGTTTTGCTCCATAACTTTCTAATAAAGATTGCACTGCAGCAAACGCGGCAGACGTAGCTATATTAGCTCCTTCACCTGTTGAAAAGTTTTCTTGTAAATTCTTATTATATTCATCTTGTACTTGCTTTTCAGTAAAATCAGGATTAGCTTTTTTTATACTAGCTTTGTCTAATTTTTTATTGACTAAGTTGTTTTGAATAGCTGTCATGTAATTATCGCCGTACATTTGTAAACCCATTGCTGCAGTACCTAAATACCCAGCAGTTGCAGATAACGCTCCTGTTGTAACACTAGCTGTAACACCTCCGGCAGTAGCTAAAGCAATATGTGGTAAAGCTTGTCCTAATGTTTGAAAAGCTTCTTGTAGATTTATACCATCAGAAAAATTAGCACCACCATAAGCTTCTAGTCTTCTTTCACTTCTAGCAAACTCTTGCATTTGTTTAGCTATACTATCGTTCCAATAGTTTTTATCTTCTTTTATTTCTTTAAGTTTTTCTTTTGCTGTGTCAGCTCCTAGTCCTTTAACGCTGTCAACCTTAACCCATTTACCATATTGATATTCAACTAAATCATCTTCACTTATTTCGCCTGAATCTAAAGCTTCTTCTAATCCAGTTTCTAGCATTTCTTTTTGTCTAACTACAAAACCTTGTACACTAGCAACTGCTGAATCTCCTATAGATTGACTTATACCTTCAACACCAGATCCAATACCTAAAGCAAGTTCGCCAACCCAATTTAATGGATTGTAAAAATCAAAATCTTTTCTATCATAAATAGAGTCCATAAAACTAATGAACCCACTTTGTTTTCTAGTAAAATCTATTCCTGCTTCTCCTGATATTGCTCCAAAAGCCATACCTATTGAATTAGATCTTCTTTGAAATGTAGGAGTTTCAACTAATTTTTTTAAAATTAAGTCATTATGTTTTTTTGATAACAATTCATTAACTTTAGCAACGTCGTCCATGTTTGACATATCGTAATCTGCTTCAAGTTGTTTTTTGTATTTTAATAATTCTGGTGCAGCTGCTTTCTTTATAGTGTCTAATTCTTGTAGTATCTCAGAATCTTGCATTATAGCAGATTGCATAGATTCATCTACTGTATCTAATACTTCTTGCTTTTGAGTTAACTCTATTTCGTCATCTTTTATTTCATCTCCAGAGTTTCTAACATCGACAATTAACTCTTCAAAGTCAGAAGGTAGATATTGCTTGTACTGTTGCATAGCGGCTTTATTAACCCCTACATTTAATTCAGATCCTTTACCTTGTATTGCTTCAAGTTTGTCTTCAGGAACATCACTGTAAACTCTTTTAATATATTCATCGTCAAGCCAATTGTCTCTAGCAAATCCTTGGCCCTTTAAAAAAGTATCATACTCTTTTTCTAATGCGTCTCTTTGAGGATTAAATATTTTTGTTAACTCTTCGACACCTGATTCACCAACGTTTCTTATTTTAGTTAATACCTCATCATAATCTAAATTATTTCTATCTGCAATTTCTTGTATTTCGTTTGAGTTTTCAGCTATAACAGCGTCTACATCAAAATCAAGATTATATGCGTTTGGACTTATTTTTTTACTTATATCTTGAATAGTAAAAGCGTCTTGATTTACTTCGTTTAATCTTTTGTAAGTATCATACTGATCTTTGTTATATCCTCTTTTTTCATATTGTTCAAAAGAAGGAAAATTAGCAGTTCTATCATTACTAAACAATCCTTCGCCTTGCCCGTCAGATCCAATTTGAAAACCAGTTTGAATTAAATCATCATAAGCATCAAAAAAATCTTGTACTTCTACATCCTTAGAAACATTTAAATCGCTTACTCTTCCTTTTTCTAACTTTTCAATATCATTTTGAAGCTTTTTATATTCATCACTATTTTTGTCAAGAGTTTTTTGAGCTTCTTTTATACTAATAACATCTTCAGTTATTTTAGTATTTGTCTCAGACATGTAATTAGGATTCTTTATCGATTCATTAGTAGCTTTTCTGTCATTAAGATTATTTTCATAAACTGCAATTTGCTCTTTTTCAGCAAAGTCAACAAGATTGTCTGAGCTAACATCGTCTCTAAATACTCCACTAACTAAACTACTCCAGTAAGCATATTTTTCTTCAAGTGAATCTACAAATTTACTATCTTGTTGATCTTCTAAATTTTCTACTCTTTCTTCTTCAGTATTATCTTCTAGCCATTTTCTTTTATCTTCAAAAGACATTCTAGATACTATACCTTTTTGATCACCTGTATCCTCTTTAGTAGGACCGTCATACTCTTCGTCAAACTTGTCAAGAATTTCTTGTTTTTTAATTTCTAAATCAGCAGCGTTTTTAACTTCTTCTTCTTTGTCTTTTTTTTCTTGTTGAGACTTTAAATTAGCGTTTTCAGTATCAATTAAACCACCTATACTTTTTGGATCAGCGTATTTACTTACATATATAAGTTGTTCAGCAGTTGGTGCTTTACCAGTATATTTTTCGTAAAAAGATTTAATAGCAGCCTGTTGATCACCTTGATTTGCTAGGTATTTTACCTTTTCAGCAATCTTGTCTGGATCTACATCCGTAGCGTACTTATTATAAAGCTCTTCATAAACTTTATATCTTAACTCTATACTCATATAAATTTAATTTTAAATCTTAGCTAAGTCTACAGAAGTAATTTCACCGTTTGAAATTCTTTGACTTAACATGTCTTGTGAATCACTTTCCATAGTTTTAACTATATCATCTACTATAAACTTCTTGTACATAACATTAAAAATTTGTCTTTGAGAATCAGTTAACTCATCTGTATAGTTCCAAGCTTTAGTTGCTGCAGACCATTTATCTTTGTGAGCTTGTGTAATCTCAGTATCTGCGGATAAGCCAAAAGCTTCTCTTGCTAAATCATCGTCAAAATTAACAGCTGATACATCTTTAGCTATTCTCATATTCCATATAGATCTAGCTTGTCCATCGTTACCATATTCTGGATCCATAAAACTCGCTATCTGTTCGTCAATTGCTGGTTTTAATGATGCCGCTACTTTTGAGCGATCAACATTTCTCACTGGATACGTTACATCTTTGCCATCAATTCTAAATGTTCTATCAGTTATTTCTCCACCTAACATTGATTTATCAAATGTACCTCCGCCTAAATAATTTCCTTTGTCATCAAACTTTGCGCCATTAAGTATATTTGTATCTTTTAACGTTGAGTTTATTTGAGTGCTCATTTTTGGAGTAGAAACAATAAGACTTTGTGGAGGGTCTTGTGATTGCATGCTAGTCATACCAGCACTATTCATAACGTAGCCTTCTGGGCCAAACTTTTTTAATCTAGCTGGGTCTTTTTCACCAGTGTAATCTTCTGGATAAGGAGGTATATATCCTTCTCCTGTAAAAACCATTTCCATAGAGCCACCATCGCCTGGTCTAAAATTAAAATCAAAACCATTTGCTTTAGAAAAACCAGCTTTACCATTAAAAACTTGAGACGCTAAAAGTATATCTTTATTTTGATGAGGATCAATGTCTGTCATGTTTTTCATATTTAGAAAATCTTGACTATTTGTTAACATTGCTTTCATAGTTTCAGGACTATTGTTTATGTTTTCTAGTTCTGCTTGAAGCTCTGTATAATTGTCTGGCTTAGGATTTTTTGCTAGCTCTTGTGCTAATTCTGCTGCTCTAGCTGGATATTCATTAAAATATGCTCCAACCTTGCTTTGAGCTATTTCACCTCCTACAGTATTATTACTAGCATTTTTAGTAATAGTAGCTTGGCTTTGATTTGCTCCTGCTAATATCTCTCTATTGCTTTGAACCTCATCAGCAATCTCTTGATCTTTCTTAACGTCTTTAGCCTTAGTAACAGTTCTATTGATTTGATCTTGTAGTTTATCAAACGAACCTTGAACAGATTGGTTTATGTATCTTGGATTTCTATATGACATATTTTATTATTTATAATGTTGTGGTTCCGCTACTTGGCATCAAAGCATTTGCTATTCCTCCAACAGCTCCAGTTATAGCAGCTGTGCCGTCTGCTCTAGCTTGTGCTAATTGAGCTTGTGCATTATCTAATTGAGATGCTGTTCTATCTATCTTAGCATCTTGTCGTTGTTCAGTAGCGCTAAACACAAATTGTTTACCTTGAGCTTCAGCTTGTTGAACTTTAGCAGCTTCACTCATTTGTATGCCTTCTATTCTTTGTTGTTCAGATATTTTTCTTTGTTCTAAATCAGCTTCACCCATTGCTCTTTGTTTTTCGTTTGCAACTTCTTGGCTTTCTATACTAGCAGCAATATCTTTTTTACTTTGTTTAGCAGCTTGTGCTAAAGCCGTTGCTCCACCAGCTCCAGATCCTGTGGCCATTAAAGTATCTAAAGTATTTGCTAAAGCAATATCAGATTGTTCCATTTGAATTTCAGCTGCTTGAGTTGCCACGCTAAGATTGTTATAAGCGTTACTCATGTCTCCGGATCTATCTCTAGACATTCCGGACAAATCAGTTATTCCTTCATAAGGATTAATAATAGCTTGTCTATTGTTCTCTAAAAAATCTAGTTTTCTAGATAATGCTTGCGTTTGTCTCTGCGCATCTCTTTTAGCGCGCTTTGCCGCTGCACCACCAATAATACCGGTGATCACACTTGAAGCTATTCCTAATGCTGCTATCATAATTATTTTTGTATAAATTCAGCGCTTACTGCAAATAAAGACTTGAGTCCGCCGTTGTTAGTATCTGTGTCTGTTGTCATTGTTACAGTTGTAAAATAACCTTTAATACCCATTGTTTGATTTCCAAATATAACTTCGCCAGCCATAGGTGTGGCTGTATTGTTAGGTATCACTGCGTAATATTTGTTTTGTTTTCTGTCAAAGCCTGCTCTGTAGTTTACTCCATTTTCAGCATATAATCCTTCATTGTAGCTATATATTTCTGTATAACTAACAGCACTTGCTGTGCCATTTCCTAATCTAACGTTACCAGTTGCTTGATCAAAATTACTTAACCATCCACCAGAAGGTGTTACACTAGCGTTTTGCCCAGTTGAATCAGATCTTAAATCTGTAACTTGCCAACCGTTACTACCTTCATAGTTTATAGTTTTAAAAGTTTTAATTTGACTTGGTCCTGGGTTAAATACGAATTGAACTGATGAAGCGCTTTTAGTTCCGTAAAAATTATTTCTATCTTGATTAGTGTAGTGAGTGTACAATCCAGAAACATCACCAATAAGTTTTGTAGAATAAAACTGAGACCTTACGCTAAACATTATATCTGGTTTGTAAGTGTAGAAGCTTGTCCAGCCTTTGTTTCTTTCATCCCATGTTAATGTTTTAAACGTTTGATCATTTACAAATCTTCCAGTTGGTTGTATTGATAAAACATAGTTTTGATTATAAACATCGTAAGAACCTAATATAGCTCCTGACTCTGTGACAGCGGACAATTGATCTCTAAAGAAATCTGTCATACCTGCGTTTGATATCTCTTGTATTTGACTACCTTCTATTTTTAATACAGCATTTCTGTTTTTGTCAACAAAGTATTTTGTAAAACCGTAAGTAGCAAAAGACTCTGGGTTAGTACCAATACCCCAATTACCTGCTACAGGAGTTGTTGCTCCTATAACTTGCTTACCTGTTGTAGTTATACCAACGCCTTCCGCTGTAAATATAGCGTCTTTATCTATTAAAGATACGTTAACTTTTCTTTCTTGAAATATAGTTAAGTTAGTGTCTTCTGCAAATAACTTTTGTATAGTTCCACCAATTGGATCTACACTTCTAGTTATTTCTTCTGCTACGCTAAACTGATTAGTATTGTTTACTCCTGTTCTTGAATTATATATACCAGAGTATATTAAAGAGTTGCCTCTTCGTTGTTGAGAATCATTGTCTTCAACTATATAAGCTTTAACGCCAAAATCTACTGTAGTATTATTATAACCTCCTCTAATGCGTGATTCTTCTATGTACCAATCATATGTTTCATTAGCTACTATAGGCGTGGTCCAATTAGTCGCTCTTACGCCTTGCTTAACTGCATAAGGCATAGGGTTTGGTGGATTAGAACTACCATCTGCATAAATTCTCTTCAATGTGAAGGTATTAAAATAATTTATATCTATAGTTAAAGCCATCTCTTATATATTATCACTTGTTTTTATAATTAATTACGAAGGATTACATGGTCCACCGTTGGCGCAATATGCTCCTCCGTCGTTTCTACACTTACCATCTTTAAAATTAGAATTCACAGAAGCAAAACTAGCTCTGTCACCAAATAAACCTTGAGTATTAGTTATTATTCTATATTCTCCTAATTGATCAAATTTGTATACAAAGGTTTCTGATCTTGCTGTATTTTGACCTACTGTTAAAGAAGATGATTCAAAAGGATCAGTAGCTAATTGAGTGTTGAAATTATTTTCTACAACACTGTTAATTTTATTCCAAGTTCCTCTATTGTTTCCATCATAAGTTCTATGTTCTATTTGAAATCTAACAGAAGCGTCTCCAGTTAATGCTGTTGCAGCCACTGCAAATACTACTGAAATCTCCATAGTTCCTTGAAACAACCAGGCTTCACATGTGTTGACTGGGAGAGTGTCAGCTCTGTAAACAGTTTGAGCATTGTAAATTATGCTATAACCAGTTGGATTATCTGACGGATTCACTTGATCAACCCAGTACCAAGCTCCTCTATTTCCTGTACCTATTAATTGAGCTGTGTTTCGTCTTTGGGCAGATATAGCTTTTGGAGCAAATGGAACACCTACGGTTACTGAGATAGTTCTATTTAACGCTATAGAACCTACGCCAGCATTAGCATCTGTTAGTATTATTTGTATTGAATATTGTTTGTCGTCTGCTAAACCACTAGCTGTTAAAACTCCTGTTACACTGTCTATAGCAAATACGCCAGCAGTTGTACCTGCGTCGCTACGTAAAACAGTTCCTAGTGACCAAGCTAATTGCAAGGTATCATTAGCGGCTTCAGCACTTCCGTTTCTACCGTAAAACGTAGCGATAGTCGTAGCTAAACTATCTACAGCTATAGTATATGGATTACTAGGAACGCCAGGTGGTAGTGGTGTATTTCTAGCAGCATCACTATAAGATATAGGAGCTACGTTGGTTAAGTCTAATGTTATAGCGTTTACTAAAGTATCTCCTATAACTTGATTAGTTGATGAAGCGTTACCTGCAGATATAGTAACTAAATACACATCCGTTGAATTAGCCTCTGAAGTATCTGTAAATACAAAAGTTTTTTTGTTTCTTAAAGTAAACTGACCTGCTACTCCAGTTTGTGCAATATCAAAAAAGTCTCCTGGAACTAATGGTGTTCCCGGTGCAGATTGTCTTACTAGTCCAGTTATTGTTGGTGCTATAGTTATAGTACTGTAGTTAGTTATTTGAGCGCCAGATCCATTTATAAAATAAAAAGGATCTCCAACGCTACTGTCAATAACAGCACTTTCAGCAAAAGAACCAGAGTTGTCAGTTATAGCAACTAAACCGTCGTAATTCGTATTGATAGCAGAGTTTAAGTCTTCTAGTCTACCAGCCATAGTTGTTTCCCAAAATATATCTAACACAGAAAACACTGGTTTTGTTTCAGCTATAGATAATGTTGGTTGCATGTCTCTTGCTCCACCAGCAAAATTAGTATCATGTTGAATAGGAGGATTACTACCCGCGAACAAAGGCGCTCCACATACTATTGCTCCAACAGGGTTTCCCCAATTACTAACTTGACCAGCTTTCATTATAAAAGGATTTTGATCAGCAGCATAAAAAGAAGCTGCACCACCAACGTCTCCCCAAGGTATAGAACCTGTTGGTATTGTTTTTACAATTCCAGATCGTTCTCCAGAAAACAAAACAGGAATTGGTACAAATCTAGTTGTAGATCCATAATCTCCTTGATAACCTAAAGCTACACTATTTGCAGATACATATTCGTTACCAGGTCCTTGAACGGGTAATTGAGTGCCTATGTTAGGTCCAATGTTAAAAGGCTGAAAAGGTACAGGAGCTAATTCGTTTTCTCTAACTGTTGATAAATTTAAAACATTTTGATTTAATGTACCAGGATAGTATTGTAAGTTTCTAACACCACCGCCAATAATATCTTGAGCTTTTGTATTAGGATTGTTTACTCTTATAAAAAGTATTTCATCACTATTATACTCTTCATCAGTTGGTCCTACTTCTGTTAAGTTTCTAGGAACTTTATTTATATTATCACTTAATATTGTAGAGAAAAATATTTTATCTCTTTGTGTTTCGATTGGTGATGAACCAGGAAAAACTTGACTATCTAAAGTACTGTATGGCGTACCGTTCCAAAGTAAATTATTAATTGGTAAACCATTAATAAAACCAGGTATATATAC
>Ga0208814_1000898_pt1 | contig 15301 bp, 16 predicted proteins | sample MalvirAntarct_55_FD_184253 | JGI IMG/M metagenome (GOLD analysis project Ga0208814, IMG submission 184253) | Marine viral communities from the Global Malaspina Expedition - Malaspina viral metaG Antarct_55 (SPAdes) (version 2) | ecosystem: Environmental > Aquatic > Marine > Oceanic | place...
ATTCTCATTTTGAATTGGGTTTTAGATTGCGCAATATTGCACATTTAGAAATAGAACCTATTAAAGGGGTCGAACCTTTACACATTGAATTATCATTATCAACGTGGTTATACATTAACATAGGTTTTTAAAATTAACTTAGTACAGTGGCACATTTAGAATAATCCCACCGTACTAAGTAACATATAATTAATAAGCTATAATAAGAAACAAACAACACGTAAAAAATTGGTTATTAATTACGGTGTGAAATTTCCTTTCTACTTATTAATAAGTCTTAAACATTTCATTTTTTTTGTTGGTCGCTTTTGTATCGAATTTATTAACCTTTTCTAGATGCAGACGCATAGGGCTTTTAATTCAAAACATCAGCGCAAAAATTTACACATGTTTAAAATTTTATCAGGATGTCAAATAACAAATAATAGAACGGGCAAAAGGAATTGAACCTTAAAAACTTTGCGACCTCGCGCCCGTTAAAAATAAAATTATACTGTGAAATCTTCGAATATATCTTTTACGTCGTACCCCGTTAAAAGGTCTTTAATTTCGTAAAAAAAGCGACCTTTTGCCTTATTCAAGTCTTGTTTACTTCCCTGCTTATAGTTGTAAGCCTTAACGGTTCCTTGTTCTTCTGTAGTTAGTATAATTTTGCGCGAATTATTCCATGTTAAAATAATCTCTAAAGGCTTACTAATTTGAATAGGGTTGAAAGGTCGTAATCCTTCATTTTTGCGGTTTTTTTCCCTTTCTACTAGTGCGTAGGTTCCATTTACAATAGCTAGTAAAGACTGCTTTTGATTGAATTTATTTGTGGTGTTAAAATCCCAAATTTTCAAGTCAATTTTTTGGTCGCTTGTTAATTTATCGGTTGAAAGTTCCTTTTTAGTAGTTACAACTTTTTGGCTTTGTCTAATAACAACTCTTAATGTGTTATCTTTTTTCGCGGGTACTGTTTTAACTTTTTTCATAATAATTAAATTTGTGGCTTAAGCCGTTAACGATAATAGCACCGATATTGTAAAGCTATGAAAAACTAAACGTATATACAAATACAAAAGCGAAATAAAACGAAAATAATTTATAAAGTGTTTATTATCAGTAAAGTAAATTTAAAAATAAAAATACTAATCCAATGTAAAAGGTGGCACACTTAGAAAAAAGAAACAAAAAGGATACATTAATACATTACACTATATAAGAACAAAGAACAAAGCGAAGTAATAAAGAAAGGATTAATAATAAATAAATATTAAGAGGCTAAAGGTTATGCGACAAATTAAGAGACATACAATAAAAATATATTAACGCCCTAGATCTAAACTTTTGCAGCTAAAAATAAAAGTACTTTGTTCTTTATGATTAGTTAACGAACGGATAAAGACCTGATTAATAAGTAGTTAAGGCACGAACGAACAATAAAAAAATTAGTTGTTAGTACAATATTTGTTGCAACAAATGACCCCACCCCCTTAAAGTTTTTGGATCTCCTGGATCAAAGTTGCCCCGCCCGAAATACCCTATAACCCCACCTACACCCCTATATACACTACGTTTTTAAAAAATAATTTTTAAAATTTTTTTAAAGTTTGAAATATAAAAACAGTTAATTAACAAACAAAAAGCTACAACAACCTGCTGTTCAATAACTTAAAGAATATATTTACGATTAGTGTATGAAATAAAGTCCCTATATATAGAAAGGATAAAATGGGATATGTTTTAAAGTTGGGGTTATACAGTAGGAATATTTTTAATAAAAAGATTGCGAATTATACAAAATAAAGAATTAGCTTTGCACAGCTAGGTGTGCATTTGTAAGACATCTGCGATAAGAGAACCGACAAAATGCTAGAAAAGGACATAATAAAGGTATTAAGTACAGTTAGGAAGGAGAAGAAGATTACTTTTATAGAGGCTTCTGAATCTTTAGGATTGCACAGGAATAGTTTAAGTAGGTTAGAATCAGGAAAGGTTAATAATGTTCGGTATGAGTTTATCGATAGGTATGCTAAGTTACTGGGATATGATTTAATATTGATACATAGGATAAAAGAAGTGTTATGACAAAAGAGCAAAAACTATTAATTGAATATAGTTCTTTAATAGGGTATACTGATGGGATGTTAGATTCTTTAATAAAGTATTGGGATTTACCCAAAGAGTTAATAGATAACCTTCAAAATTCTTTAAAGGAAGTTAGGAGTCATGGTGAAAATTTGGATAAGCATTTTGAAGATTTGTAATATAAAAAGATTAACTTTATAAAAATATTAACAGCGTAACGGAATTAAAATCCTCACTGCTTATTAGGGGATTTAAATAAGACATACCTTATGGTTTTATTGATAAGCTGGACTACTTGATTGTAATGAGTCAGTAAAACTTTAAAAAAGCCTACCGTTTTAAATCATTAGGGCAAGGGTGTAAATAGCAGGCTTAGAAAGGTTAAGTGTGATATCGTAAGGCTGATCCACTTTTAGAATAACGAATCCTAGATTGTACTAGGTTTTATTTTTTTTGCATAACCGCTAGATTCTAGAAAACCTAGCGGTTTTTTTTACTTTAATTATATGGATCAAATAGAGATTTTAATAGCGGAAAGATTAGTTACTGCACACTTTGAGTTATCGTCTTGTCCTGGGGATTATTGGACACCTCCTGATTTTTATTTTAGTGTTAATAGTATAGAGGATAGTTCAGGTTCAGATATAACAAATATTGTACAAAGGTATTGTGATATACGTAATATAGATTTAGATTCTTTAGTCTTAGAGGAGTTAAAGGAGCAAACGGATGATTGGGGATGTTAATAGCATCCTTTTTTCTTGTATATATACTAAAGAATTTCTATTTTAGGATACATGGACGATAGGTATGTATCAGACTATGAAAAAATACGTCATTATGACGAGCATGGTCAGCGTGTAATTTGGAAAGCGCAAAAGAATGATCTTCATGTGGAGGATTTGGGAAACCAACATTTAGTTTCAGTGTGGAACTATGTTAATAATAAGAACCCGTTAGAACCTAAGTTAAAATATATCGGGGCAGAAATTAAATTCAGAGGACTTCAAAACGAAATCAATGAGTAAAGAGTTAGAGAAACTTAAAAAACAAAGAGACGAGTTTTGGAGGAACACAGAGATTGATGAAATATTTGGTATCCCCCAGGATTACATTGAAAATTCAATTACTTATAAAACAATGTGCGAAGAGATTCAAAATAATGAAGAGATTGAGCTTATGCGAGAAAATTCTGGACGAAAGTAAGTTCTTAGAATCTCACAAAGAAAGAATATTAAACGGAAGTGGAAGGAAGAAAAATGCAGCTCCTTTTATTTCAAGACTAGAGCGTTATGCTTTAGATAATAAAAAGATGTTATGCAATAAATGTTATGAAGTCTACGGAAAAGAAGAAAAAGGAGATCATCAGTGTGGGTAAGAATACTGAAGATTATTTCCCTCAAATAGAGTTAGAGGATTTACAGTCGATGGGGGAGTTATATTACCTTTGGTATTTATGTGATTTAAAAGATGCTGGGTACGTGGAAGATGCCTGGTATGAGGATGACACTTTTACTTTAGGAAAAGGCTACGAGAAAGAGTATAAGGTTGTAATGAAGACCAAGACTAAGATTAAGAAAGAGACGGTTGTTAAGCCAACAGTTTATACTCCTGACTTTAAGATTAAGTGGACTGAAAAAGCAGTAGGTGTTTTTTATATGGATTACGTAGCAGAAGAAAGGATTACTTATAGCAGTAAACCTGTTTTTAGTTTAGGTATGAATCTAACAAGTTACATTGAGGTTAAACCAGATTTTGATTTTAACAATATGACTACGTATGCTAAGATAAAGATCAATTGGTTGTTTCAGCAAACGGGAGTTTTTACAAACCTTGTAAAAGTTCCAACTGTTTTTAAAAATACGTTTACTCCTGACAGGTATATTCTTACTGATAATAACAAAAGGACTAGACAGATTAAGTTTAAAATAAAAACACTTAAGGAGTTCGCAGGTACAAATATTTAATTATAATTGTTTGTTTGTGATTAGGGTAGGGACTTCAATCTCTATCCTTTTTTTATGCCTTATACTTAAAAAGCTATTAATTAAAAATATGTATATTAGCATCATGGACAGAGAAGTAGTCGATGACATCTATCAGTTAACCGTTTTCAATAAAGTTATTGGAGAAGGTTCAGGTTTTGTATGGAAGCTTGGTAATACTTATAGAGTTAATCAAAAACGATTTATTTGTTCTAAAATCATGAGGGATGATAATTCCTTTTATTTCACAGGAGTAGCTTGTTGGGCTATATATCTGAAATGTCCTAATACCGATGAGGAGTTCAGACACATGGATTACGAGAATGCTGCTGTAGAAATTAAAAGAAACGCCCCTAAACATTTAATATAAAAAAAAGATTAATAAAATGGCAACAGTAAATTTAACTTTAATTGATGGAACAATAGCTACAGTTGATAGCGGTTCAGTTTCTTCAATTTACGAAACAGACGGAAAGGTATTTGTAAATCAACCAAGTAGTACTTTCTTATTACAATCATCAGCTAACCTAGCAACAACAGTAGCTTTGTTTTCTAATTTTGTATCAATTAACACACCAAAGGGTGTAATGTATTTAGCAAAAGAAAGGTTTGACCTTTTAGATTCAAACTTTGATCCTTTATTAGGATTATCTTGTACTATTACAATTACAGGTACAGCAAATGTTACCGCTGCAACAATTAATGGTATTTCTATTATTGGAGCAAACGCAACAGGAGCAACAGAAGCAGCTGTAGCAGAGTCATTATCAAATAACATTAATAGTTTTTCTTCAACTCCAGAATATACAGCATCGTTTTCAGGAGCAGTAGTAACAGTATTTTTAGACCCTGAAGCAGGTTCTTCATTATCAGGAACTTCTCCAGTAGTAGCTAATGGTGGTAATAATACAGTTGTTGGTTTATCAGAAGGTTCTAAATTTCATTACGACTTAGATGAGTCAGGTTGTGAAATCGAAAGACTTTGTACTGATGATATAGATACTTTAGTTGCTTTGTTAGGTAACATTGTTACAATATCAGGAGCAAATGGAAACTTTTACTTAAACAAGGACAACATTAAATTGATTACATTTGTTAGCGCATCTAGCTGTAGGATTCAATACGCTACAGACTTCGGAGTGTCAGATATTATTTATATCGCAACTGAGTCAAGAGCTTCTGTAAAAACAAAAATAGACGCACTATAATAAAATCTTCTTTTCAATTTTCATAATGTGTTAAACCCTGTATTCTAAAGAGTACAGGGTTTTTTGTTATATTAGTGTAAATTAAAACTAAAATGAAAAGACCAAAGATTATAGATTCAAAAGCCTCAAGGTATGCGGATTACCTTGAAGGAAAGTTAAAAGACTTTACTTTAGAGTCTCAAAAAGTAAAAACTTATCTATCATTAAAAAACTTTGTAGAGCAGTCTAGTAAATTACTTATGAATTTTAAAGTATCAGACGAAGAGGATAACCTTTCAGATAAAGATGATAAAGCTTTAGATAGAGGTTTAAAGTTTGGTAAAGAGATAGATGATTTGCAAACATTATTAGATAAAATGTACGCAGGATTCGGAGAGTTACCAGAGGATAAAGGTAAGCAAGAAGCGGCAGGAGCTTACGAGGAATCAATGAGAAAACTTAAAAAATCATAATGGCTACGCTTTCTAAAAGAGCAATGAAGTCTTCTGGGTTTCAGCGAACACATCAGGTTAAACTTGGTGATGTAGTGGAGTTTGAATATGAACTACCTCAACCTCCTAAGAATCATAAAGATATAGCTAATTGGAATTTATCTATAAATAAACAAAGGTGGGTTATACCATCTGAAATACTTTCTCAGTCTGAATACGAAGAGTTAGACGCTGATGAAGCTACAGATTACTTAGGTCAAATCATGGACTGGAGGATTAATGGGTATTGGTTTTATAATCATGGTAATATTGAATATTTAACAGGAGATCATTTCTTCTATTTAGCGTTTTGGAGAATTGATGGGGTTGTTCCTTATTGGAAAGATTCAGATTCTACTTTTTTTTATATTGAGCGTTATTGCCAACAGAAAAAAAACTGTTACGGTTGGATGCAGGTTACTAATCGTAGAGATGGTAAAACAGGTAAAGCTACTTCTATTATATACAATAGAATTACTTTAAATTATAATGCCAATGGAGGTATACAATCTAAAACTTTAAAAGATGGTAAAGTTATATTTAGTAAGTTAATTAAATCTTGGCAAAAGCTACCACCTTACTTACGACCTGAAGATTCAGGAGATACAAACCCTAGTCAAATATTAAAGTTTGTAGAGCCTGCTAAAAGAAGCTCAAAAGGAGAAAAGAAAATATATAAGGAAGTATTAAACTCTCAGATTGATTATTTATCAGCAGTAGATAATGCTTATGATGGTACTAAGTTAAAATACTACTACGATGATGAATATGGTAAAACAACAGAAGTAGATGTTTTAGAAAGATGGAATATTGTTAAAGAATGTTTGGTTCAAGGTAGAAATATTGTAGGAAAGAGTTTACATACAACTACTGCTGAAGAAATGGAAGATAAGGGTGGTCAAGCTGCTAAAAATCTTTGGGATGAATCAGATATACATGAAGCTGTTAACTTAGGAAGGGATATGACTATATCTGGGCTACTAAGATGGTTTAAACCTGCCACTCATGGGTTGGAAGGGTTTATTGATTCTTACGGTTACAGTATTGTAGAAGATCCTGTAAAACCTGTACTAGGAATAGATGGAGGTACTATCGAGATAGGTTCTAAAAGTTATATAGCTAAAGAAAGGTTAGGTAAATCAGGTTCTACGTTGGCAGGTGAGAAACGTAAGTATCCTTTAACTATAGAGGAAGCATTTATAGAAGAAGGTAAGGAGTCTCCATTTGATATTATAAAATTAAACGAACAGTTATCTTATTGTGGCACACTTAGTAATAAAACAATAAAAGGAAACTTCGTATGGTTAGATAAGAAAGATAAACAGGTAGGATGGCAACCAACAGAAACAGGAAGATGGTCTGTATTATGGATGCCCCCCGTAGCAGAAAGAAATAAACTAGTAGCAGATAAGAGAGGTTATAAACCTAGCAACTATCTTCAAGCAGTTTCAGGAGTCGATCCATTTGACCATAAGACTACTACAGATGGTAAGAAGTCTAACGCTGCAAGTTATGTTTATAGAAAGTATAACGCTTGGGATTCTGAAACAAGTGATTGTTTTGTTTGTGAATACGTTAATAGACCAGCTACACCTGATATGTTTTATGATGATATGGTTAAGCAATCTGTATTCTACGGAATAGAGTTATTAGCTGAAAATAATAAACCAGGTATTGTTAATTATTTTGAGAACAACGGATTTAGTCATTACTTAATGGATAGACCACCTTTAACTCATACAGAAAGTAGTAAGCGTCAAAAAGAAAAAGGTATTCCTATGAGTGGGGAACAACCTAGGACTTTAGCCGTAGAAACTACTGAAACTTATGTGTATAAGAATACAGGGTTAAATTATAGTGATGGAACTTATGGTAATGTATTCTTTCCTAAGCTGTTAAAGTGTTGGATTAAGTTTAATCCTCAAAAGTGGACAGACTATGATGAATTTGTAGGTGCAGCTTTATGCTTATTAGCAAAAGATAGATACATAAGAAGTAAATCAGTTAAATCAGGAAGAGATGTATCAAGGTATATAAAGAGCTATAAACGTAAGAGGTAGAATAATATGTAAAACATTTTGCATATATTTGTTTTTGTAAGAAAATTTTTATAAGAGAATGACAGATTCTAAGAAAAGTAATATAAGTTTCCCAGACAAAACTCTTTCTAAAGAAGAGAAAGGAGAAAAGAAGTACGGATTAAAGTATGCTAAAGCTATGTATAGCACATATTCTTCAGAAGATTTCTCCATATATAATAAGATTTCTAAGTTTGTAGAGTTAAGAAAAGCAGCAGAGGGTCTTCAAAGTATAAATAAGTTTAAAGACTTAATGGATTTAAACGGAGATCAGTCATGGGTTAATATTGATTGGCAATCTGTATCTTGCATCCCTAAGTTTGTAAATATCATCGTAGGTGAAATGATTAACCAGCAGTTTAAGGTTAAGGCAGAGGCTATGGATGAGTCTTCTATGACTAAGTTTGAGGAAGAAAAGAATAAGATTTACGCTAATATGTTAATGGCTGATTTCTCTCAAAAAATGGAGCAGGAAACAGGTATTCCGTTAGTAGATAAAGGTATTCCAATCCCAAAAGATAAAGAGGAGGCAGATATATTAATAGAAACTACATTAAAACAAGCAGTAGAGATAGCAATGGAGGTTTCGATTTCTTTTGTTATGAATAGCAATAATTATGATAAAGAAATCAAAGAAAGAGTAATCAGAGATTTAATTGTTATTAAGATTTGTGCTGTAAGAGAATATTTTGACGATAATAATGATATTAGAATAAGATACGTAGACCCTGCTAATTTAATTGTTCCTTATACTAAAGATCCTTATTTCAGAGATTTAGAGTATACAGGTGAAGTTAATAAAATGAACTTTCATGATTTCTGCGCTTTAGTGGGGGATGAAATGGACGGTAAAGCATATTATGATATAGCGACAAAGGTAGGTAAGCAAAAGCTATCTCCTAATTCTTTACAAGAAGAAAATGGAAGGTATTATTACAATTCAAATTCTAGCAGTTCTTCTCAAAAGGATTTTTATATTGAAGTTGTAGACTTTGAGTTTAGGTCATCTAATTATGAGCATACATACGAAAAGAAACACATCAATAAAGGTAATTACTTTCTAAATAAGAAAAAAACAGGTTACGAACCTAAAAAGTATTCTAAAAAGAAGAAGGAAGTATTTAGAAAAAAAGTAGAAGTTTTCTACGAAGGTTTATATATAGTAGGAACTGACTATGTATTTAAATATGGTCTTCAGGAAAACATGAGCCGACCTAAGAAAGCAGGTGCTTACTGTTCAGAGGTTAAAAGTAGATACAACATTACAGCTCCTGGTATTTATGACATGGAGAATAAGTCAATGGTTGAAACTATGACTCCTCATGATGACCAAATGATTTTAGCTTATTTAAAGTTGCAGCAAGCAATGATTAAAGCTAGACCATCAGGTATTGCAGTAGATGTAAGTTCTTTAGAAGGTGTTCTAAAAGGTAGGGGAGAGAATTTCTTAGATCCAATGGAGATTGTAGAAATATTTGACCAAACGGGTAATATGCCTTATCGATCTGAAGATTCAGAGTTCGGAGGTCAGATTAATCAAAAGCCAATTCAAGAATTAGCAAACGGGTTAAGTGCAAACGCTTTAAACTTCGTATCTATCTATAACCATAACCTTGAGATGATTAGAAACATCACAGGTATTAACGAAGCAAGAGATGGATCAACTCCTTCTTCAAAAGCGTTAGTTGGGGTTCAGAAGATGGCTATTAATATGAGTCGTAACTCTACGAGGTCACTTAATGAAGCTTATTTGTATATATTTAAATCAATGGCTGACAATATTGCTATGATGGTTCAAAACAAAGCTATCGCAGATGGTTTAAGAGGTTTTGAGTTAGCGTTAGGTAAAGAGGTTGTAGATGTTATTGAGATAACTAAAGATTTAAGTTTAGCGGAGTTAGGTATAGAAATAGATGTTCTTCCAGACGCAGAGGAGTTGGCAGAATTAACACAATTAATAGAAAGAGCAATTACATCAGGAAGTATCGAACTAGAAGACGGTATGGAAATTAAAGATGTATCTAAAACTAATATAAAGAAAGCGACACACTTACTCAAGAAAAGACGTAAGGAGAAAGCAGAACAAGATATGCAAAAGAGTGGTGCTGCTTCACAAGCAAACGCTCAAGCTCAAATGCAGGCAACTCAAGCCGCAGCTCAAGCAGAAGCTCAGTTAAAACAAATGGAGCATCAGCAAAAAATGGAGCAGTTGCAATTGGAGTACAGTTTAAAAATGGATTTAGAGAAAATTAAAGCTCAGTATAGTGGAATGGCTAAGGTTGAAACAGGAATGGTTGATAACGAGCATAAACTAGAACAAATAGACAGAGCTAAGAAAAATAATTTAGACGATACATCTTTAGGTAACGGAGTAAGAGAACCCTCCGTTTTCTCAGGGGTTGGGGATACTACAAAATTAGATTAAATTTTTTTTAATATATTAGTACTCATTAAATTAGAACTAAAATGCAAATAGAAGATTATTTAAGATCGCAGGGTCTTGAACCCGTAAGTAAAGAAGATGCTGCGGAAAACCTTGAAGAAGGTACTCAAGAAACTGAACAACAAGCTGTTGACACATCAGAAGATGTTGTATCAGCAGAAGGAAAAACAGAAGAAAACACTGAAGACACTGGTAATACAGGTGAATCAGTACAAAACTTTGAAGATTCGTTTAAAGAGAAATATGAATCTTTTGAAGCATTAGAGAGTAAAATACGTTCTTTGGAAGAGTCTAAGAAAGGAGAAAGCTTATCTGACCGTTATGGTGAGGAGAACGTCTCTCGTTTAGAAAAACTACTTGATGGAGGTTTATCATGGGATAAGGTTTCCGAGATTGCTAAAATTCAGTCATTAAATGTTGATTCGTTAGATGATAGACAAGCTTTAGTTAAGTCATTAGAACTTAAAGACGGTTTATCAGCAGCAGAAATCAAAGGTCAGTTACTTAAGTATGATAGACTTAAAGATGCAGATTTAGATTTAATGGACGAAGAAGAGCAGGTTGCACATTTCGCATTAGAAGCAGAAATGAAAAGACTAGCAAAATCAGGGAAAGAGTATCTTAATTCACTAAAGGGAGATGAAGCTTATAGCTTACCAACTTTAGAGAAGCCAGAAGCTGTAAACCAAGAAGAAGTTTTAAAACAAAGACAACAAGAATTTGAAGAATTAGGACGAATGTATGAAGCAGGAGTTTCTGAATCGTTAAAAGATTTCAACTCTATCAAAATAAACCTCGGAGAGGGAAATGATTATGAGTTTGAATTAAACGAAGAACAGAAGCAAGTGATTCAAGACAAAATGAACAAGGTTAATAGTTTTCATGAGAATTTCAACGGTGACGGAAAGATTCTTTTTAATGAAATGGCAAGTTCGTTTGTAGCACAAGAGTTCTTAGGAGAAATAGTAAAGTCGGCTGTTGAGAATAATACCAACAACGGAAAAGTTGAAGCGATTAAAGATATCAATAACGTTGTTGATAAATCGAAAAAACAAGCGACTAGTACAAGTGGCAATAATTATATGTCTGAAATAGAAGCAGGATATAAGAAAGCCCAAGGTATTTAATTTTTAACATTTAAAATTTTTTACAATGCCAATAGGTTATAACGCAGGAGGAATAGTAACTCCAAACACTTACAATTGGGTAACAGGAATGGATTTAGACAAGCCTGCAATTGATTCAGAATTAACAGAACCTTTCGGAGATCAGACTCTAGGGTGTATGATGTCTTTAATTGGTGCAGAAAAAGGTGTATCAGCTTTAGAGTACAAGCACGCAGAAGAAAAGAGAATCTATCCAAAGTTGAAAGCAACTAATGCAGTAGGAGGAGAAGGAGCAGCAGTTACTTTTACTCTAGTAGCTGAAGCAAAGCAGACTATTGGTAACGTATCTCCTTACGATACGGCAGCAAATGGTAAGCAAGTTGTAGTACCAAGAGCAGGTGAAACTTTAATGATTAAACCAGCAACAGGTTTAGCAACAGTAGATAATTCTATTTACGCAACTGTTACTTCTGTAAACGCAGCAGCAGGTACTTTTGTAGCTATTCCTTTAGATTCAGCAGACGCAATCCCAGCAGCAGCAGCAGGTAGAGAAATAATTATTATTGGTAATGCTAACGGAGAAGGATCTGTAGCAGTAGCAGGAAGACAAGTTGAAGTTGAGTATAAGACTAATCAATTACAAACTTTCAGAGGTGGAACAGAGGTTACAGGAGACGCTAGAAATATCGTTACTTACCAAGAGTTCACAGGAAAGAATGGTGAAAAAGGTCATGTTAATTATTTACATGGAGAGGCAGCAGAGTATAAAAACTTTAAGACTCAAATGGAATTAACTTTCTTACTTGGTAAGCCTTTAACTAACACAGCTTTAGCTAACGATTCTTATTTTGGAACTTCGCATCCAGTATCAATGACTAAAGGTTTAATCCCATCTATTTTAGATGAGGGTAATGTATCTAACTATTCTGCAACAACAGGATGGGATAAGCAAAAAGCTCAGGCTTTAGTTGAAACTTTAGATAAGCAAAAAGGAGACAAGAAGAACATGATTTGTCCTGGTATCTCTTTATCAATGCAAATTGATGATACTTTAGCTGATTACAGAAATTCAGGTTCTATTACTTACGGAAACTTTACTTTTGATGAAAATGCAAAAGCTAACTTCCAATTCGATGCTTTTAATTTCGGAGGATACGAGTTCGGTAAAAAGGTGTTTAATACTTTTAATGACTTACAGTCTTTAGGAGCTGATGGATATGGTTTCCCTAACGAAGCTATGGTAATCCCAATGGGAATGACTATGGACAAGATTGATAACGCTAAGACTCAGTACTTAAGAACTAGATTCTTAGAAGACCCAATTTCAGGAGCTAGAGATCGTAGATCATCTATTATTGATAAATTCCAGGTTAATGGAGAGGATGTTTTTCAAGTTAATTACATTGACAAGAGAGGTTTAGAGACTTTTGCTTTAAACAAGTTCGCTTACATTAAGCAAGCATAATACACTAGGGAGGGGGTAATACCTCTCCCTTTTTATAAATTAAAACTAAAATTAAAATGCCAGAATTAAAAAAAGCTCCAGCAGGAATGACTGCTAGGAACACTAGTAATAGGATTTTCAACCTAGTAAAAAGAAACCCTCAAGGTGGCTATCCAGCTACTGCTGATATTCCAGAAGAAGATGAAGTTTACATGGAATGGACAGATAAAAAATCAGGAGAGGAGAAATCAGGATTAAGACATATTAGATTTGCTATTGGAGAATCATCTATCTATGTAGATGAGCAATCAGACAAAGCTGAAACTCGTAGAGGTAAGATTAAGTTCACTGACGGTTTATTGACTGTTAATGAAATGGAGAAAACTAAAATTGAGTTTTTAGAAGTGTGTAATTACAATAAGTCAAACCATGAAGGTGGTACGGCTATGGTAGGCAAGTCAGCTTTATTTAGATCAGATGCTAGTAAGCATGAAGCTAGATTAAGATTAAACAAGAGACATCAAAAACAAAAATTAAATAATATTGTAGCTAACTATTCAATCGAAGAAATCGAAGGTATATGTTTGGCTTTACAGGTTCCTATTAATGTTAATGACGAGGAATCAGTAATGTTAGCTAAAGATAGATTCGGAAGAATGATCGATTATAATGCTGACAGATTCGAGCAAGAGGTTAACTCAGAAATGTTAAGAATGAAAACCGTTCTTCATTACGCTTTAAGAGATAATATTATTTCTTTTGATAGAGCAGGAAGTGAGTGGTATTTTGAAATAGGAGGAAAACGTAGAATACTTTCAGTTCCAAGAAGTTCAGATAAGTTTGAGTTTTTTGCAGAAATGGTAACAGTTAAGCAGGATATTAGAGAAATATTTAACGATATTAAAGGATTGGTAGAAGACGGTAGAAAGCCTTCAAATAAAAAACTAAATCCTAACACTAAATCCTACAAATTAGTAAACGAAGGAATGGAGTTGAAAGTAATTAAAAACAACTTAGGAACTTTAGTAGCTAATAACATTGGTCAATTAGGAGAACCAGATTCAGGTATTGAAGGTGCAGTTCATCATTTAATGGAAGATAAAGGAACGATGAAAGCTGTAGAGGAGTTAATAGCATTAGCTAAAGAGGACTCTAAAAAAAAGAAATAGTATTTCATAGCATAAGTAGTAATTAGAGAGAGAGGTGTAAAAAGCCTCTCTTTTTTTTTATGTATATTTATAAAATAAATTATAAAAGAACATGGCAATTATACCAAATGTTAAATTAAACATCTCATACTCACTAGATTCAACTACTCCTCAGTTTGTTTTTACAGATGTTACAGACTACGGATCATATACAGGGGTTACAGGAACTATAAATGTTACATCTCCAAGCGGAGTCGCATCTTCTGGTACTATAGCTGTAACGGATACATCAAGAATAAACGGAAGCATATCTATACCAATGCTTTCTAATACTAATACTCCTGAAATAGGGATGTATAGTTTTAGTTACTCAGTAGTATCAGGCGCAAATACAGGAACTTACTCAAAAACTTTTAACTTTCAATATGTAAAGCCTAAAGTGGGTATCACAGCGGTAGTAGATTGTTTATCTCCGTATCTTTACACAGAGGATACTACTAATTATTTAGTAGGTAGTGTTACACCTTCGGATAGGTTTAATTTATCTTCTGTTGATTCGTCACTTAATACGTTTAGTATTTTAGGAGAAAAATCAGCTTTTGTTAGAGCAGGTGACACATTTAGTATTATATCTTCATCAGGTAATAACGGAGACTATACGGTTTCAAGTGTATTATATAAAAAGTCAACTAATAAAACAGTAGTAACTGTAACAACAAGTTTCGACGATGGAACAGACGATGGAATATTAGTAACTAGAAAAGCAAAAATATTCTTTCCTCAAGTGCTAGGACTACCTCCAAAAGAAGGTTATATTAAAAAGTTCGGAGTAAATACTTTTTACAATAAGACTCATGAGTTTAATTATGTAACTAAAGGTTTTTATGATTACGGAGATGGAGTTTCAGTTGTAGATAAATTTACAGACTCAACAGAATTAGATGTAGAGTGTGACGTTAGGTTGTGTGAGGTTTTTTGTTGTATTAACTCTGTTTTAAAAGAGTACTTAGGATTAAAATCTAGAAATAAAACTTTAGCAGATATAGCTTTAGAAAAATATATATTAGCAACTTCTCATTTATCAGCTTTAAAAGAAGCTTTTGAATGTGGTCAAAGCGCAGCGGTAGATTCATTAGTTTCGGAAATTAAAAAAGTTACTAGTTGTACAGATGATTGTAGTTGTAGTGATACTAAACCCACTTTAATTACAGGATCAGGATCAGGAGGTATTACATCTGTATTAGGAAATAATGATATTATTTCGTCTTCCTCAGTAAGTGGAGAAACTACTACGTATAGTTTAAGTTTATCTCAAGCTATACTAGATAAAATAGGTAATGTAGGAAACACAA
>Ga0208814_1000903_pt1 | contig 15241 bp, 19 predicted proteins | sample MalvirAntarct_55_FD_184253 | JGI IMG/M metagenome (GOLD analysis project Ga0208814, IMG submission 184253) | Marine viral communities from the Global Malaspina Expedition - Malaspina viral metaG Antarct_55 (SPAdes) (version 2) | ecosystem: Environmental > Aquatic > Marine > Oceanic | place...
ATGTGGTGTGGCGTTTGATGTTAGACCCTGACTTAAAGATCATGGTGGTATCAGCGAGTAAGGAACGTGCAGATGCGTTCTCTATGTTTACTCAAAGACTCATTATGGAGATGCCACTACTGGCCCACCTTATCCCCGACAAAGACCAACTATGGAGCAGAATAGCCTTTAACGTACAAGGTTCTATGGCCTCACACAGTCCTAGTGTTAAGTCGGTGGGTATTACGGGACAGCTTACAGGCTCACGCGCAGACCTTATAATCGCAGATGACATTGAGGTTCCTAACAACTCTCAGACACAGCAGATGCGTGAGAAGCTAACGACTCTAGTAACTGAGTTCGATGCCGTACTTAAACCTTTAGACACCTCTAAAATAATCTATCTAGGTACTCCTCAGACCGAAGAGTCCCTTTACGATGTTCTACAGGATAAGGGATACGTAACTCGTATATGGCCCTCCAGATACCCTAAAGCAGACCAAGTGAACAGGTACGGTGATCGTATAGCTCCCTCTCTTATGGAGGAGCTTATAGCTAACCCTGATATTGAATGGCAACCTACAGACCCTATGAGATTCGATGAAGAAGACCTCATAGAACGTGAGTTATCCTACGGACGCTCTGGCTATGCCCTACAGTTCCAGCTAGACACAAGCTTGTCAGATGCAGACAGACACCCATTGAAGCTTAAAGACCTCATAGTCATGTCAGTGGATGGTCAGAAAGCACCAGAGAAGCCCATACATGGCACCATGAGTCACTTAGAAGTTAAGGATGTACCCAACTTAGGGATGCGTGGAGATCGCTTCTACGAGCCATTTAAGCTTACTGGGGATTGGGTAGATTATACAGGTTCAGTCATGGCTATTGACCCTTCTGGTCGTGGTGCTGACGAGACTTCCTATGCAGTTCTTAAGATGCTTAATGGCTTCCTGTACTGTCCCGATATTGGGGGAGTAGAGGGTGGTTATTCAGGTAAGACTTTAGAGTCTCTAGTAGATATTGCTAAGAAAAACCAAGTGAACTATGTGCTAGTAGAAAGTAACTTTGGTGACGGTATGTTCAGTGAACTTATCAAACCTTACTTTACTAAAAGCTACCCTGTGACCTTGGAAGAAGTCCGACATAGCAAACAGAAAGAGTTAAGAATCATTGACACTCTTGAGCCAGTTATGAACCAACACAGGCTAGTCATAGATCGTGAAGTTATCCAAAAGGATTACGACTCTATACAGAAGTATCCCAATGACATAGCTCAAAGATACTCACTGTTCTACCAGATGACTAGGATAACTAAAGATCGTGGGGCATTAGCCCATGATGACCGTTTAGATGCCCTAGCTATGGCTACAACCTACTGGGTAGAACAAATGGCTAGTGATGCTGATGAGCTAATGTTAGAGAGACACGGTGAGCTATTAGACAAGGAGTTAGATAAATTCTTAGGAAATCTTAATACATCCAACATGCAAGTCTCTAGTAACTCTTGGATATAAAAAGTAACAACGGTGTTTGAAAGTGCCCTGTGGCCTTAGTGCTGTGGGCCTTTCACAGACCCCCCTTGTTTGCGAATAAACGTACCGTTATAGGATACCCCCGTATACCCCTATAGGAAGGGGGGAGGAGGAGGCGTAGCCTACCCCCCAACTAAAGGTAGAGCTTAAAGCTAACTCTAAAACTACAACCCAATACGGGATAAGAACTTATGTGTTTCTTTTAGGAGGGTTTAAGTTTTTTAAAGAAAAATCTGAGGGGGTATATATACGACACGCCCTAGCCTTTCCCCCCGTGGCCCCCCACAGGCACATTGAGACAAAGGGGGGCACCCATCACCGCCCACGGCATACAATTACCGAGCAACTACTAAACTATTTATATAACTGTATGATTTTGCAGGGATTGCATGCGTTATTAAATGTCATGCCTATATATAGTGGTGAGTTGTACCTATATAGGTAGCGTTTAGTTATCGTTTGTTATCTTGAGGTGGTGTGTGTTTGTTGTGCCTATTGTTTTCGTTATGAGCCTGTCGCTTTCGTTAGGCTAACTCTAAGCTTTACCAGTATTAAATAAATGTTAATTAGTTGTTGCACATGAGTCTTAACAAGCGTATAAAGGTAGGTACTAACACAACAACGCTCTGCTTGGTTCGGCTATTCGGAACCCTTAAGCCCTCGAAACATTACCACGGGGATTGACTTAAGTAAGCGGCCCGACTCATTGAAGAGGTGAAGCCGCAGCACCGTGTTAGTTTTATCTAAGCTCTTCTACTATATATATAGGTATTGTGATAGTTAGGGGTGCTTAGATAAAACTAACCATTAACTAAAGAGGTACTAACTAATGATTATTATAATCGAAGCAATTAACAAGACTTATCAATCTACTGTAAACCGTATGTATATAGCAGAGCGAAAGTATAACGATTTAGTAGATGCTACTAGCAGACTTGAAGACGTGTCTAAGCACATTAACTTAGATGATGATAAGGCATGGGCTAAAAGCATGCGTAAACAAGAGGACATGTGGTGCTTGTTTATGAACTACTTTAATGACTTGCCTAAACGTGAACAACAAAACGCAGAGCGTAAATATAAAGCTATTCACGGCTATAGCTGCGTTTAACAATGATGATGATAGTTTATCAGTTCGGCATTGAGTACCAGTGCCACCGAGTAAACATCAACATTAATAATATTATAAAGAGGTATTACCTAATGACTACTAAAAGCCGTACTACAATCACCCGCAGTAACCGTAACCCAAAACCGAGCAGCATTATAAAGATATTCACTAGGGTTATTTTATCCCTGCTATTTGTTGCACTGGGTTTATTCCTTTGCTCAGTTGTATTAGTAAACAACACGCTTAACCCATTCGGTTGGGCCGTGGTGATTGTTTATGTTTTGGTTGGTTGGGTAGCAGCTACTGATACTTGTAATAACTAACCTTTAATCCTATTGCACCTTATGTGCTTAATAATTATATGCGGTGTTATAGCCGCCCTATACTTGGAGTTTTACCTAATGCTTACTTATACCCAACTTAAAGACGTTAAGACATTTTGCGCGGCCCTTCATAGTGCCCCCGATTTCAAAGAGGTAGTAACTAGCCTCACCGAATACGGCCCAGAGCATGGCATGCCCGATGATTTCGAGGTCGATAACGTGCGCTTTATAAGCCATGACGCTATCGACTCTATACAAGAGCAAGAGCTTGGCAGCGACCTTTATATGTTGGGGTGCTTCAACTCTTGGTTTTTAGCTGGTGTTTTAGATATAGATGAGGATGTGATAGCTGCTCTCCAAGAGGCCGAAGCGTACGAGGCTTTAGGAAAGATGATTATATCTATGGGCAAGCTTGAAGAGGTGCAACAAGGCTACTCAAGTACCGATGGCTACGGGCACCACTTTAACCACTATGACTTCAGTGAAGAGTCGGTGAGCTTTGCAGGTACTGATTATTTTGTATTTGATAATCATTAAATGATTGCAACGTATATGTTGTTTTAGTGTAACGGCTTTAAGATTCCCCCTTGAAGCTTTTACCATGAACCAACCCTAACCAACCAAGAGGTACTACCTAATGAATACTACAATCAACTTCGGTGGTTTTTACCACACGCACCATGAATACATCATAGAGCAAGCCGTGGGTAATATGCTAGGCATTGATGACCCTGAAACGGGCGAAATAGATAGCGAGGCTTTATGCAACTTTAATGACTGGCCTAGCGTTATGAATAACTATGCTAAACAGTGGCTAGATATGCTTAATGCTGACTTGGGCACGTCATTATCATTTATGGAACTAAACAGCCCCCGTGAATACAACTTTAAAACAGATGTGATATTCGCAGACGTTCCAGACGATGACATTCTATTAATTAAAGAATACGTAAAACATAACCATTTAAGTAAGTCATTAGATGAGCATATAAAAAACGCTACTACCTCATACGATGGATATAGAGCCTTTTATTCTGGCCCTGATTTAGAGCTACCAGAAAACGAAGACGTTTTAATCCAATTAATGCTCGATGTAATCATTGAAGACTTAGGGGTGAATTATCCTTATATATGTGAAGATTTCTATTCATAAAAGAGGGCGTAACTAATATGCAATCAATTACCTTATTTTCTATTGAGTTCCTTCCACACACATGGCCTCTAGTTTTCGGTGTACCGTCCCTGCTAATTACTTCGGTAATTGCGGGGGGTATTTACGAGCTAATAAAAGGCCAGTAAATAAAATATCTATAGTTTATGTTTTTTGTAAATTATAGATATTTTTTTTTGGGCCAGAAAAACTATCATCTTACTAACTATCATCGAGCCTCGCGCTTAATTATTTTGATTGTCCCACATAAACTTATAACCCCCCCCCACCAATTTATAAAGGAAATAGATTATGATTACAAAGCACAAACGCGCCTATACTACAATCAAAGTAAAAGGCAAACGCGAAGGTGGTAGTATCACGTTTGCAAAGGACTTCCATGCAGCATTACAAGAGAGGGCGGCATTATGCAAAAAGCGCATTTACATTTAATCAAGTGGGCAGTAGCCCGTGGTTACTCAGTAGCCGTGTACGGTGAAGGTGAGTTTGACGGTATCCACTCAACCTACAAAGAAATCAAAGACAACTGCGAGGCTTGCGATATGGGCCAAATGGTTTTAGTTAAACCTAGCAAGCAAGAGGGCAAATGGATTTCGTTAGCCACTTTTGCTTATGTCCATGACTACGACCAAGAGCCTGAAGAGATCATCTACGACTACGGTGTTAACTCAATATCTGAGCAGTGGGAACGGGACTACGAAGCAACTAGGGGGGTGGCAGCATGAGCCAACCTAACAACCGCTATGACGCATTAACATTGGCTCTTGAGTTAGCCATAACCGCTAAGACTGACGATGGGGCATTTAGGGCCACCTCTATGGCTGAAGAATTTGCTAGTACCATGAGCAAGTCTGAAGTTGAACGTGCCAAGCTAGAAGTCAAAGCTAAACTATCAGGAGGTGACGAATGAAAGACGCATACGGAATAACAGTAAACAGGTTTATTAGCACCACAACCAATGAGACTAACCTCATACACTGGGCTGAGATTGATGGCTGTACCTATGGTATATACGATACGTTTGAGGTGGCCACCTTGATGTATGACGATGGTACTAAATGTGACGACAGTATATCTGTTGCATATGGCGATAAACTGGTCGAAGGTATTAAGCAATTGCAGAAAAATGAGGGTGACGAATGAGCAATCCAACAAACGGGTGGGGCGACAGCACTGTTGCCACCTCATATATTTGGAGTCGTATACACGACATTTTAGATGCCGATGACCACGATCAAATGTGTCAAGAGTTGTCTGATTTATACGGTGAACTGGCCCATAATTTTACAGTGGATACAGGGCTTAAAGTTAGCTCGTTTATCCATAGCTTAAATGAGGGTGACGAATGAGTGATATACAACTAACCCACGAATTAGCCGAAAGACTTTTAATGGAGCCTAACGACACTGATGAAATACTTTGGTTCACCTTCAACGGTGCTAGATATGGCTATGTGTATGCAATCGACTCTGTTGTTGATTACAAGCTCAAACGTGAGGAGTTTGGCCTAACATCTTTAACAATCATGTACGCACTAGAAGCGTTAAAGGTTCGTATTGTCTACTGACCCACACCACCACCAAACCATAAGCCAGCCTTAACACCGCTGGTTTTTTTTGGCCCTTTTTTTGGGGGCAGCTATCATCTTACTAACTATCACCAGACCTCAAACTAACCTTGGAGCAATTCCTCATGCGCGATTATAACGAAACAACTTTTGACGACTTACCACCTGAATTAATTGAAACTCTTAGTGACCACATCAATGACACGGAGGGTCGAACCACACCTAACAACAGGTAGCCTATCTACCAACCTTTGTGTTATGTTGTCCTGTCGGGTTTAATAACCGATGTTCAACAAAATGCACAAACATCTTGAAATTATGCAAAAGGGAGCAATACTAGATGTTACTTAAAAACTTATTAGGTTTTAAGCGCGATTTGCACTTATGTAAATGGCCTACTAGAACCTTTTATTCCGCAACTTATTTTAGCTTTACGGCTGAAACTATTATCTTAAGGATTGGGCTTTATGAGCTTGAGTTAAGCAAACAAAATATAAATGAGAGAAATTTATGAGCAATATATTTACAACAAATTGGGGTGATCTACCACCACCTAAGAACATTAAAGTAGCAGATATAATTAGTAATTTACGTACGAAATACATGGCGTGGATGGAAAATTCGGAATGGCCCATTTACATGACGTTCATTGACCATATGTCAGAAACCACACCGCGTATCATAACGGGGAAGCCCGATTTTGCATCCAGTATATTAAATCTAGGCTCGCCTACTAATTGCTGTAACATGGCTCAAGGCCCAACGGAGGCACACATTGAAACAAATTAATATTGAAGATGGGCTTACACCAGAGCAGCGTAAGACACTGAAGAAGCTTATAGATGTGCTAGAGCAGTTCAGGACATTAGACCCTGACATGCCGACTCAAACTTTACTCTCTTTTCTTTACTGTAAGGTTCTGGAGAATGAAGAGGACTTTGCAACTGTTCGTATGGTTGCCGAAAAGTTACGCACATCTAGCTCAAGTGCTAGTCGTAATATACTAGCTCACACTGAACATAATAGGCAGCTTAAGGGCGGCACTATGTTGGTTGAGACTTTTGAAAATCCACTTAAACGTAACGAAAAAGTTGTACGTTATACCCCCAAGGGTGAGCGTATGCTTGCGTCAATATTGTCCCGACTTTCAGACTAACTATCACCTCTTAAATTAAATAAATTAATGTAACAAAACACACTATTAATGGTGGTTTTGTTATGCCTGTAAATCCTCAAATAAAGGAAGATCAAATGTCTATTTCAAAACAAAGTGGTGGCACCTATGCTTCGGCATTTATGTCAAAAAGTAACCGATACTACGCAGCACCTTTTGATACTGAGAACTTAGCACGTATCTGGGAACTGTCTGCAAAAGAGCAGATCAAACAAGGCTTCGCAGTAACATACCCCAAGGGCACTATAAGCCCCTCTAAAGCTGCTGACCAAACTTTATCGTTATGGTTGGATAAGACCTATAGGATGTTTTGGGAAGGTACTGCTAGTGCTTCTCAAGCCCGACATAAGATGCTAGAAATCAATAACTATTTTGGTGCTAACACTGATGTTAATGATTTGAGTACGGTACTCATAGATGAATTTATTCACCATCTAAAAAGGTCTAACAACGCTAACTCAACTATCAACCGCAAGTTAGCTACAATCAGTAAAATGATTAACTACGCAGATGAATGTATTCAATTACGACACAAGCCTAAGATACATCGACAGAAAGAACCGAAGGGACGTATGCGCTTTGTTAGCCCTGAAGAAGAGGCTCAAATTATGCACACACTAGACCAGTGGAGCCAAACTGACCTTAAAGACTCCATCACTGTTCTTCTCGACACTGGGATGCGGAGAAGTGAACTAGGCAGAGTTGAAGCAGTCGATGTTCAAGCAGATGTTATTAATCTTTGGCGTACTAAAAATGAACTAGATCGTTCCATACCCATGACTGCCCGTGTCAAGGAAATAATGGCAAGGCGTACAGTCAATGCTAAATCTGTTTCAACGAGAAGCAACAAGCTTTTCCCACAGAATATGGAGACTTTATCAAAGCATTGGAATAGGGTACGTTATCACCTTGGTTTTGACGATATGGTTTTACATACCTTTCGCCACACTACAGCCAGCAGGTTAATACAGAGAGGAGTGGGTGTAGGTGTAGTAAAAGAGTGGATGGGTCACAAGACCATTTCTGTGACAATGCGCTACGCTCATTTAAGTCCTAAGAACTTGCTTCAGGCTGTTGCAGTTTTAGAGCCATAATGTATAATCACGCCTCTTCTTAGGGAGAGGTTTACCCTACATGCCTTGGTGATGGAATTGGTATACATAGCAGACTTAAAATCTGCCGACTTATGGTCATGCGGGTTCAAGTCCCGCCCAAGGCACCACTAGGAGATGTTTTATCTCCTGTTCTTTTATATGGTAAATTGCCGTGGTAATTACCAAGATTACAGTCAATACTGAAACGTATTTATTCAGTGTCACCATATAAATCAATAGCTTACACAACCCCCAAGTATCACTTACGAGACTTAAAATGTCCTTTCTAGTTACAACTCATGTGTTAAATGCTCCAATACGCCCACCAGCAGTACCTTTCATACGCATAAACACCCTAATTTCACCTTGTCACACATAAGCAGCAGACTTTTTGCTTTTACCACTTAAGCTCTGTACGTGGTAATTCCAGTAGTAAATTTATTTATTAAAACACTTGACTTGCAACGCATGTGCTGAAAGCCCATTAGTATCCCGTTATAGCGCACCCCCCCTGTATACCTATAGTAAGGGAGCAGAGGGAGGCGAAGCCTAGCTCCCCATATTAGTACAACTTCAGGAATATAATTATGTATATCCAACATACAAGTTCAGAATTACTTGAAATACAGATTAGGCATGAGCAGGAAATGCTAGATCGTGGTGTCTCTCGTTATCGTAAGAATGTACAAAAAGCTCAAGCTAGTGGTCAGGAGTCCGACACTCAACATGGCTCTTTGCTGATGAAAACAACTATAGACAAACTTATAAATGGTCTGGATGTTTACATCAAAGGTGGACTAGCAGGGGAGGCAGGAAAGCACACTATAGCCGCTAAAATACTATCTACCTTAGACATAGAAGTTTGCTGTTACGTGGCTCTGAAGTCCGTTATAAACAGCCTAACTAACCGTGTAACAATGACCAATGTATGTATCCAAATTGGACAGAATATACATGACCAACATCTGTGTGACGAGTTTAAGTTACACAATAAGTTGTGGTTCAAAAGCACAATGGATTACGTAGCTAAAAGAAAAGCTTCACGTATTCACAGAAAGATGACCCTTCGCAAAGCTGCTGATAAAGCAAACACTTCTTACAACATTTGGACTACGCCAGAGCTTTACCATATTGGTTCTAAGTTAGTCGATTTGATAATCCAGACAACTGGTATGGTGTACGTGGATAAGGTTTATACAGGCAAGAAGAGGACTACACATTATCTATCTGCGACACCTGAGATTCTTGATTGGGTACGCCAACTAAACAGCCTTAACGAAATCCTCACACCCGAAGCCTTACCCTTTGTTATTCCACCTAAGAATCGTACAACCATCATGTCCGAAGTTATGCACTCGACCATCTGGAAGAAACGCTTACCTCTTATTAAAACCCGCAACCGTCAGTTACTTGAGGAGCTAGACGGTGACCCTGATTTACAGAAAACTATAGACGCTGTGAACATTCTACAGAACACACCGTTTCGTATTAATAAGCGAATAATTAAGTTGCAACGTATGTGTTGGGAATCGGGTCAGTCTTGGGGTGGTATTCCGTCTTGGAATGATGCCCTTATGCCTGTCTCACCTTTCCCAGATATACCTACGCACACCTTAAATGAGGAGCAGAAACAAATCCTATTTAAGCACAAGAAAAAGTGTCAGCAGGTGCATGAGAAAAACGCTTCTGCCTTATCTAAAAAGATAGCCTTTGAGCGCAGCCTTATTGTTGCTGAAAGATTTAGTAAGTACAGTGAATTGTTCTTTATATACCAGACGGATTACCGTGGACGTATATATCCAGTTGCCCAGTTTTTAAGCCCTCAAGGGTCGTCAGTAATTAAAGCTCAGATGGTGTTAGCTAACGGCAAGCCCATAGATACTTATGACGAGTTATCTTGGTTATACCATCATGCCGCTAACGCATTTGGCTATGACAAGTTAACCATTAGTGAACGTATTAGGCTTATTGAAGAAATGATGCCAGAGATCATAGCTATTGATTCTGACCCTCTTACTTATACCTCTTGGAAAGACTGTGACGACCCGTGGGGATTCCTTGCAGCTTGCTTTGAGATTGCTGAGTTCCAACGAGTAGGCTATGGGTTTGTGTCACATATAAGTGTTAATTTAGATGCGACCAATTCGGGCCTCCAGATATATTCTGCTATGTTGAGAGATGAAGTTGGTGCCAAGGCAACCAATGTGATTCCTAGCAATAGCCCCGCAGACGTATACAAAGACGTAGCTATCATCACAGAAAGTAAGCTTGCAGAAGAAGCCTTACTAGACACAGACGAAGCTGAGTGGGCTAAAGTTTGGCTGGACATGGGCATAGATCGAAGGCTGTGTAAAAAACCATGTATGACACTTGTTTATAGCGCAACTTTGTTTTCTTGCAGGGACTATGTAAGAGATGAACTAAATGAACGCTTTGAGTCAGGCAAGCTTATAAACCCATTCGCAGATAACGAAGATGCTTTTATAAAGGCAACTTTTTACTTGGCTAAAACCATTTGGGCAAGTATTGCGGATTGCGTCATATCGGCACGTCAAGCTATGGATTGGATGCAAAAGATTGCGCGGGATGTGAGCCGAGTTGAGATACCCCTCATGTGGCAAACACCAAGCGGCTTTAGAGTTGTTCAGAGCTACCCTGAGATGAAGGAGCTACGAATCCAGACCCACATTGATGGGCAGCTTGTGCGTCCAAGGTTGTCTAACCCTAATTTCCAAAAGGTAGATAAGAAGAAAGCAGCTTCGGGAATCGCCCCTAATTTTCTGCACTCGCTAGATTCCAGTTTCATGGTTCTTACGATACTTTCGTGCGCTGCTGGTGGTTCGGCAGGAGGAAAAGGAATGACAGATTTTTGGATGATTCACGACTCTTTCGGCACCACAGTTAAAGACGCTGCTCTGCTCTCAAAAACACTTAGGGAGGTGTATGTGAAGATGTTTGAAGACAACGATGTGTTAAATCAATTCCGTGATTCTATGCTTCTAGCCATTCCTGAAGTTTCCCACCCACCTAAGAAGGGAACGCTAAATCTTAAGGGCGTTATAAAATCTAAGTATTTTTTCTCTTAAAGGGCTTGACTTGCAACGCATGTGCTGAAAGCCCACAAGTATCCCGTTATACACAAGTATACCGAAAAGAAATCCAACGGAGAGGGTGGATGAATGATTTAGAGAAAGCAGTTCAACTAATCACCAATGGTGAACCTATACCACTAGACCTCTTTGCCACCCTGTTAGGGCAAGGCATAGATGTTTCTGAACTTGAACGAAAATACGAAAGGTAACTATAGCATGGCTAACAAAATTATGATGACACCTAAAGGCTCGGCAAATTGGGTTAAGGTTTTTCAACCTGACACAAAATACCAACCAGAAGGGGAATACTCAATGAAGCTTGTTGTACGAGAAGATTTAGCTGAAGACTTATGCGGTCAGTTAGATAGCCTCACAGATGCAATTTATACAAAGTCTTTAAAGGACAACCCAAAGCTTAAGACTAAGCTGACTAAGCGCACCCCTTACGAGCAAGTGCTTGATGACGAGGGTAATGAAACAGGTGAGATTGAATTTAAATTCAAGACCAAGGCCCGTATTACAGCCAAAGACGGCAGCACGTACACCAACAAAGTTGCTGTGTTTGATGCCAAAGCGAAGCCTATTACTGAGCAGTTAAACATTGGTAATGGTTCGATTATGAAAGTTGGCTTTGAGCCTGTCCCTTACATGATGCAGTCCACTAAGGAAGCGTCAGTTTCATTGCGGCTAAAGTCCACTCAACTGATCGACTTAGTTGAGTTTGGTGCTGCAAGTCCATTCGGAGAAGAAGAAGGATATACGTTTGAAGAAAGTTCAAAGCCCACAGAAGTTGCAGAAGAAGTTAGTAACAGTGACTTCAGCAACGAAGAAGAAGACGAAGACTTCTAAGAAAGAAGTTAAGTATCGAAGCGGCCTTGAACGAAACGTAGCACTCGACTTAAACAAGCGGGGTATTAGCTTTCAGTATGAACATGAGCGTATCCCGTATGTTGTTGAGCGTAAATACCTTCCAGACTTTCAACTTCCTAACGGAATCTACATCGAAGCAAAAGGTTGGTTCAAAGACGAAGACTGCCGCAAGATGAAATTACTTAAGAAGCAGTATCCAGACAAGGAGTTTCGCTTCTTGTTCCAGAACAAAAATACAAAGGTTCAATCTAAAAGGTTCACAAACGCTCAGTGGTGTGAGAAGTACGACTTCAAATACTGCGAAAGCCGTGTGCCTGAGAGTTGGCTTAAGGAAAAACTAAAGTGAAAGTAAGACAACGCACAGACTATATAGTCATTCATTGTGCCCAAACTAAACCGTCAATGGACATAGGTTTTAAAGAAATTGACCAGTGGCATAAACGCAGAGGTTGGACGGGATGCGGGTACAATTTTATTGTACGGCAGAACGGTATGATTGAAATAGGCCGAGCCTTAGAACAGGTCGGTGCCCACGTAAAGGGCTTCAATCACAATTCTTTGGGAATCTGCTTAGTGGGTGGCATTGATGAAGATGGTGACTTCGATGTTAACTACACTCCTGAACAGTGGGACACCTTAGACTGTCTCGTTGAAACCCTGACTAAAATTTATCCTAATGCTGCTGTGGTCGGTCATAAAGACCTTGACTCACATAAGGCATGCCCAATATTTGAGGTAGCAGCATGGCTAAAACAGACCAAGGAGATTCGTACCTCTTAAGCGGAAAGCTACCCTGCCCTAAGTGTACATCCAGTGATGGATACCATCTGTACTCAAACGGGTGGGGAAAGTGCTTCGCGTGTGACGCAAACGTGCCTTGGGATGTGGCCCTACAATCAACAGAAGAGGCACCTAAAGTGAGTGGATTGATACCTAAAGGGGAACACACTTCCCTAAACAAACGTAAGATCAATGCCGATACCTGTGCCCTATGGGACTACACCAAGGCTGAGTACAACGGCACTACGGTTCAGATAGCAAACTACAAGAACGATAAGGGAACCACCATTGCTCAGAAGGTGCGCTTCCCTAATAAGGACTTTAAGTTCTTAGGTGATACTCAAAACATCCCTCTCTATGGTCAATGGCTTTGGAAAGACGGTGGAAAGATGGTCACGCTCGTAGAAGGAGAAATTGATGCCTTAAGTGCAAGCCAGACCCAAGACAACAAATGGGCCGTGGTGAGCGTCCCGAACGGCTGTCAAGGGGCAGTCAAAGCTGTCAAGAATAACCTTGAGTGGCTTCTTAAGTTTGACACCGTGGTCATTATGTTTGACCAAGATGAAGTCGGGCAGGAAGCCGCCCACAAGGTTGCTGAGTTGCTTCCACCACGTAAAGCTAAGATAGCATCACTACCTCTTAAAGACGCTTCAGAAATGCTTATGGCGGGTCGTAGTAAAGACCTTATCACTGCCATGTGGCAAGCCAAGACTTACACCCCTGCGGGTATCGTAAGTGGTGCTGAGTTACGTAAGCGGCTTGAAGAACGTCCAGAGGTTAAGTGCTACCCGTGGCCTAGCTTTATGCAAGGAATGAATCAAAAAACCTACGGCATACGCCTTGGGGAGCTTGATGTATTTACGTCAGGAAGTGGTATGGGCAAGACCACCCTTATCAAACAATTCCAACACCACTTCATGCAGACCACTAACCTTAACCAAGCACTTATTCATCTTGAGGAACCGCTTGAAGACACTGCTGAAGGACTTATAGGAATACACATAAGCAGACGGCTTAACCTGCCAGATGTGCGTGAGTATGTAGCTGATGAGGATTACTGGAAAGGCTTTGATGAAACATTCGGTGCTGTTGATGCTGACGGTAATAGTCGATTGAATGTCTATGATGCGTTTGGCTCCTTAGATGAGACAGACCTTTATAACAAAGTTAGATACTTCGCAACTGGTTTGGGATGCAAGGTCATTTGGATTGACCACCTCTCAATATTGGTCAGTGACTTAGGCAGTGAAAGTCAAGATGAGCGCAGGGCTATCGACTCTATCATGCACAACCTAAAAATGTTGACGCAAGAGCTTGGGGTCTATATCGGCTTAATCAGCCACTTGAAGAAAGCACCGCAAGGTCGCAGCTTTGAAGAAGGATACGTACCGTCCAGTGACGACTTACGTGGTTCAGGTTCAATCAAGCAGCTATCTAACAATGTCTACGCAATAAGCCGTAACCAGCAAGAGGAGGACGACAGGGCGCGTAATACGTCACTACTCACTGTTCTTAAGTGCCGCTATACAGGCCGAACAGGTAAAGCAGACTACCTATATTTTAATGAAGACACAGGGCGCATGGTCATTGGGCAAGACCCCGATGAAGCTATGGTTGCCAACGGTTCTAACTAATTACTCCAACGAGAGAATAATCACATGACTACATACGTTTTTGATATTGAAACAGACGGCCTATTGGAAGAGGTTTCTAAAATACACTGCATTGTCATGGCTGACATGGGTACACGAAAGCTACAAAAGTTCACCACAGCTTCTAATAATATTGACCAAGGCTTAAAGCTTCTTAGTGAAGCCACCGAGCTTATTGGTCACAACATTATGGAGTACGACTTAGGTGTTATTAAAAAGCTTTATCCATCTTGGCACACATGCGCAGTATTAACAGATACGTTGATATGTAGTCGGTTGATATGGGGCAATATGTATGAGGTAGATGCTACGCACTACAGGAACATACCAATCCATGTAAAAGGTAGGCACTCATTAGAATCTTGGGGACACCGCTTGGGGTTCTATAAAGGAGACTTTGGGGCAACGGCAGATTGGTCTGTGTATACACCTGAGATGCTTAAGTATTGCTCACAAGATGTGTTAGTCAACGTCAAGTTCTATGAGTATGTATTGACTGAGAAGTATAGCGAAGATGCCATACGACTTGAGCATGACATACACAAAATCTGCCTTGAGCAGCAAGCCATAGGTTTTCCTTTTAACGAGGAGAAAGCTGCACTTCTTTATGCAGAACTTGGTGGTCGTAGGGATGAAATCAAACAGTTAATGATTAATACCTTTGAGCCTAACGTCATTGAGCTTAAAACAAAAACCAAAACCATTCCCTTTAACCCTAGTAGCCGACAGCAAATTGCTGACAGGTTACAAAGGCGTGGTTGGGTTCCTACTGAGTTTACTGAATCTGGACAGGTCGTGGTCAACGAGACAACGCTTAAGGCTATTGAAGATTCAATACCTGAAGCTAAGTTGCTGCTTGAGTATCTAATGCTCATCAAACGCCTTGGACAGTT
>Ga0208814_1000904_pt1 | contig 15224 bp, 29 predicted proteins | sample MalvirAntarct_55_FD_184253 | JGI IMG/M metagenome (GOLD analysis project Ga0208814, IMG submission 184253) | Marine viral communities from the Global Malaspina Expedition - Malaspina viral metaG Antarct_55 (SPAdes) (version 2) | ecosystem: Environmental > Aquatic > Marine > Oceanic | place...
AATTTAAAAGTTCCATCCTCAAGATTTACTTCTATGTTGCCATACTTTTCTTCCAGATCCTTTTTGTTCTTTTCTTGCTTCATAGCAAGTTCTGCAAACATATGTGATAGTGTATGTGATTGCGTTTGTAATAAACCTAAATCGTGTAGGATTGCTTGTTTCTTTTCTTCTTGTCTTCTAAACTTTCTTAATTCGTCTTTTGATAATTTACCCATAATATTGTTTTTATCAAATATAGTGATTATTTTTTTTTTATTGGTGGTACTTCTGCATCTCTAGCCCATCCGTAAAAGCTATGCGCTGCTTTGTCTGCTGGAAACACCTCAAATGTGCCAAAGTCTAATAAGTCGCTGCTCATTACATCGATGGCATAGCCCGAGTAGAAAACTGCTGGTGTTAGAATATTACCATCTGCATCGTATGTAGCTGGTATCTTTACCACCTTACCGATATATACAACCGCTGCTGTATTTTTAGCAAAGACTATTTCTTTACCCTCATCATCATTTACTTCTACTATAACCCCTAGATTTAATAGGTAGTCTTTCCCTTGTTGTTCTGTTGGAAAATTCGTTTTATATATTTGCATCATATCGTTGTAAGTTCTTGAAGTTCGGTATCTGTTAAAGTCTCTTCCCAAACGGCTACGGCTTTTGTTTTTCCAAAGAAAGGTAATGCAATATTACCTGTTGAAAATCTTAAATTACTTAAACCAATAGGTGTGTTACCGCTTGTATCTGTTGCAACCTCTACCCCATTAATCCATAAACTGAAATTGTTTAATTTGTATTTGACAGCTATTTTATTTGTGTTTGTTTGTGTTTGTCCAGAAACTAAAGCGCCAACAGTTGCCGTTCCATTTGACAAAACAGAATAACCGATATTATTTGAAAATCTTGACAATCGTATTCTAATCACGTTGTTATTTGTTCCGTCTGAAATAGAAATATCTCTGTCGGTTAAATCATTAGCCAAAGCTGCTATCTCTGCATATAAAACACCCTCTGATGAATTTATAGACGCAGCACTACCTCCATTGGTACATACATCTTGGTTTCGTGTTACTGATGTTCCATCTGTGGGTATGTAAGATGTTGCGTAGGTTTGTTCTTCTACTTGTGCGCCCCAGATGTAAAAAGTGCCATTATTACCTATATTTTGTAATTGCGGAAATCTTGTAGTACTAGTGGCATTTTGTTTCACTTCAAACCTTTGCCATTCGGTTGTCACTGCTACAGATACAACGGGACTATCTACGCCACCTATTCCTACATTTAAATTTGTATCTGCTTTTATGTAGATACTAAAAGTATATTCATTACCTTGAGTAAATCCGCTCGTATTTTTTTGAAGCTTTTGACCTGTATTATTTGTAATCCAAGACGAAGCATTTTGCGTTCCATCTGGTGAAATTACAGAGTTTGCAACAAGACTACCACCATTCCTTAAAGACCATTGACTAAAGTCCTCACTATAAGTTATTAGGTTTGTACTCTGTGGTTCAAACAACCAGCTTCCGCAGCCACTATCTGGTACTACTTCTTGACCTTTATATTCTTTTACAGATACTTTTGATATATAAAATTCAGATATACCAGATATTGACCTTAACCAAATATAATTTGAGCCAGTAGATATAGCCGTTATATTAGCGGTTAAAGTTTGCCAAGAACCTAAAGTAGATGTACTAACAAAATCTCCAGAAACAAAACTATCCGAACAATCTGACCTAAAATTACCACTTTCAACATAAACTTCAATATCTACTTTGTAAGTTTTTCCGTTAACATAATTAAATGGTTGTCTTATTCTTGAACTTGTGGATGTGTTATTTATGTTTATTTTAGCAACATCTGTTTTACCTTTAAAATCTCCAACCACAATAGCGCTTGAACTTTCTACTTGCCAATTGTTTGTTCCATTTGAAAAATCACCATTAGTGATTTCCTCACTCCCTAAAGCATCTTGATAACTGAAACCCTCGTAGTTTATTCTAGGTAGGTTAGTATCATCTGTTATTTCTATAGCTGATATGTTTGTTATTTTAGCATTTAATAAATTTGGTGCGCCTAATGCTCTCTTTATACCAAAAGTAGCAGTTGCAGCAACAAAAGTAAAAGTATGTGTTCCTGTTGTGTTTATTGTTGGGCTGCCAGATATAGTACCACCACCACCTTGGGCAAACTGAAAGCCTCCGTTATCTATTGAAAGTACATCAAAGGTTGCTTTATATGTTTTGCCTATTGTTAGTAAACTCGATTGTGTTATAAATATATTTGAATTATCTGGGCAATCAAATAAAGCATATTGATTTTCTATTAATATTGTATCGTTACCCGATTGTGTAATATCCCAATTTTGCCCTACTTCCTTAACACTAATATTTGTAATGGTTACATCTGTTACCCCCGAAACTCGCCCAATACTTAATTGACCAATAGTACCATCGTTAGGTATATATAAGGTGTGAGTACCAACAGAGTTAGGTATGTTAGTATTAGTCGCACCACCTGCAAAACTAACTTTTAATTGACCGCTTTGTATATCGGTAATTTCAATAGTAAATTTAATTGTTTTGCCTTGTGTTGATGTAAAACCATCTTGTTTAATAAATTGAAAACTACCATCTGTACTTACTACTTTTGCCGCATCTTCAATAATTTCACTTTGACTACTTAATATCCAATCTTGCCCAACCTCAACGACTGAACAATTGTCTATTGAGCCAATAAAGGGAGCTCCACTATCAGACCTCCATTGAATTATATCTGTCGTACCTTCTGCTTCTAAAACAACAGAGTAACTTCCATTAGCACTTGCAGTAAAAGATGCGTCTCCTGTACTACCTAAATAAACCTTAGATGTTCCACTTGTATAGTTTAAAATATCAAATGTTATTTTATATAATTTACCTTGTGTAAGGTCAGGTCTTTGGAAAATTTTATCTCCTCCTCCACCTGGAAAGTTACCTGTACCATTTGATATATCGGCATTACCTGTCAACTCCCACCCCGTAGCGCCATTACTAAAATCTCCGTTTGTAATTAATTGTGAGCCTTGCTGCGAAAAATTCCCGTTAGTTATTTCTTGACTTCCTAATTGACTAAAAGAGCCATTCTGCACCAAATTACTAGATAGTATTTGTACATCTTCAACTAACCCTTGTGCGTTTACTCTTGTAGCTGCTGAATTCCTGCTGAAGTCAAAATCCCCCGATCCATCTATGGGTTTTGCGCATAACACCTTACCATTGTCGTAAGCGGTGGGAGTTAATACTATCGATGCTTGATCTAATAAATTGGCCATATTTAATTATATAATTGGTTCTTCTGGAAATATTACTTCAAATGTTGTTGGTGTTCCTAATATCATCTCAATACTATCATCAAATGTAATGTACCAAAATATAGGCGTATCATATTCAGCCGTATTGTAATTTACCCAATACAAAGTTTCATCTTCTGGTGTTTTAGGTAAACCATAATAATCTGCACACGCTTTACGAGCATCAATTGCTTCTTGTTCTATTAGGTATTTATACCCTGTTATTTGTTGTGTCATTAGTAAATTGTGTATTCGTTATTAATATTAGTTTCTATTCCAGTTATGTTTGAGTTTTGGTTTGTTGGGTATATTATTATTTCAGAGATACAACCATCTATAGCTGTATTATTACTAAACTGTATTCCTATTGACAACCTATCGTTTCCATAATTATTTTCAGCTGCTACAGAATTTAGTTCAGTACCATTTGTTTGCCCATTAATTATATTTCCGCTTCTGTAAGATGTTATTAAATTTAGATTATTTTCTAAAGCTATATTATTTAAAACACTTGTATCTTGGGATACTATCATATTTAAGGTACTAGATACAAAAGACACTATTCTTCTAAAACTACTACTAGTGTTTGAAAATAATACACCTATATCATTATTATCATTTAAAGCTCCAACACCGAATGAACAAAAATCATTAGGACTGTCTAAGCTTAATATTTTATTACCGAATAAACTTGATGAATTTACTTTATTAAAAATAAGTGTAGGTTTACTGTTTTTTGTTTGTAGAACACCACTTGACACGAGTTTAGGCTGCCTTAATGCGGTTGCTTGTACTGCATTGCGACCATTACCACTTTGGTCATACCAAGTTGTTACAAACCCATCGTTAGCACCTGTAAATGTTACTAATGTACCGTCTGTTATTTGTGTTGCTGTAAAATTTTGTTCTGTGTTGTCACTTGAACGCCTCACTCTTACAACATCTGTAACATTATTTGCTAGATTTCTTAAACTATATGCGGCGGATGCACCTGGATAATCATATAGTAAACCCTGAGTTGGAGTTGAATAAACATTATATTCGTTATTAATATTTGTTTCTATTCCAGTTCTATTTGATGCTTGGTCGTTTAAGTAGAAAATAGCTTCCTGAACATAACCCAGACCAGTATCGCGAGTAGAGGATAGTGTCGGGTCTCCTCCGCTTGAATCTCCAGCCAATAACATAAAACCACTTAAAGAATCTATATTTAAACCCTGATTACTCTGGCTATTAACAGATAAATCAGCTCCGTTTATGCGTCCACCAAATGCACCACCACCCCCTTGATAATTCGTGTTAAATAATAATTGCCCCGTTCTCGAATTATCGTATACTATGCTTCCACCATATAATCTAACACTTTTTGTAGTTGACGAATCATTCGATAAAAATAAAACTCTTGACCTGTTTGTTGAGTTTGTATTATTGGATAGACCTAATAAATGCCTGGAGTTACCTGTTGCCTGGTTATTTAATACTGCAAAAAAGTCTAAAGAAATATCTCCGCTTGTTCCTATAGAAACTAAACCTGTATTAAGGTTTTTAGAACCAGGGGTGTAAACTGAAGGCTTGCCGTTTTGTGTAATTAAAGAACCACCACTAACAATTTGCGGTTGATTTGTTGCAGTAGTTTGATTTGCATTAAAAGAATTTCCACTTTGGTCATACCAAGTAGTTACAAATCCATCATTAGCTCCTGTAAATGTTACTAGTGTACCGTCTGTTATTTGTGTTGCTAAAAAGTTTTGTTCCGTGTTGTCACTTGAACGCCTTACTCTTACAACATTTGTGGTTGTATCAATAAGGTTTCTTAAAGAATACGCAGCAGAAGCACCTGGATAACTTGCTAGTAGCCCTACTGGCACTGCGGGTGCTGTATATTGTATGTTCTCTATTTTTTGTAAGGTTGCGGTTGTACAGGTTTTGTTCTCACAGTAAGTAGCCCTAGCGCATATATCAATTATTAGCTTTGGAATTATACTGGAAACACCCCTTTGACTGGTAAACAATATACCGTTACCTATACCTATTGCAAGACCCATACGTTTTTATTAATTTATTATTACCAAAGAGCTAAAATCGAAGCAGCCGTTGTATCCGTTGCAAAAACTTTCACCACCTGTACAGGTAAAAACCCTCCTGTAGGAAATCCTGTAAATAAAACCTTGTCACCGCCTGCAGTTAAAACAGTTAAGTCTCCTCCTACTCCTACGTATAATACGCAGCCGTTATTTCCCCTTCCGTTTTGAGTAGAAACACTTGGTATGTCTACTGTATCACTAGGAGTTACTACAGCAGCTCTACTTGTTTGTAATTTTTGATATGCCATTATTATTATTTTTTAATTTTTATAAGGAAAAACTCTATTTAAAGTGTCTTTTCTTTCACCACAACCACAGGGTTTACCTGTTGCTTTAGCAACTGCATTTACTGCTTTTTTAATACCTGTAGCGGTTGTGAATTTTTCCACAGTATCACCAAATCCTTTTGATTTCATTATTTATCTTTGAAATATTTTAGAATTGTTTCCTAAATGATGTTCATACTTCATAGAATGATCTCCTCCATAAGCATGTCCGTAATCTTTTTTAGACATTGCCTTTGATTCGTCTCTACGAGATTTCATAGATTGAGATTTTTTTCCGTTTTTTGCTGCTAAAGACTCATCAAGTCTTGAATTGTAACCTTGCTTTTTCATAATATAAATTTACTTATTAATAATTATTTTCTTGATTTTCTTACCCCTGCTGCTGCTTTCCTAGCCATTCCTTTTTTTCCATACTTATTAGCACCTATGCTGTATGCAATTTTTTTCGCAGCTGTCTCAGATTTTCCTTGAGACATTAACTTTTTAACTAATTCATTGAATTTACTCATAATACAAATATACTAATATTTTATTTTCTAGATTTAGCGCCTGAACATTTCCATCTCTTTCGAGATAAATTGTTAGGAGTATTTGAGTCAGACTGTTTCTTCTTACTCAACCGCTTTTTAATACCCAAGCTTCTAGCGCAATAACTATCACCCTTAGATGTGCCGGGTTTTACTCTTGGCCCTCCTCCTTTGGCTTTACCAGCCTGACCGTAGCTTACTTTTTTACCTGACTTAGTAATTTTTACTTTTGCCTTTCCCTTTCTTGGTTTTGCCATAATTATTCATTAAAACTGAGTCTTACTTAAAGGTATAGAGTCTCTTACTTTATACTTCTTATTATATATGTCAGTATAGTTGTAAAGTTTAGTCAACTCTTTCTTTTGAGCTGAGGTTCTTTGAGTAGGTCTTCCGATATTATTTATTCTGTTTTGTTTTTTCTCAAGTCGTTTCATTGATTTCCAACCCTTATAGTCGTTTTCTTTTTCAAACTTTCTTCCTCTTGCAATACCAGCTGGTGTATTATCGGGCTTAGAATAGACACCTGGGTTTGTAGAATTTGAAAACCTTCTATTTGTTCTAATAGAATCTCTTTTAATTTTTCCAGCTTTTAATTTGCATTTAGCTAATGCCCTTCCTGTCAATCCTTTACAACTCATCTTTTTGTATATTTTTTAGTTACTCTTGCTTTTTTTGTGTTTGAGACAAACTGCTTCTTACCTCCTGATGCTTTCTTTTTTTTTGCCGTCTTAGCTCTTTCTGCTTTGCTTAAAGACTTAGCCTTTGCTAATGGTAGACACCTATCTGGATTATTCTTATTTTTGCTAGTACCGCAAGCTCCTTTTATAGAACCATCCGTTCCTATACGAACCCACTTCTCATCTCTCCACTTTTTAAGCTCACCCATTAGTAACCTTCTTCAGTCATTTTAGTAGTAGGATTATTCTTCATAGAACCACCCATGGTTTTTGCAAATGTGTGTGCTTGAGCTTTACCCATAGCATTGTAAGGAAAACTTTTCTTCATTGTTTTACCTGTATCTGGACAACTATATTTTACTGTTGGCATGACTATTTATTTTTATAATTTCTAAATGTTAATTTATACATCAATCTGTTCCATTGATGTTGTAAGTAGTCTATAAATTTTTCCATAATTATTTTTTCTTATTATGAGTGTATCCGTCTTTTTTTAATTTAAAATGCTCTGTCATAGAATTGACCTTAATGCACTTGTCTTTTTTACACATCATGTGTGTTTTGAATTTTTTTTTCATAATTATTTTTTATTTTTTGCGTAGTTAGGATCTTTGCAGTATTTACTAGCAGCCATGTTCGCATACGCAGATGGATACTTGTCAAATGTTTTTTTTGCCCATGCAATACCTGATGGACATATCTTGTTTCCTTTTGTTCTTCCTTTCTTTGCCATTATTATTTACCTCCTGTATTACCTTTGTTCTTTCTTCCTTTTCCTTTCTTTCCTCTAGCTCTTCTATCACCAGGGGTGTTTGATTTACTAGCTCTATTTTTAGATTCTTTTTCTAAAACAATTCTTTTCCCTTTGTGAGAAACATCCTTTCCATCATAATTGCCATATGTTCCAAACTTATGATTCTCTCTGTTATTTCTAACTCTTCGAGCTATCTGAGCTTTTCTAGCGTTATATCTTTTCTGGTAAGCAAGTCTTTTCTTTCTTGCTTCAGGATTATCCCTATAATATTTTGCTGTTCTACCTAATGCCATATAAAAAAGTTATCTTAGCAAAGATAAAAAATTTAATTCAATGAAATTTAAGACAAGATTTCGTAAAAACTACGATAGAAAAGAACCCAATGCAGACTATTTAAAGTATTGGAAGGTTATAAAACAGTGGGCTAGAGCTAAATACGGCCTAGGAACAGCAGATATTGAGATGATGCTCTTCCTTTATAGCGAAGGGCTGTTCACGAAATTTGAATTTGAAGAATTTAATGAGATAATGTCCTGGGATAAGAACAGATTTCATAAAATGTTGAAAGATGAGTGGATAATAAAGTGGCGAGAACGTAAAGGAAGAGAGTCTACTCTTTACGAACTCGGCTTTAAGGGTAAGCGCGTATGCGCTTCAATTTATAAAAAGTTAAATAAAGAAGAAGTAATCTCCGAAGACCGAAGAAACAACCCAATTTTTAACAAATCAACGGAATACAGTAATAAAGTTTACCGTAAAATGATTAAAAAGATGAATCAAGAAATAAAAGACGGACTATAGTACTACGACAATATCATTTTCTGATATAATACTAACCATGTTTTCATTTAAAATCATGGAATGCCCAGCTCTTTTATCATAATAAATAGTATCACCTTTTTTTACAGTGTCGACACTTGTACCAGGGATAACTACTAACCCTTTCTTATATCTTAATTGGTCGCTGTCATCTGACGTTAAAAGAATTCCAGAGTTAGTTGTTATCTGTTCTTTAATCTCTTCTATAACTATATACTTCCCTATTGCTTTCATTATTTTCTTTTCATGGTTACTATTGCGTTTGTACTTAATATTGTTGTGGCTACACTCACTGCATTCTTCAGCGCGTTCTTCGTAACCTTGGCAGGATCTATAATACCCATCTTGTACATATCTCCATACACTCTATTTTTTACATCATATCCAAAATTCTTAGGAACATCAGAACAAGAACATACTTTATCTCTTATATCCTTTACATCCTCTCCTGCATTAATAAGAATCTGTTCAATCGGAGCTATAAGCGCACCATATAACACATCACTCGCGTGTCCGTCACTCAAATCTTCCGCGCATCTAAGCAATGCGATACCACCTCCTGGTAATATACCCTCCTCAATAGCAGAACGTACAGCACAAACAGCGTCTTCTACCCTGTCATACTTTTCTTTTTGCTCAATATCTGAGTTTGCACCAACATATATTACACCAACCATACCAGTTAGTAATGAAATACGTTCATCTATGAAATCTCTTTCGTTTTTGTTGCTGTTATTCTCTTTCTGAATCTTAAGTTCTTTTATTCTGTCTTGAATATCCTCAGTGCGCTCACCTTCTTTGATTATAATAGTCTCGTTTTTCCCAACTACTATCTTATCCGCATGACCCAAATCCTTCATGGTCAACATACCTATGTTGTCTCCTTGTGATTCACTAAAATACTTTGCACCTGTAGCCAAAGCAATATCACCCATTAGCTCATTAGTTTTATAACCAAACGATGGTGGCATAATATTACAAAGCTTAAGGCTGTTCTGCACTACATTAGCAGCCAGTGTGTTAGTTACATTTGAAGAACAATTCCCAATTACTAGTAGCTTCTTATTCTCGTTTATAATCGGCTTCAACACATTTTCAATCTGAAGAATGTTAGTTATCTCCATGTCCGTCATTAAAATATACACATCATCTAATATACACTCGTCATTACGGTGGTTATTTATAAAAAGCTTCGATGAATATCCTCTGTCAATCTTAATTCCTTTAGTAATGTCACAATACGTGTCTTCTGTCTTACTATTCTCAACAGTTAACTTACCGTCTTTTCCTAAATCCTTATAAGCATCAGCAATCATCTTACCCAAATCCTTATCATTATTGGTAGAGATAGTAGCAACGTCACGTAAAGTATTACCAGAAACTTTCTTTGAAGATTTATCTAAACTCTTTATGATTCCTTCAGATACCTTAACTATATCACGAGCCAATTGACTTGTATTTATGTTAGGCTCACGATCTATCAGTCGCATACCTTCCTTTATAATGGCCTCAGTCAAAACTATCGCAGTAGTAGTTCCATCACCAGCTGAAGTAGCAGTTCTATCAGAAGCTTCCTTCATCATCTTTACCGCTAAATTTTCTACAGCATCTTCAAACTCAATCTCCTTGGCAACAGTCACACCATCCTTGGTGATAATCATTCCCCTTGTGTGATTCATAGACTCCATCATTACAGTATTACCTAATGGGCCTAATGTACTCTTTACAGTTTTGGACATCTTAGTAATGCCCTCTAATAATTTTTCTCTTCCCTCTTTGTCAAAATGTAATTCCCTTGGATTCATATTGTATTTATTAAATTAAATTATTGTACAAATATAAGCTTTTTTATTAGATACTAAAATGCTCACTTTTTCTTACCATACTCTCTCTATAGAGTTTATATATTTATATATTTTTATTTCCCTGTAAAAATAGAAAAAAGAAAGCATTTATAACATATTCTTTATCCATAGTACTTAAGAGAAAGAAAGTAAGCATAAACTAAAAATAAACTAAGCATAGATTTAAAAAGTGAGCATAAAAAAAGAGGCAAATACTAAGTACGTGCCTCTTGGAAAACAAAATTAACTTTGGGAAGAAAGTTAACGTTTAAAAAATTCTCTCATTTCTTCTCTGCTTTTTGCCAATCCAATTCCATCAGCAATGTCTTGAACTACACTTCTCTGGTTATTGTCTTTACGCATTCTTGCAAATTTAGAAATACCTGTCTCATAATAGTTACCTCTAGAAAGCATCTCATGCCTGTCTCTACTATTTAAATGCTCTTGCATTATTGACCCTACTTGTTTCATAACTTTAAATTTAGACTACGAAGATACAAAAAAAATATATTACACATATAGGGGGTTTGGGTAATAATATAAAATACAAAACATTATTGAAAAACTAAACAACTTTTAAAATCGATGGGGGGGTGCGATATTTTTGTGTTTTTGGTAGAGTATTCTAGCTTTTTTGCAGGGCAGCAGCTACCCGCTTGTAGTCGCTTGTAGTCGTTTGTAGTCGGCTATCACTGTTCTTTTTTGTTTGCCCTTTGTTGTTTGCCTTGTTAATCTCTTTATCTCTTATACTTAGATGAAGAGTTATACAAGCCCCAAAAAAATATATAAATTAACATTTAATATACTTATACAATCGTATTAATAACACTAAAAACAAATAAAATGTATCACTGATCTTTTTTTATTCAAAAAAACTTTGCTTTATAAACTATTGATATTCAATAACTTATAATTTATTTCACATTTTTTTGTAGATTATTTCATTTTTATAGTAATTTATCCAATAAGTGTTTTTATATTTGCAGGGTGTTGTGCAATAGTGTGCATCACATTAACGCCTTATATAAGGCAACCTAATATATATTATTATGGCTAACGCTATCAAAACCCAATCAGTTAAAAAAGTATTAACAGCAAAAAAAGTTGCACCAAAAAAAGTATTAACACAAAAGCAAAAAGATGCTATTGCAAAAAAACGTGCATTAAACCCACAATTTGCGAACGTTCAAAGCGCAAGACGTAAAACAGAAAAAGACGCCTACAAAACAAGTGCTTTGCTTTGCCTAATAGAAGTAAAACGTACGGCAAAACTTGAAAACGTAGATACCAATTCACACAAAAATATCGCATATCAAAACGAATGCAAAAAAGCAATCAATTTTTTAACATCTGAAAAAAACAAATCAAAATTTCTGCCATTATTGGCGGAAGCTGTAACTAAAATAAAAGGTAGTTTTAACGTCTACAGATTTGAGCAATTAATACAAAGAATCACAAAATACCAAATTGAAAAAGGTCTAGATTTTGAAACGTCTTTAAAGGCTATTATATCTGCTAAATTGGTAAAAGAATAGTTAACCCAATAACCCCCATTAAAAGTCTTTAGGGCTTTGCAAAACTCATATTTTGGGGGGTTACTATTAAAACTTTATTCACATATCGCAAAGCGTACGTTTATAAAGTAGGATTATAAAAATGTTTTTGTATGGCAAAGCCTACAAGCGTAAAAGTTTTTTTAGTCTCGTTCTTTGAAATATTGATGTAGTATAAAGGTAGTTGTTAGATAGCTACCACCCGAGTCGGCACCTTCACGACAATGGGCCAAAGATCAGTGGCCCTATAAACTCAAGACGTAAGCGTAAAACTATATCAAGATTGGAATTAATCACCACATAATACAAAGCACCGCAAGGGATTAGGTATGGCAAAGCCTACCTTATTGTATAACCTAGCAAAATTGTAGCAAATGCTCAAGCAATTGTATTTAGATATCTGTATACTCACTATTGGTGTGAAGTGAAGTCATGGCAAGCCGAAGCATTACAACGCGTTAAAATCATAGCCATGGGCAAAGTACATAGTTTCGTGTATGGAGTCAAAACCAGCACTGAGTGTTAGGGATAAAAGAAACGAGAATACATAAAACTAAACTAACGGCATGAGGTTCGACTCCTTGTGCCGTATCTATTTAAAACAAATACTAATCAAAACAATTAAACAAATGGAAGATATAATCAAAGCATTAAAGAAAGCAGTAATAAGAGCAGTTGAAAAGGGAGATTTTGAAATGGCAGAATACCTAGCGCATAGATATTTTGACTTTAAAGAATTAAATAAAGAACAGTAAATGCTAGTAACAATAGCAGAGGTACTTATGATTGTAATTTCAATCGGGTGCATAGTAACAATAGTAAAATATTTAATAACAGAAAAATAAAAACAAATGGGAAAACGTAAAAGAATACAAGTGGGAAAGCTAAGTGCATTAATTATTCAAGAGATAAGCAAGAATACAGAAAAGAAATATGCCCGTTCAAAGGATATGCATGGGGAGGTAGTGAAGGATATAATGAAAGAGAATGACTGCTCCTGGACAGAGGCTAAACAGATATACAAGTTCAAGAAAGTAAGCCAAGGCATCAAGAAAGATATTGATTTATTAACCTGTTCACACCGATAATATGGAAGAACTACAAGTAGTAATAGCAAAAGTAAAAACATTGTCAAACCTTTTAAATATACAAACAACATGTATCACAGAATTGTAAACGGACTGCACATAGTGGAGACGAGAAGATCAGTAGGGGATAAGATATACGTAAAAATAAATGCGTATACAGAACAAGAGTACACAGACCTAGAGATACAAAACTCATGGTGGAGTAAAGTAAAACAAACACTAATCAGTCTAGGTGCAGGTGCATCGTGGGCACTTAAAAACTAAACGGATATGACACTTTACAGAATAACAATATCAAATGACTACGATGTATCCGAAAGAATAGAGATAGTTTTATCTGAACAAACATTAAGAGAAGATACATCGGGATTAGATTCTTTGCTATCTATAGAACATGATGGTTTTCTGGGCAAGGAGTTTGTTTCATGGGTTGAACCGTGTAAGATAATTAAAAACTGTTTTGACGCAGAGGAAGACGAAGAAATGAATTGTATAATTAATAATTTAAAATAATGAAAACAGCAAACGTATTGTACGCAACACTAGTAATTCTATTATGTATATGGTGCTTCCTAATATGGGAGGGCATACCTAGATTCACAATAGAGCAGATAATATATGTACAGGCACTATGCCTAGTTAACATATCCGCATTAATAATAATACTTAAAAGAGAGAAGGTATGAAACAGCAGATTATTAAGGAGTTTAAAAAGACAAGAAAAGAAGGTGTTAATCTTTACATAGTGGATAGTAAGGATAAATGGAAAGAGGTTGAAGAGTTGACAGGTAGTTTAGAGTATGAAGAAAATAATTTTGAAAAACTGCAAGAAGAAATAGATACATGGTTTGAGATGTTAGTAGAATGTGGGGTATATGTTACCGTAACATATTACTGCTATGAAACAAATGCATGGATAGATTACGACTCAATAGTCGGGTTGATTGCTGTAGATAATGGAGGTAATATAGTATACATAAAAGAATTTATTAATTAAAGAGAGAAGGTATGACACAAGAGTTTGAAGATTGGCTTGTAAGTGACAATGTTATTTGTCATGTAGATAAAGATGATAAGTTTTATTACGCATCACAAGACGCACTGTATCGCAATAGATTGTATACAAAAGATCAGGCATGGGAGTACTACAAAAAAGAATTTATTAATTAATACAATAGACATGGCAAATCCAATAGGACATTTAAGTCACAAAGAGTTTAATGAGTTAACACAGATGGAAAGAGTGGATGTAATTATAGCGTATAACGACTGCAATAGATACCCATATAATTCACCATGCCCCGAAGGAATTCTGTTAAAACAATTTTGGGATTCATGGAATTACTAAGATAGAGGGATATCCGAAACCCTAAAGAGTAGGCATAATTTAATTAAATCATTATGAAAGCAAACAATTTAATTATTGACGGAGTAGATTTCATTGAAACGTTTTACAATGAGGTAAAGGAAAACCCAGATAAACAAATGAAAATTCAAGTTGAATTTCCACATGATGATGAATGGAGTGAGGTAGAAGAGTTTGGGTACACAAAGATAGCTTGTGATTGGCTTGGGTATCATACTGCTTGGGTAAATTATGATGAAGTGAAAGCGGTTAAGATAAGAGTTTATCGAGTAGAGCTAGAAGATTATCAAGAATATATATATATAAATAAAAGGGATAGCCGAAACCCTAAAGAGTAGGCATAATTTAATTAAATCATTATGATTGAAACAAAAGAAGAGTTAGTGACCACCGACAAAGGGGTGGAACTACCTAAAGAAGATTGCACATACTCAGATGTTCAAGGCGTTTGGATAGAAACAGATGAGGTTGTTACATGTAGCGAGGGTGAACCTATGACTGAAGAGTATAGGGACGAGTACTATGAGTTATGTGAGGACACAGGAGATTGGCATCACCATGAGGATTCATGGTGGGACGAAGTAAATGAGGTTAGATACAGTAACAACGAAAACCCTGTAGAGTCCTACTGCGGAACTATAGCTCATGATGATTCGTTTATGGAATCATATAACTACATGTGGGTAGAAAGGGGACGAGCAGATGGGCAGTATGTTCACACAGATGACGTTGAATATTGTGAGGACATAGACGAATCTGTTCATTCAGATGATGCTCATTGGTGTGACGTTAATGAATGCTCGTATTACGACTCAGATAATTGTGGTGGTGGTGCTGACCGCATTAACTCATACCATTCATCATCAAGGCTTATAGAGAATCACAACTATCTATTCAACAA
>Ga0208814_1000905_pt1 | contig 15222 bp, 24 predicted proteins | sample MalvirAntarct_55_FD_184253 | JGI IMG/M metagenome (GOLD analysis project Ga0208814, IMG submission 184253) | Marine viral communities from the Global Malaspina Expedition - Malaspina viral metaG Antarct_55 (SPAdes) (version 2) | ecosystem: Environmental > Aquatic > Marine > Oceanic | place...
CTCTGTGTGTTTTCTTTTGTTCTGTTATAACGAAGGTCTCATCTTTAAGACGAAACATCTTATCGACCCTAAGGTCAACAGCATTAGGCTGACTGTCTCCTTCTTGTACATTAGTAAGCAAGTTGTTGGGTACTTGCGGTGACATTATGTGCTTCATGCTCATTAAACTTCTTCCTTCCAAATCTTAGTTGGTATTGTGTAAAAGAATCCAAATAACATTGTAAGAGCGATAGCCTTGTTACCTCTTTGCAATAGCTGAGCTCTGAAGTATCCTAATTGTAATAGGTGAACTAGAGCTACAACATAAAGCTGTTGAGGCCATACTAATACTGTTTCCATTATTTCTCATCCTGTGTAAAGTGCCATAACAATATAGTATAGTGAATGATCTTCATAAGGTCTTTCTTATTGTATCCTTCCTTCTTACCATATCGCATAGCGTATTTGATTATATTAGAATGACAGGCTGCCTTCTCCTGTCCCATTTGCTTCCAGACATCAATAGTCTGAATCTCTTCGTCTTTCGTTCCAGCTTTTTCATTTACATAATGAGAGGAATAAGTTGATGCAACGTAATCGCTGATCTCTTTTAAAATCTTATCTTCGTTGAATCTATACTTCATTGATGCCTCTCACTAGTTCGTTAATATAATCCATGTTATGTTTAGCTAACTGGACTAGGGTATTGTCCTCTACTTTGGCTTGGAAGTCAACGTGTTTCTCGAACTTACCATCAAATAGTCCTGTTGGACTGTTGTCAAACTCAAGACCATTCAGGCCTGCCCACACTGCTGATGAGCTATCCCAAGTGTCAATACCAAAGTCTTTACACAATGCAATCTCGTTTGGCCCATCGACCATACCTAAGAAGTGGATCAACTTATCATTGTCCTTAGCAAGTTGTAGTAAGCCTCTTGATCTGAGCTCGTTCATAAACTTCCACCTACACATAAATCGTTGTAGGTTATTTCCTTTCTCACAATTGTATGCATGAGGTACAGCTAATATACTAATGCCGATATAATCGATAAGAGGATTGCTTGCTGCAAATGCGAATGATAGAATGAGGTCTTCGACATCACCTTTAGTAGATTGTGGTACAAAGAATGTACCAAAGCCTTCTGATTTAAAGATAGGAGCATAACGTCTAGCGTCATCGATACCTACCATAGAAGGCATATCTGGATAGTCTGGTATAACAATATAGTCAGCGTCAACTTTCTTAGCTAAGCCAACTAACTCGTCTGGTGGGAAGTTAGGCATTCCTGCCTTGAACATCTCAAAACCTGAGTTGTCCATGATGTTTACCGTGTTCGGTCTTTTACCCTGTTCCTTATAGAACTCACAATATGCAGTATCTTCTGCAGCAAGGTGAGCTAAGGTTAAGTGGGTGCTTTGGTGTTGTACTAGATCTAAGTGCGGTACAGGCGCAATATGACAAAATCGCATAAGTTCTCCATAATATAATAAAACAGTCTATTCTTTTTGAGGTACTCCAGCTTTTCCGGATGACTTAGGTCCTTCTTGCTTCTGTGGAATAGTATCTGAGTATCTAATCTCCCATCCTTTCCCACTGAGTTCCTCAACGTTGCCCTGGTTCAATGTCTGACCTGGGCTAAGGAAATTACAGTTACCACCACACTTAACAATCTGCATGGTCTTACCATCTTTTCGAGCTACAACAATAGTGTTGTTCCCGACAGTGTCCTTGACACTTTCTTTCTCGTCTAAATCGACCTGATAGTTACTGACTTTTCTCATTTACATTGGTTTCCTGTGCGTATTCGACCAGGCATCCATTTTCACCATCTTCTGATATATCAATTTTTAAACGTCTGTTAGGATACTTCGTCTGTATGTATTTAGCTAACTCTTGAGCGAGCATCTCGCAACTCATATAATCCATGTTCATAATACCATGTTGATATAAGTCTTGAAGTTCACGTTTAAATAATATAAACTCTACATCCCTGTCGTCATGAAACACTTCGAGATGTACTTTGAAGTGAAACATATGTCTATGAGGATATCCTAAGAAAGATACTTCAGCAAGTTTAGGATCTGTAAGTGCTGCTGGATACTTATGTATACCTTCTTGCTGAAAGGTTACGTATATCCATGTTTCTCTATGCATCAATCTAACACTCCATAACCACCAGTTGATACTGCAATAGCATTCCAGGGATGTAATGATTCTTCATGTGATGCAACAACGCTGAAGTCATTGATCTTACCTTGCGATACCCATTCGTCCAATGCACCATGCATAATTCTAACAGCGTCTTCTGAGAACAATAAGTTAGCACCATTTAGTTCTGCAAATGCTTGCTCGTCTCTTCTCTTAACAACGATCTGTACTTCTGTAGGGATGTTCTCTCTTGCTAAATCAACTAAGTCTTCAATCCATACAATGTTATCTAACATCCTATCGAAGGCAACTTTTACTTTTAGTATTGATCTTTGACTATGAGCATTGGCTGCTGCATTACGTTTCTCTCTAGCATCGTGCGCTAACTCAAAAGAACACGGACAAGTAGATGAATAAACATAATCAATAGTTAAGAACCATCTATAAGCTCCTTCTCTATACTGTCCTTCTAGCTCAGTCTTGTATGCAATGTGTCCTCTTTGCTTGACATCAGGATTATCTTTCTTTCTAGTCCTTAGAGCTTCCTGGTACATTGGATACTTAAACCTTAGTTTAACATATGCATTCTTAGTTCCTTGCCCTTCTGCAAGTTCTTTTAATGCAGCTTCCATACCATCTAATGATAGTGAATCTTTAATCTTCTCATGCATGATGAGATACAGTCTTGATAGGTTAAGACCCTTTGCCATCGGATCATCTAAAGAACAATACAATGATGCTTCTGTTTGTAATGTCTTGTCCTCACCACCACTTCTACTTCTAAGTCGTACTGGTAAATCAACTGGTGCAATACCTACTTTCTTTAGAGGTACTCTTGCTCCAGGTAATACTGGATCCACTTGTGGATCAGGTAAGTCATCAGTATAGAAATCTTTATCATAACTAAAGATAGTTCCTGGCATTTTATTTGAATAATCAATATCTGGCATCTATGCTCTCCTGCATGTGGCTGAGTTGGATTCATGTTCACGAACAGTTACAGACTCAACCCAACATCTGTCCCCGTATAATTCTGTAATAATTTCTTGAGCTTTATCGAATACCATCTCAGAAAATCTTTCACATCCTACTGAGTCTACTAATCTCAAATCAACTAGGTTCTTCTTCTCTAGCTCATAGAAGACGCCTTTCTGTGGATCGTCGCTAGCAATGAGATAGGTATGATCAAACATATGCTTGAGCCATTCCTTGAGAGGTTTCAGTCCACCAAAGTCTACAATCCAGTTACGTTCGTCTAGCTTCTCGCCACCAAACTGTAACTCAAATTGTAACGCATATCCGTGAATGAGATTACAATGACTCTGTGCACGCCATTGTCTGAATGCGCAACTATGTCCTGTTGAATGTGTGTAAGTTTTTCCAGACGAAAACTTCTTATTTATTTGTTTTTCCATACTATCTCAATACCTCGTCTCTGTAGTTCATTAATGCATTTAACCCTTCTCTTAGGAATAGCTCTATTGTCGTTTACATATTCAAATAGAGACTGCTTAGACATACTCTTAATATAATAGTGAACCATGTTCACCTGCTTTGTTTGTCTGTTTACTTCTTTAGCTGAAGGCTTAAATTTTATAGGCATTATTCTCCTTGTTATTGTTACAGATCATTATACACTGTAACTGGTGAAATGTCAACCTCTGAATAGGCCAACGTAATTGAGTAACGCACCCGGATCTCTTGGGGGTGGGTTCTCAGGATTGAATGAAGCATTACCTGATATAGATATTCTTCGTTTACCTGAGTTATTTTTTTTCGTGAAGTGTGGTACATTTTGACCAAACAGAATTAACTTACCAACCTTTGGTTCTGCTTCTTCTGTCATACGTTGTGCGTTAGCTTCAAATGTCCATACTATATTTCCACTGTTCTTAGGAACCTCTGGATAGTATACCCATGATATACCAGGCATTACCTGTTCTTTTGAACCGTGATGATGAAACATTGTCTGCTCATTTGGTTCTAATATATGTGCCCATTGATTAACTGTTATGAGATCTGGGTGAACTTCTTTCTGAATGACCTTGTTCACTTCATCAAGCAATCGTTTGCATTCTGGAACTGAGGTGTGAGGGAAATATGAATCTTCATTCAATGTATTGTTGAGGTCATCTGACATACGTAATTCTTGACGTTTGACAACAGCTTCACTTATAATGTCATTGTCCATCTTGAGCATGTGCTCTGATAGGCCAATCAATATGAGAGGTCTAAACACCGATTAGGTTACCCCATAAGTATGTGTGAACTCTTGCGGCAACATTATAACCTCTATCCAAAGCCATCTTAGCTACATCGCCATCATGTATTTGCTGTCCTTCTACTGTAGCTCCACTTGGCATAATCCATATAGGCCAGTCAACTCCAGCTGCTCTAAACTCTTCTATCGCCTCATCTAACTCATCCCATGCAGCTTGATGTGGTGTCAATACAAACTTGAGATATCCTCTGTCTGCAAACTCCATATACTTAGCTACAACCTCAGGTCTTATAGCTCTCTTCTTTGTTTCTCCAGCCACGTTAAATAGCTTAGGACTACATGATATCATACACTCACCAGGATATTCCTGATAGAACTTTATAAACTCTGGTCTAGGCATCTGTGTACCATTAGTTTCGTATGTGACAAACTTAGGAAAGTCACCATCGTCATAGAAGTGTTGCATAACTTCCATAGTACATAACTGTGCATGCTTCATCAATGGCTCACCGCCAGTGAAACACATATGTCTATTACCCCACTTACCATCATTCCATTGGTTGGTAAATGATTCTCTGATGCCATTGGCTATCACTCTTGATTCTTTCTTATGTTGTAGATGCTTATATTTCTTGGACCATGAGTATGAGCTATCACAACCATATTCCCAGACCGGTAATTCTTCTAATCGATTGATCTTTATAAGATCGAAGTCTTTATATGGTAGTTTGTATGTACTTGGATCCGTTGGATCGTCTTGACTGAATCCATTGCATTGTAGATTACATAGGTAGAATCTCAACCATGCAGTCGGATACCCTGTGTATTCTCCTTCACCTTGTATAGAATCAAATATCTCTGAGTATGCATATACGTTATTTTTATTAGACATCTAATTCCCTCTTTAGTTGTTCTGCCCATACCACTACCCTGAGATCAGTTAATGTGGGTTCGTTATCTTCATCTATTGGTAGACCATAGAATATTCCTTCCTCATCTACACCCTCAGACTCTTCGTAATCATATTCAGTTGGATCCTTCTTACCAATAAGTCTTCCACCATTAGCTAGCACTACCTTTGACATCATACCGAGCGCATCCACAAAGTTATTTCCATAACCTATTTGATCACCTAACCCATACAATGCAACTGTTTGACCTGTGAAATCTATTTTAGAAAACGTATCATAGCTATCATTCCAATCATCTGAATATTCACCAAAGGTATCTAACCTAGGCTCACACCATGTAGGTGCACCTAAGATTACAAGGTCAGCTCTCCAATCTTCTACGGCAGCTTCGTCTACCTTTATTATTCTCGTTTCGTCATATATAAATTGACGCAGTATATCCTCACCAATAGTCTTAGTGAATCCTGTCTCGGTACCATATATTAAATTAATTTTCATGTGCGATTTAACCACTCCGGTTTCTTATCTGTGCTGGCTACGAGTTCTTGTAGTTCTGTTGGTAACCAATTGAACTGTTCCATCTTTGATGCTTTGTACGGACAGTATATATCAAAATCGATATAAAGTCCACGGGCAATTTCTTTACAACCTTTCACGGTACTGATGAATTCCTCTGACTCTCTGTCACCTAAACCATCTCCAACTTGATACATACCGTAGTTGTTGCCATACCATATCTCTTTTATAGATCTATTGTAGGTAGCAAAAATCATTGCCCACCACATCCAGAAAGAGAAGTTCATTATGTTTGTAGGTGTATCGCATGTACCGTCCATACATGGTTCACCATTAATATTATTACCAACTGTGATACATTCAATGCCCAATATCTTTGACATCTTCTGGACTGCATCGTGTTCTTGTGTGCCTGAGTACTTGTCCCAGCCTGTCACAACATGATAGCATAGAGGTGTATAATTATTCTCAAGTGCCCACCAAACTAACGCTGTTGATTCTACACCGCCAGACCATGGGATGATACAATCATACTGCATTATCTAGTCTTTATCTGCTTGTTGGCTCGTTTGAGTTGCTTGCGTACTTTGTTAAGTAGCTTCGTTTGTTTGTCAACGGCTCTTCGAAGAGCAAAATCACTTACTTGATCTGTAAATACTAGACCCTGCATATGCTCATATTCATGCTGAAATACTCTTGCAGTCATTCCACCAAACTTTTTAATTACATTGTCACCATTGTAGTCTTTAAATCTAACACGTATAGTTGATGGTCTTTTAACTTTAAGATATAACCCTGGGAACGATAAGCATCCCTCGTCCATCATCACTTCGTCGCTTGACGTACCTGTGATTACAGGATTGAAACATACAAAAAGTGGATCCCCATTCATACAGAACACTTTATATGGTAGTCCAAGCTGCGGTGCAGCAAGACCAACTCCATTGAAGTGTTTCATATGTGACGCTAAGTCATTGGCTAGTTGATAGCTATCGACCTGTGGATCCTTAAAGTTAAACTCTTCTGCTTCACTTCTAAGAACTACACTGTCGCTTGGGACAAGGTTGTACTTCTTCTTGAAAGCCTCTTGATGTGGTTGCCATGCATGGTTTGCTGCTGGATCTTTTATTTCTTCACTCATACTATCCTACTAAAGTTTTTATGCTTTTCAAATCTAATCACATTAGTGAACTTGTCCAATAACTGATCAGTCTTATGGGATATTATAATGATATTTGTATCAGAAGTCAACTCTTTTATGATTTTAAGGAACTCATCAGTTCCACTTGAGTCAAGTGAGCTATCAAATATCTCATCCATAATTAATAAATTGGTGCTTGCGCTATTCTTTAACTTAGCAATTGCTCTCCAGGTGAATAACAAAGCTAGATCAATCCTCATCTTCTCTCCTTCTGAGAAAGATGCATATGAGAATTCATCTCTATGTCTTGATCTGATTGTCTCTTTGAAGTCCTCGTCAAGATGAAAGTCAACGAAGAACTCCATGGCTGCAAGGTACTTGTTAATTAGCTTGTTCATCACTGGAACATACTGTTTAATTATCCTGGCTTTAATGCCAGTGTCTCTTAATAGTGTGGTAGCTGTATTAAGGACTACTTGTTTTTCTCTAAGATCAACTCGTGTGTGTTTTGTTTGATCTAATTCCTTGGTATATTCCTCAATTCTTCCAGCGTTTTCTGGAACCTCGCGTTCACTGCTGCTATCGCTATCAGAATGTTCCTTGAGCGTTTTGATGAAGTCTTGTATTCCTGCTCTCTTATTTGCTTTAGATTGGATTGCTGACTGGAGGTCAGTGATGTCGGCTTGGACATCTCTATATCCTCTGAGGATTTCTCCGACTCGTTGGATCTCACTTTCCAGGCTCGCAAGGCCGCTCTTTGTCTCAGTGAGAGACTCGATCGTTGTGCTGATGGTCTTTTCTTTGAAGTCATCCTCAAGCTCCTGCTCACAAGTAGGACAGTTATTATTATCGGTGAAGAACTTTTGTTTCTGCACCAGAGTGTTTATTTTGTTAGTGATCTGCGTCTCTAAAGTAATGTACTTCTGAGATTTTGTACTAAGCGAATCGAAGTCTTTAATACTGGTAAATAGCTCTTCTACCTGGGCTGAGAGCTCCGTACAAGCGTTGTCAAGGAGGTTTATCTCCTGCTCTTTGTCATGGATCACTTTATCGACTTTTTCTTTCTCAGCGCTTTTGTCTTCCTTCATCTGCTGAACATAGTCTTCTTGAACTTTGATCTTTTCTTCAATCAAGTTCATCTGATAATCTAGGTTAAGAATGTCATTCTTATTTAGACTCACTCTATCCTTTAGCAACGAACCCATTGTAGAAAATATCTGTATATCCAATAAATCTTCAATAACAGATCGTCTATCAGCTGTTGATAGTTGCATGAATGGAACGAAGTTTCTGGATCCGAGAACAACAATCTGTGTAAATGATTTATAGTTCATCTTGAGAATGTTTTGTTCTAGTATCTTTTGATAGTCTTTAGTATGCGAGTCTTGGTTAAGCATCTCACCATTCTGCCATACTTCAAAATATCTAGGGGCATGACCTCTACATACTTTGTATGAATTGGATCCAACCTTAAACTCAATCTCCACAGCTAGTTTCTTTTTATTGATAGAGTTTACTAATTGTGGATTGTTAATCTTTCTGAACGGTTTCATATACAGAGCATATGATAGTGCATCCAAGAACGTTGACTTACCAGCTCCGTTCTCTCCGATTATTAATGTATCTTGTCCTTGATTTAGATTAACTTCGGCCCAGGTGTTTCCATAGGACAGGAAGTTTTTAAACCTTAGCTTTTCAAATATAATCATTTAGAGTGGTCGTAGTCCTGTATTGATTGTTGTAGATTAGATTTAGGTAGTAGTGTGCCCATATGCTTACTATCTTTTGGTAGACATGATCCACCAAATCCAAACTTACCATCTGGTCCTGGTACTCTCCAGTGAGATCTGCCTAGCCTAACATCAGCCGTAGCTAATTGAAATATACGTGATGGCAATAACCCTTGAGCTTTTGCTGCAACCCACATATCGTTTGCAAATCCAACTTTCATAGCCAGGAACGTATTGATCATAACTTTAACAAACATGCATTCTTTAGGTGAGGTCAATACAGTATCAAAGCCAGCAGCTCTAAGTCTTTTAAATAGCTTCTCTGCTCTGTATACTTCATTGCATCCTATCATACTAGCAACTAACATCGAACCAACATCTTCTTCTATGTGGTTCTCTCTAATAAACTCTGGCCAGAATATAGCATCAGGAAAATCTTCTACTTGATCTGGTCCAATAGTGGATCTAATAACTGGCATTACGTGTGGAGGCAGATCTCTAATAGCTTGTGAGATAATAGATGTGTCTAGCTTACCATCAATGCCTCCTGGTGTAGGAACACATATCATAGCATACCTAACATCACACCACTCATCAACTGTAAGTATCATATCCTGAGGTGGATCTTGGATTACAACATCCGTTTTGTGAAGTTTATCCATGAGTAACTTGGTAGCCTTTCCGGCCATACCATAACCAACAATCGCAACTTTCATAATATATCCTTAACTAATGCTCAGAGCTTCGTCATGCAATGAGCGTAATAGGTTTTGTAGTTCATTTTTACTTGACTTAATTTCAAGTCCTTCTACATAATTGTCTAATATAGTTAGCGTATCTTCTGCTTCATCTACTATATCAGAATCATCTTCAAGGTCCATGTGAAGATGGTCTGTAACAACTTGTATACTCATTGGATCTACCGCTTCCAGTTTCTCCATATACAAATCAAACAACATAGTGTTGTCTTTGTTCTTAATGATTACCTTGACAGAGGCTCCTTTGAACTCTTCAAACTGCTCAGCTTGCTTCAGTAATCCAGTCATATCTAACTCTGTATCGTCATACCATATCTTATGGAATAGCTTATATGGGTTAGGTATGAATTCTATTTGTCTGGTCTCAGTATCAAATATATGAAATCCTTTTTCATCATCATAGTCGGACCAAGTTATCTCATAAGCAGTCCCAAGATAGTTAATGGATCCATTTACAGACTTGTGATGATAGTGTCCAGAGCATACTAAGTCAAACTTTTTAAGCCACTGATCACTAATACCGTGGTCAATAATACCACCTTTATACATTTCATATCCAGACAATTCCAGATGTCCAAACAATACCTGTGCTGATGTTTTATCAGCCATGACAAATGTTTCTTCTTCATTTGCATCACATATCCAAGGCGACATCATAATCTCACAGTTACCTAGTTCTATGACCTTTGGCTGTATGTACGTTGTTATATTATCATACTCTTCCATCAATAAGTCAACACTATTAATCTCTAATGTGTTCTTATAATATGCATCATGATTGCCGACTAAGACATGCATCTGTATATTATTTTTTGCTAGTGGATCAAAGAAACAATCCTTAGCTCTTTTGAGTGATGTGAATGAAATATACTTTCTACGGTCAAACGTATCACCAAGATCGATGACAGTATCGATACCCCTTTCCTTTAATGTAGGAAAGAATATATCGTCATAGAATTTTTGGAAGTAGTCGTGTACACGAGTACTATCGTTCCGAGCACCAAAGTGCTGATCGGTTATCAGAGCAATCTTCAAGGTATTAGACCTCGTCTGTTTTTAATATACCGAAGAGCTCTGGTTCTGATAGGATGAGGTATTTGTCTGCACCAACCTGAACTTCGGATCCAGCATGGGCTGGAAACATTACAATGTCGTCTACATTGACATTGACTGGAACAATAACACCATCGACAAGGACACCTGGTCCTACAGCAACTACTTTACCCGTAGGTAATTTGTCTTGTACTGTTTGTGATAGAATAATTCCACTTTCAGTTGTTTGTTCTTGTTCAGTTCTTTGAACTAAGACTTTATTTTGTAAAGGTATAAACTTCATTTCGCTTCCTCGCTGTTTGCTTCTACTTCCTCAGCTTCGATCTTTTCAATTGCAGCATCTAATCCTTTCTTCTTAACTCTCAAGGCTTTCTTCTCAGCCTCTTTAGCTTCAAAGGTTTTAACAAAGTCATTCATATAATCAGTGTTTAGATTTACATATGCTGAATGATCACCACCATCGGCTTCGTTGCCTTGGGTAACCATCTCATCATGCACTACAGCACTTTCCAATGCCTTATGCTTAATATACAATTGCTTTTTCTCTCGTTGGATTCTTCGTAGAAAGGCATAATATATAATCTGCGTAAAATACGCAAATGGGTTTGATGACTTCTCTGGATTAAAATTACCCAGATAGTTCACACAATTCTCTATACCATCGCTGATCATCTCATCACGATACGTATAGTTAATAAAATTCGGTTTAGTAGATAGCCTAGTGGATATCTTTAGTAGACACTCACCAATGTATTCTGTTATTCTTGGTTTAGGGTCGTCTGCTTCTTCAGCAGCCCTAACTGATTCAAGATAGTCACACATCTCTTGATATAGTCTTTTGTTATCTACGTAATGTTCGGGTTTTGCTTTTGATCTTGCCATAATTAATGTATTGTCGTATTAGCCTCTAGTTGTTCGTCTTCCAGGAAATACGATTCCTCCTCTGTAATTTTTTCTTCCGGACTCATGACACTATCTTTGTTCTGAACAAAGTATAGGTAATGTCTAAGTGCATTATCCTCTAATTCAGGGATTAAGGCAACGATTCTATCGGATTTAATTTTTACTGTGTTGTTCTTGTTAAATAATAACCAATGTGAGCATGCTAACATTGGACCTATTGGGGATGCTTGTTTGTGGATAACAACTGGATCTGTCAACTCCACAAGGTTGTCGGGACATATCTTGTATTGAGATATAACTTCTTCACCAGATATAAGTTTTAGTACTCCGTACTTCATAATTCATCCTGTACAACGCCTAGATTGAAGGCTATTGATATTCTATCTTCTGCGCTACTATTTATCCACACTTCATGAGGCACCCAACCTGGGAACACAATCATGCCGCCTTCAACAGGGTCAACAACAATGTCTTGGACATTAGGAGCATCTGGATGACACTGGTTGGCTACGTTAGCTGGATTCTTTAGCACTAACGGTCCACAATTATCTGGTGCGGTTAAGAAATATACGCCTGTGTACTGTACCTTTTCATGTTGATGTAATTCATTACGAGAACCTGGTGAATTTACATTCGCCCAAACCTCTATGATATGGAGCTTCTGATCGCGCAGCCATTCATCTATGAACATTACATCAGTAGACTCTAAGTGATATCTTTTACATCCGTGGTTAGAATCGCCCATTGGATTGACCATCCTTTCTATTAGATTTTTGAGATGGACTCTTTCATACTGAGTGCCGAGATCTAATTTGTGGAGTGTAGGTGCTTCAAACATTATTTTATTTTTACCTTATACATTTTATACTCAAACTTCTCATCATTATACATTTTAAGTCTCTCAGCAAAATGATCTAGTGTGAAGTTATTTTTACTCTTCCATGATAAGTTATCTGCAATATCGAACAATGTGGCTTTAGTCTTTGTCTCAGACTTTCTCAATCCTCTGCCGATGCTCTGCATTACACGGATCCTTGATTTGGAAGGACTTGCAAATATAATGTTATGTAATTGCTTAATATTAATACCGGTACTGAATGTACCATAACTAGCAACAATGATAGCATTGTCTACAGTCTCTACTATATGTCTAATCGCTTCTCTTTCATTACCACTCACTTCACCAGAGACATAATATATCGGTCTCTTATCAACACTATTATCAATAGCATTCTTTATCTGTTGATGTAATGGCTTACCATGCTTCTCAACAAAGTTAAATAGTAGTAGAGTGTTACCTTTCAAACTCAATGCTAAGTTACGTATGAATTTATTACGTGCTTCGTTCCTTACTAGGAAATCAACTTCGTCCTGATACTTGTCCTTTGCATGTGCCTTTTTGACCTCATCTGGATATTGAAGTGATATGCATTTGACTCTAAACTCTGCTAGTGTCCCTTGCTCAATAAGCTCAGCAGTTGTTGTGACTTTTTCTACACCACCGAATAGTCCTTCTAATACTAACTTATGAGTCTGCGCATCATCTAATGTACCTGTGAAACCAAACCTATATGGTGTGCTAGTTAGTTTAGTCATTATTGATGTCAATGACTTTGCTTTAAATAAATGAGCCTCATCACCTATAACTACATCAAACTGTTCGAACCACTTCTTAGGCATTTTATATATTGATTGCCATGTTGATATTGTAATATCACAGTTCGTTTCTTTATCTACACCAGCAGTGATCATATGTGTTTCATCTGTATACCCATAATCTATGAAGTCACCATTCATTTGTTGTACTAATGATACAGTAGGAACAATTATAAGTGTTCTACGCTTTAGGTATTTCATGATAAGGTATATGATTAACGACTTACCTGATGCAGTAGGTGAGAGTAACACTGCTCTTCTGTTCTTAATAGCATGTGCAAAAGCAGCGACTTGATAGTCTCTAGGCGTTAGGCTGAGGGATAGCCCCTCTATCCACTGTGAGGCTTCTTGGATGGAAAATGGATCCGCTGCATAAGCATCATCTATAACTAGATTGTAATCTCTTTCTCTGCAAAATCGTTCAACATGCGGAATAAGACCAGAATACAATTTCTTAGTCATTGGGTTGAATAGTCGTATTTTACCATCCCACACTTTATTACGTACTGCTGGCATAAACTTCATACCAGGTACTTCGAACGTAAAGTAATCTTGAAGCTCCCAACAAGACCCTCCATCGCAATCGATAGCCATATAGACTTCATCGACCTTTCTTATAGTCAATGTTTCCATTAAATTCCTACTTTAAACTTCTCCCACGAGATAGCTGCGTTGATATTGAATCCTCGGCCATTTAGTGATTTGATGATTGAATCGAGAAAATCTACTTTCTCTTGTTGATAAGCTATTCTTAGGTTAGATTGGACCCACACCGGATTAGCGTCTATATGCATAGACACGTCAGTCTTTAAAATAATGTGTTGATTCTGTTCCCACCCATAATCGGACATAGTCTCCATATCAAGGGATCCAAGATAATAGAAGTTAAGGTCCCGTAGAAGTGACTTCGACGCTTCGACGGATTTCCGCAAAGACAATCTTTCCTGACTATAGAGCTTGAAATATTTACTGTGTAATTGAGGGATGCGTATAGCTTCGTCACCTAATTCAGTTCTATCTATCTGTGCATCAGCTGCCCATTCTTTATTGAGTTCATCGAGTGTCATGCTTGTGGTGTACCCTCGTACCATTTTTCAACCGTACTTAATCTGAAAGATCTCCATGCTGGGACTTCAAGATCCAAACACCATACGACCACGTGTTCCATCTTAGCTTGATCTGCATTACTAACCACCTCAGTTAGCGGAGCTAGCTCAGTGTTAAGAGTGCAATGCATCTTACGAAGTTCGTTTGATTTTAGTTTACGGAATTCTACAGTTACGTCGCCTGCCTTTGCAGCAGTTACAAATTCACTTATGTTCATAATTTTGCCTTTTAAAGTTTTGTTACTTCAAATTTTCTGTATTTAAATGTTATAGTTGTTTCGATATAGTCAACATCATTCATAGTAGTCATGAATGGTAGTTCAGCTATTGAGGAAGGATAAACATCTGTAAAGTCTACCTCTACGTTTGAGTTCATGGCGCTGTTCATAATAGTTAAGGTTGCATCACTATAAACTCTCGCTTCAGACATTTGGTTTGGTTCATTGACCCAAGCCGTAGACTCTTCAAAGTTATCTGTTCTTGTAATGGATCTCATCCAGTTATACATTTCAAGATAGTTCTTCAAGTCTTCATCTACTCTGAACTGAATTACTAAGTCACCAAACGTAAGTTGATCACCAGGTACCTGTAGCTTACTGAAAGGCGTAGGTATTTGGATCTCACCCATTGTTACTGATGGAAGTGATACAGCTTGTAAGAAAAAGTTGACAGTAGGCATTCGCTTAATAACGAACTTTGCTCCTAACGGAGATACCATGTTTAGATTTGTAGGTTGTATTGCCATATAGCTATTTATGTTCCTCTGAGATACATTATACTGCAGTTGGAACTAAAAGTCAACCTAGAAGTCGAATGATTTCTGAGGTGTGTAGTATCCAGCAGCTTTACCATAGAAGCCTAAAGCCTCTAACTTGAGCACTAACTCGTCAAAGTTGAATTCACCAGCTTCTGCTTTACTAGGATAGATTCCTACAGTCATTGGATCAGAAATTGCAAATTCGCAACCTGCTAAGGTTGGGTTAGCTGCAATGTACTCGTCTACCATATCTTGGCCTATGTTCCAAAGATGAACACTCTTAGTTCTAACTTCGAAGTCGCTTATTGTCATGCCGGCTTCTACTAAAGTTGGCTCTGGTTG
>Ga0208814_1000908_pt1 | contig 15192 bp, 15 predicted proteins | sample MalvirAntarct_55_FD_184253 | JGI IMG/M metagenome (GOLD analysis project Ga0208814, IMG submission 184253) | Marine viral communities from the Global Malaspina Expedition - Malaspina viral metaG Antarct_55 (SPAdes) (version 2) | ecosystem: Environmental > Aquatic > Marine > Oceanic | place...
GCTATCGGTTCAAGGCCAGCTCGACGACAGCCAAACAAAAACGAAAGGAGAAAGCGGCATTGACGCCATCATAAAGCAAAGAACATAACAACTGGGGGGGTCAAGTCTCGGTGAAAATGCCGGGTCAGTTCTCGGTGACAATCAACACCTCAAGCGCAACTTTCGCTTTGAACTCAGGGCTGCGGTTCTTCCGTTTCGACATCTCTGATCTCCTTTTTGTCGAATATCAGCAGACAGTAAATTGTAGCTTACGTCAGTGTCCGCATTTCGGGGGGGGTATGTATGAACTGCCTTCCCCTGCAACCGTTTTGTTAATGCCCCTTTGACCCTGTTTCTATGTATTCGGTCTTTCAATGGGTCATTCGATTTGCCCCTGACCAGGATGGGAAGTCGCGCGTCCTGTGTCTCGTTAGCTCATGGGCACTCTGCGGTACACGACCGCGCCTGTTGCGTCTAATCCCGCAAGGCTACAAACGGTTTTGCCCAGATCAATTCCCAATACTTCGATACCCATCAGAATGCTCCTCTCTTTCCACCTATGCCCACAACAATAGCTGCGGTTTGGCGGGAAGGCAGTTCATCCCACTAGCTCAGTCCGCGATGCCCACCTTAGCCAAGGCGTAAGCGGATGTCGGCTCTAGCCAATTAATTTATCATAATCCTAATTATAGGAGGCGATGATGTAGTCGGGGCACATTCTAAACTGATGGATTGGATGCCCCTCCTGTTGGTTCATTATAGAACCGTCCGAGCCATGGTGGTGCGGACGTCTTGCAGGAGGAACAAATGTCAGAAGCATTTATCATCGGTATCGACCTGGCGAAGCGCGTTTTTCAAATACACGGCGCTGATGCCGCAGGTAAAGTTTTATACCGTAGAAAGCTGAGCCGGCCTCAGTTCAATAAGTTTCTAAATGAGCACCCAAGTTGCATTTTTGCGATGGAAGCGTGCGCGTCCGCCCATCATTGGGGGCGTGAAGCGCTTGCTGCAGGTCATGAGGTTCGATTGGTACCGGCGCGATATGTGAAACCGTTTGTCAAACGCCACAAGAGTGATGTTGTCGATGCAGAGGCCATTACAGAAGCCGCGATGCGTCCCTCAATGCGCTTCGTCCCAGTGAAAGCCCCGGAACAGCAAGCACAGGCGATGTTGTTTCGGACGCGGGAATTGTTCGTGCGGCAGCGCACCCAGCTTATCAATTCGCTTCGCGGATACTTGGCGGAGTTTGGGATTGTGCTGCGGCTACGCATTCGGAACGCTGATATTCTCAAACGAGAAGTAGAGGAACAGGCACATAAACTGCCCGACGAGGCCAAACGCTTGGCGGAACGGCTCCTAGCGCAGATCGAGACTATCAGCGCAGAAGTCGAAGGTCTGGATCATTCCATCAAGATGCATGCAAAAACGTCAGAGGAAACGCGGCTTATGCAAACGATGCCTGGCGTCGGCCCGATGTCCGTCATCGCAATTTCGGCCTTCTGTCCTCCCGCCAAAAACTTTCGCACGGGGCGGGATTTTGCAGCATGGCTTGGTCTTGTACCTCGACAGCATTCGACAGGTGGTAAGGAACGGTTGGGGCGCATCACAAAAATGGGCCAGAAAGATGTGAGGCGGTTGCTGATCATCGGTGCAATGTCCGTCATCAATTCCATCGAACGATGGAAGCGTTGTGCCGAACCATGGTTAGCGCGTATGCTTGAAACACGCCCCCGGATGGTTGTTGCTGTTGCTTTGGCAAACCGCATGGCTCGGAGGCTTTGGGCCATGTTGATGACGGGCCAGATTTATCGCATTCGCGGGGCCGTCGCTTAGCGGCAGACCCACGGATACCGGCAGGTATGTGAGGACGAAAGGATCGACTAAGGAAAGCGGATCGACGAGAACGAACATGGAAAAACCAGTGCAACCCTTCGCGGCTTCAAGCCCGATAAACTGATTTGGAGCCAAGTTCGCGCATCTCCATAAGGGCCAGCAGCCAAGTGTGCTGCACAAACAGGCCGGACACGTGACTGCACCCGATCATGCTATCTAAGCGTCGAAACAGTCACCCACATAAACCGGGGCATCCACACGTGGGTTGCGAAATTTCCCCTATCTTGCTGGAAAGCAAGGAGAATGGAAGATGGCGCATAAAGAGCTTAACCTGCGTGAACGACGCGCGATAGAAGACATGTTGAACGCCAAGATTGCTGTGCGCGAGATTACAGCAGAGATCGGCAGGCATGTTTCCACGGTGTATCGCGAGATCAAGCGCAATCACTATTTCGACAAAGAGTTGCCGGAACTGAACGGATACTACGGCGTGGTTGCTCAAAAAGCGGCGACCGAAAGACGTGCGCGGCGGCGCAAACTGGTGCGCCTTGTCGGCTTGAGAAAAGCCGTAATCAAGCAGCTCAAGGAAGGTTGGTCACCAGAGCAGATCGCGGGCCGATTGCAATATGAAGGCCAAACAACCCGCGTAAGTCATGAAACCATCTACGCCTATGTTTACGGCCCAGATGGTCAATCTGCAGAACTCGCACGCTACCTGCCCAACCGCCGGAAAAAACGGCGTCCGCATCACGCGCGCAGGCCACGAGGCCTTGTGTTCCCGCCGGATCGCTCAATTCACGAACGCCCTGACTACGTTGATAGCCGCGAGACTTTCGGCGAGTGGGAAGGCGATTTGATGATATTCGAACGCGCTCAGGGCAAGATGAACGTTGCCTCACTGGTCGAGCGGAAGACCCGCTTTGCTGTCCTGTTCCGCAACAACGACCGCAGCACCACGCATCTGATGAACCGCTTGATGGGTGTGATGGAACCCCTGCCCCAACCGGCGCGCAAGTCGATCACCTTTGACCGTGGGATCGAGTTCAGGAACTGGCGTAAGTTGAAGCCTGGTATCGGCACAGAGGCCTGGTTTTGTGATCCACAGGCTCCGTGGCAGAAGGGTTCCGTCGAAAACCTGAACAAGCGTGCGCGGCGCTACTTACCAAGAGATGCGCCCGTGGCCGCGCTCTCAAATCGAGATATGAAGTCAATTTGTGACCGCTTGAACGGCACCCCCAGAAAGTGCCTGGGATGGAAAACGCCGACTGAAGCCTTCAGGGAAGAACTGATGAAACTGAGATAGCGGAAACCGTCGCAACGACCCTTGAGAATCCACAAGCGTGCGCTACCCTCAAGTGCGAATCTTGTTAGAAAACAGAAGTTTATCTAATGGAAGGAATCGGTATGGGAGCCGTTTACGACCAACTGAGTATCACAGAACGACGCAAGATCGGACGCTGGAGACACGCGAAGGTCCCAGTTGACGAGATGGCGCGCGTTCTGAAGCGCTGCAGATCAACGATATTCCGCGAGCTAAAGCGCAACCATTTCTCGGACGAGAGCATGCCGGGATGCGATGGCTATTACGGTGCTGCTGCCCACCTGATGCAAGCGGAACGTCGTGCTCGAGAGCGCAAGCTGATCAAACATCCTGAGCTGTGCAGACGCGTGATTGAACGCATCAAGAACGGCTGGACACCTGAGCAGATCAGTAACCGCATGATCCACGAGGATGCCCCACTCAGGGTCTGCCAAGAAACCATCTATCGCTACATCTATTCCAAGGAAGGTCAGGGCGAAGATCTGTGGTGGTATCTACCGACCCACCGTGTCGCCCGCAGACCACGTCGCACCAGAGGGCGTAGAGAACCCAAATTCCACCGCGATGTCAGTATCCTGTTCCGCCCCGATGATGTCGCGCATCGTCGGCAATTTGGTCACTGGGAGGCCGATTTGATGCTGTTCAAACAAAAGCTTGGCAAGAACAACGTCACCTCACTGGTTGAGCGCGTCAGCCGCTTCACCGTGATCCTGAAAAACCCGAACAAACGCACCAAACCGGTCATGGGAAAGATAATGAAGTCTCTCAAAGACCTCCCCCTCATCGCCCGCCGGTCCATCACTTTTGACCGCGGAACCGAGTTTGTCAGTTGGCCCCACCTACAAGCCGAGATCGGAACCCAAACGTGGTTTTGCGACCCCTCCAGCCCCTCTCGGGACATCGCTACGCGATACCCTGCCGGGCAACGCATGGCAGAAAGGCACAGTCGAGAACACTAACCGACGCCTTCGAAGGTGGCTGCCCCGCAAACGCGACATCCGGCAATGCACAGATCACGATATGAAGGTGATCTGTGATCGCCTCAACAACACGCCGCGCAAGTGCCTTGGATGGAAGACGCCAGCCGAGGTCTTTCGCGAAAAGATATTGGAGGAAATGCGATGACACCCCTACCCTGAACCCAACAAGAGTCTCAGTTCACGTGGCGCTCACACCGGCTACGAATACTTTGCCAATCAAGCGTTTGAACTTGGGGGTTGGTGAGAGCCGCGATATTGCAGCTGCTTATGTTCCTTTGCCCGATCAGATTGACGGCGATTTTTTGCCGCAACGCGCGCAACAGCGATACACTTGCTTGGTTCCCAATCAGAAATATCGCTACGAAGGGATTTTTAGAAATTTCAAGGCCGAGCTCGAAGTTGATGAGTATGGTCTTGTCATAGACTATCCTGACACTTTCCGGAGAACTCGACTAGGATAAGCACGCCGCACGCTCTAGCGGCGTTTATCGACTGCGTCGCTCCCGCAAGTTAGGGCTGCCTCAGCAGGGGTTCCTCCGTACGCTGCATCCCCTTAGTCCACCTAGTCCCATGCAATAAGTTGATCTAATGTAGCGGCATTAGACCATGGCATATCCGTCTGAGCCGCTCGTACCATCGTAGCATTCCCTCACCCAGGGGCTTGGGATTCGGTGGCTTGGAAGGCACTGGCGAACGTGAGGAATTAGATTCCCGTCAGTGCTGAAATCAAAACGCAGGTGAGTGCTGATGTCAGAACTGACTATTTAAACCATTTGCAGGAAAACTTCGCGAAGGTGGACTTATGCAACAGCACTCGTCAAACCTGTTCAGCTTTGGCCCGCAAAGAAAAACTCGCGATATAGTATTGCGGTGGGGGGTAAGTCTTGCGCAACTGCGGGCAGAGTTTCAGCCATCTCCATCAGATCGACGTACCGCGCTTTCGCAAGGGCACCGCATTCGTTTTTCCGACTAAACCAGGCCGCGCAGCTCGGAATGTGTCAAAATTGGTAGGGGAGTGATCAATTATTGTTACTTCATCACAGCCCTGCAAGATGGTGGCGATCACCCACCGCGTAGCATAACCGAGCAAACCGTTGCGAAAATGGCTGCGGCGCTGTGTTCATACTACGATATCATCTAAGGAACATGCATGACTCGTGACGCTGATATCATCCGCAGCCGAGCTGCCGTCCGTCGCGAAGTGGCACTGGCGGCGTGGCATGCGATCAAGTCGGAGCTCGAAGCGCTTGGCCTAGAGCTGACTTTGTTTGGATCGCTGGCAAAAGGGGGCTTCTCAACTCATTCTGACATCGATGTTATTGTCCAGCTGGGGGATAGCGGCATTTCCAGATCTGCTGTCGATCGTATGGTCCGCAGCGTTTCGGGCGATATCCCGGTAGATCTATTTTTTGTAGAAGACCTGACGCAATCAGACTTAATGTCGCTCCTTAGTACCTGACACACAAATTGATCCGCTGTCCGGTGCAAGCATAACGCACATGAAGCTGCCAAGCTCAACGCTAAGGGGAGTTTGGCTGACACGGCGCGAACGGCCCTTTCCGAACATTCGTGGCCAACGGAGCGAAGGTCCGGATTGAGGCCATTTTGACAGATGCTGCGTAAGTTGCGAACTGGAGGATTGAGCGAGAAGCGCTGGTTTTTGTTTCGAATCCTTGGAATACTAAAGTCAAAAGAGACGGCCAGTGGCCGCCTCTACTGTTTCAATCACCAGACAATCACTCCGTACGACGCATGGCCTTATACATTTCTTCCGCAATCAGCCTGTGCCCTGTCAGATTCGGGTGCACAGCCCCAGTAATCTGTTTGTCGCCAGGCTGTGTCAAAGCTGTGTCATTACCTGTACGCACAGCGCGGGTCGGGACTTCGTAGATGTACGGATCCCATTCACTTGCGTTCCATGCTTTAGCAGGATCACCGCCAACACCGTTTGGCAGGTTTCGCCTTGAGCCTTGCTCAAAATCATACCCTAAAAAGGCGTCACGTGTTGAACAAACAAAGTTGATTCCAAGACCCGTGGCCGCTTCTGCAAGCTTCGGTCGCAGTACTTCAAACTCTCTCACTGCCAAAAACGCATCCCAATGCGTAAAATTGAACTGCCACTTTTCAATGTTGTTTTGGGCAGGAGTAAAACCAACAATCCTTGGTGTTGCGGACTTTAGGCCGTTCCAAGGCGAAGCAGAAGAATACTTCAGTGCAAGATCGCCAACGATCAATTCTTTGCGGATCGCGACCCCATCTTTGCCCGGAAGCCTTTTGAGAAAGGCGTTCATGTCCAATTCGGCGCAAGCGTCCTCCGAAGGAACAAGCTTTCTTACTGCGTCAGGGTACTGAGGCATCAGGATCTGGGCATTTTCGACGCCAAGTCGGTAGTTCAAGATATTGGTCAGCAGAGTAAGTCGTTGTTTGATACTGCCGTTTCCATTGCTGTTTCCGGTTACAATATCGCCTGCGTGATAGGCGCCTTTCTGGCCATCCTTGTTCTTGCAGTACTTGTGTAAAAATTTGACAGATTTGTTGCTGACGCGGTTGGCAGGACTGGGGCAAATATCAGGAAACAAAAGTTTCTCAGCTATGAGCTGAAAGCTCCAAATAGATGGAACGATGTAGTATTTAACGACGTCCCCGAAACCGAAATCATTTCCTCCGATCGATAAAAAAACGTGATCGGGTTTTCGAATGTTTTCGACAGGACAGCCTAGGAAGCCCGAGTCCGGATACGAGATTTTCCTGTTTCTTCGGTATGCTCCCAGCTTTCTGCTAAACTTGTCTCCTGGTTCAAGGTTGCTTGGTCTTTTAGAGTTATTTCCTTCGCCCCCCCGGCGATGGAAATCATTCAAATTGATCCCGGCCTTCTCTTCGCTGGTTACCGGAAAGTACTTTCCTTCATCCACGGCAGGCCTGCACAGGTCACGCATTGCGAAATTCAACTGGGAGTAGGAGACGTAATGGTCCGCTCCTGTCACCCATGCCTGATACTGTGGAACCAAAATCCCATCAAATATCTCGGCACCTGTGCATGCATAGTGCAGAAAGGACACGAAGCTATGCTTCTCTTGAGAGGCCAATCGGAATGCCAACAGACTTTGATGACTGAAGAAGCTCCTGTGGCAATTATCATCGATCCAGCGCTTTTCCTCAGAGCCGTAAGCTTCCATTTTGAACTTTAAGTTGTTCTTGTCACTAAGCCAGAGAAAGTCCCGCTCGCTATTGAATTTTATGTCGCTTTTCCAAACTCCGGGAAAATCTGGGTTACCTTCTCCTGAACCGTAACTGTCACCCAAACCGACAATCACAACATGTTTGGGATTAAGGTTATGTTCCCGCTGGAAATCACCCGATGTCACAAAGACTTTGGCGCCGCTCAGCGGAATACTAACGATCACGCCCTCACCGTTGCAGGGAGAGGTTTTCCTTAAGGTTTTATTGGTATTTTTGGCCTCATCCCCAAATGACACTGCCCACTCACATTCACCTTCCCTTTCCAAACTCAGGCGAACACCAATGGTCGTATCAACTTCATCTTCATGCTTCACAAACTTCAAAACAGCGTCGTCATGCACAGAATTGGTTTGATCCCAATGCATTCGGTTGCCTGAGTTCGCGCCTGCCAAAGCGGTTAGATAAGGCGATTGAAATCGAGGCGATGCTAAGCGCTTGTGCCATTCTTCATAGCTTTCAGATTCAAGCATCTTAAATCGGTCAAAGAAGGCAGCTCGCGCTTGCTCATCAGCCCCTTGCGTCACAAAAGGTGCAAATCTGTTCGCCACCTCCCATTCAACTTCTTGCGCATTCACGCTCCCAATGGAAGTTAATCCCGTAGACAACGCTAGCAAGATATTGAAAAAAGTACTTTTCAAATTGTATCTCCCATAAGCCTTCAGACAAAATGCGCCTCGAATTTTCAGCGGCGGACAATCCAATTACTCAAACAACTGTTTTCCACGCTCGTATGTGGGCGTTAGTCTCCCCGAAACTTTGGTTGCCACTAAAAGCAAAAAAACAGACTTGATCCAGTTCTCGCAGGCAGACCTACTCGCGATAGGTGAATTATCACCCACTTTGTAACCTCAAGTGAAGTCGCTTGTCTACGATGACGCCATTGGATTGAAAGACTGCTCACGCTAGCAATATACGTTACTCTGCATGTTCCACGTTCCGCGCTTTGCTTCCTGATTTCCCAACCTCTCGAAAGGCCTGCATCCACAAATTTTCATATTGATCGTGTCCGCTGTGATAGCAAAGCGGTAGTCGCGCGGAACAGGGGCAACGACAGCTTCGTCCGCTTAGCAGTCCTCTATCTCTCACGCAGTGAAAGTCCGCTCTCCGCCCTCCTGAGCGAGGGAGAGCACCTACACGAACGGCTCTGACCGATCATTGACCGAGGACCCGCTCCTCTGCAGTGCGGAACGCCAGATCGGACTTTCGCTGCAGGTGCAAAATCGAGCCTGCAGCGAACTGGCAGTGTGCGGGAGATAGCTGCCGCTGAAATCCATTCCTATTTTAGGATTAATTCCGCAATTGATGCCGCATTTTCCCTGAGTGCGGACTGGCTTTTGTCCCAAGCGGCGTGCTCTATTGCAAACCTGCTCCTTAACCATGCCAGTGTCAGCCGCCGTGTGGCCTCCAGAGCGTCGGGGTTTTCTGTTTCGGTTTCACGCGCGTCCCACCCCGCGATACCGCCCAGACCGTGTCCAACACCTTTGATCATCAGAAGGGCATCGGCCCCGGGGGCGTCATGGAAGGGGTCGGCGTGCCAATCGGGGCCGCGGGGCGTGAAGTGGGGATCGTCGTCGGCACCGCACACCACGAGGGTTGGCGTATTGATGCAGCTGAAGTCCACGTCGAGAAACGGGAAACGTTTAGTGCTATCGGGGGTCAAGTCAGCGCCACCCCGACCGGTCGAGGCGAGTAAAATACCCACTTTGATGCGCGGGTCGAAAAAATCCTCGTCGTGTAAGCGCGCACCAAGCAGCAGGCTACAGGTGAAGCCGCCGAAGGAATGCCCCGCCACGGCGATCAAGTCGTGATCGAAACGCCCGGAAACAGCAGGGGACTGTCGCTCAACCTCGGTCAGTTGGTCGAGGATAGCGCGCAATTCCGTCACCCGCTCGCGCCAGAAGAACGGACCCGCAGGCAGATCGGGGTCAAGCCCTGCCACGCGCGAACTGGCATGGGTGGGTTGGATGACAACCATCCCGCGCTCTGCCCAGAACTGCGCAAGAGGGGCATACCCGTCCTTGGAGGAGATGTAGTTTGAGGGGCCGAAGCCATGCGATAGAATTACGACGGGTAAATTCTCTCCCTCGACCGGTGCCGTTAGGCGCAACTCAAGCTGCTGCCGCCCCTCCATTGGCAGCGTGATCGGTGTATAGGCCACGGTGCGTTGTGGGTCTGGGGTCGGCAAGGCGCGAGATGCGTCGATCAATCGATTCATTAGAGCATTTCCTTATAGCGAGACGAATAGGTGGTTTTCCTGCGATGAGAGAAGCAGCCTGTGGATCACTCCACGGGAATGCCGTCTTCGCGGAACCATGTTTCTGCGTCCGCGCCCGCGGGCAGCATCATCGGCGCGGCTTTGTCCGTGACGGCGCGCCATACAGCTTGCGCGACATCGCTCACCTCAGTTTTTTCGGTCACGGACTGGAGACTCTGAAAGTAAGCTTGAACAAAGGGACCGTAGGCTTCGGGGATATCCATACCCATCCGAGCGACCGCATTTTTTCCAAACGACGTTGCCTTTGCGCTACCCGGCAACACCAGCCTGGCACGAACACCGAATTCCTTCGCTTCTAGTGCGAAGCTTTCGGTAAAGGCATTCAGCGCGGCCTTACTGGCGGTGTAGATCGACAAAGCGGGAAGTGGGCGCAGGGTGACGCTGGAACTGATATTGACGATGACGCCGGTCCGCCGTTCGCGCATCGCGGGCATCACGGCGCGGGTCATTGCCATAGCGCCTAGAACGTTGATTTCGAACATCTCGCGGGCCTTCGCGATCTCGGCACCTTCTAGCACGTTAAGCATGCCGACACCGGCGTTGTTCACCAGCGCGTCGATCTGGCCTGCGCTTGCAATCGCGCTGGAGATACTTGCAGGATCGGTGACATCTAGGGGAAGCACCCGTAGCTTGTAGGACCCTGGCAGTCCTTCGGCGGAGGGCGTGCGCATCGTGGCGATGACCTCCCAGCCTTGATCGAGAAACTGTGCGGCGATGGCTTGGCCGAAGCCAGAGGAACATCCAGTGATGAGAATACGGGGCATGTGACGTTTCCTTGTCTGTGATGAGAAGGAGATAGACGGCTGCGTTCGGTCATTCTATGTTCAGATGTCTCTAATCATCCATCAAGCGTCCAGATCTATGCTCGACATCCCGTCAGACCCTCTTGCCAGCGTGGTCACCTTGCTCAAGCCTGCAGTCTCCATTTCCAAGATGGTCGAGGCTGGCGGGCAGTGGTTGGTGGAGCGTCACGACATGACCAGCCCCTTCTATTGCGCGGTGGTTGAAGGGCAGTGCCAGTTGCACGTCACAGGGCGCAATCCAGTCACGTTGCGGGGCGGAGATTTCGTGCTGATCCCGCATATGCAGGGCTTTACCATGTCGAGCGAGGTGGCACCGCCGCCGCATGTGCCACGCCTACCGTTGGAAACTGGCCCGGGGCGTTTCCGGCTTGGCGTGCCTCACGCTCCTGTCGATGTCCGCGCTCTGGTTGGACATTGCCGTTTTGATACGCCAGCCAGAGACCTGCTCGTGTCCCTGTTGCCCGACATCATCCATGTCTCGGGACAACGTCGCCTGACAGCGCTGGTGCCGATCATTCACGAGGAAACCAGTGCCGACCGGCCGGGGCGCGCGATGATACTTGAACGGTTGCTAGAGGTTTTGCTGATTGAGGCCCTGCGCTCGGGTTCGGCGGCAACATTGCCCCCGGGGCTTCTGCGCGGCTTGTCAGACCCGCAATTGGCCAGCGCATTGCAACGTATCCACGCCGAGGCTGTCGGCGTTCTGTCCGTTTCAGAAATGGCGAAGGAAGCAGGGATGTCGCGATCTGGATTTTTCGAGAGGTTCCGCAAGCAAACTGGCCGCGCGCCAATGGAATACGCGACGGACTGGCGCATGGCCGTCGCCAAAACCTTGCTACGGCAAGGCGGTCTAACCATTGCAGAGATCGCCATGAAAGTCGGTTACGGGTCCGCAAGCGCTTTCGGACTGGCTTTTGTCCGGCACGAGGGACAGTCGCCGGGTGCTTTTGCCAAAAACAAACGAGGCTAAATTGAAGGGGGATTACCCCGTCCAAGGGGCGGCGATGCGAACCTCCCGGTTGTTGTGCTGCAACCTATGCAATCGCAGCACAACGATGAAGACGCTTACAGTCGGCTGAGGTAGGCCATTCTCAGTTCCGGATCACCGACATTACGGCGCCACCTATCTGCTGAAGGGCGGTGTTGCGCGTCTCGAAATCCGCATTGACGTCGGAGATGAAGATGCTGACGACCCATGGAGCGCCGCCTTCGGGAACAACCACCGCGATAATGTTGCGGGTGTGACTGCCGCTGCCCGACTTGTCCAGGATCAGCCAATCTTTCGGCGCGTCGGCGCGCAGCAGTTTGCTTGTGACACCACCGATGCTCATCCATTCCACCAGCTGCTCACGCGAGCTGGGCGAGAGCACATTGCCGAGCAGAAGCCCACGCAGCATTTTGGTCATGGCAGCCGGGGTTGTTGTGTCCCGCGGATCACCGGGCACGAATTCGTTCAGTTCGGGTTCACGCCGGTCGAGCCGGCTGATCTCGTCGCCCGTCTGCCGGAAAAACTCTGTCACGGCCTGCGGGCCGCCGATGTGATCAAGCAGCATGTTTGCCGCTGTGTTGTCGCTCAGGTCTATCGCAGCGAGACAAAGATCCGCGAGGCTCATAATTGATCAACTCGCTGAGACACATCGTTGGCCCCTCACAGCGAAAAATCTGCAACCAAAGCGTCTATAAAACGGCGAACGCGCGGTTCGAGAAATTTCTTGTGCGGATAGATGGCAACGATTGGCACGTCACCGCAATCTATGTCCGGCAAGACCTGCACGAGGCGCTCTGCACGCAATTCCTCCTTCACCAAAGTTGCAGGAAGCAAGGCGATACCCATCCCCGCCAGCGCCGCCTCGCGCAGGCCTTCTGCGCTGTCCAAACGCAAGGAAACACGACCTGACACAGTGCTCAGAAAACTACTGGCATCGTGAAGGGACCAGGTTTGTCGCTTCGCTACACTTGAAAATTGTAGAAGGTCATGGGTGCTTAGTTGGTCGATGTTTTTAGGAACTTTGCGGCCCGTAAAATACTCGGGCGAGGCACACAGTAAAGTTTTCTCCATTCTCAAAGTTCGTGAGATCAGCGAGGCATCCGGAGTTGTAACGCCAACGCGGATTGCAAGATCAAAACCGTCTTCAACGATACGACTGATGGTGTCAGAAAAGCTTATTTCAAAGCGTATGTCCGGCCAGGTCGTCTGAAACTTTTTTATGACCGGCAGCACCAAGCGCCGTCCAAGCGCATCTGGCGCGGCGATCCGTAAGGTACCCTTGGGAATGCCATCGCTGACTTCCATTCGCGCATCGGCTGCGGCAATTGCCACGCGAATGGCTTCGCCCTGAGCATACAGCCTTTGACCCGCCTCGGTCAGACTGACAGCACGGGTCGTGCGGTTTAGGAGACGGGCACCATACCTATCTTCAAGCCGTGTCACGGCCTTACCTGCGGTAGATCTCGAAAGACCGAATGCGCGACCAGCAGTAGTGAAATTTCCGGTCTCGGCAACTGACATAAACAGGAGAATATCGTTTACTTTGGAGTCTGCCATATCTTGTCTATTGCCGAAAATTATTCGCCTGAGATGCGAACTCTATTCGCCATTGGTTTTGCTTACAATTTGAAACTTCAAATACAAAAAAGCGAGAGATTAGATGCAAACCTCACTTCAAAGAATGAACCCGGCGGCACTGCCAAACACGAGCAATCTTGGATATTCTCAGATCAGCATCGCAAATGCTGGCATTTTGGCTTTTGTTTCTGGTCAAGTTGCTCAGGCCGCAGATGGGTCTGCTGTGCCAGAAGGGCTTGAGGCCCAGACAAAGCAAGTGATCGCCAATCTCACCGAAGCATTAAAGGCACTGGAGGCGAGCCCTCAGAACATCGTTCAAATGCGTATTTACGTCACGGATCTCAACGAGGACGCGATGAACATCTTGATGCCTCCAATCATCGCGTTTCTCAACGGGGCAGAGCCCAGTCTTACCGGAATAGGTGTCGCCGCGCTGGCGGGGCCCGATTTGAAAGTTGAGATCGAAATGATCGTCCAGCTTCCAACCTGATGCGATCACACGGCTGAAGCAATGTCGGAACCTGCGATAAAGGGGACCTTGGGAAGATACCCCATAGGTCTGCTTTATCGCGCACACCGGACCTTGAGTTCATGCCATAAACAACCGCTATTGAAACGGATCACCAAACCGGACCAACGATTGGACGGAAAAGCATCGGTCAATATCGTAGCCCGGCTTCTCTAAGGCGGGCCGTTGCCACCTGAACCCCAGGTCGGTTATTCATATCTACGAAACAATTGATAATCAGCAATACTGACGCTATATACAGTCATATCAGCCGATAGGAGGGTGTCATGCATATCGCAAATTTTGCTGAGGGTGGGCAATTCGAGCCAAAGAAGATTGCCATCGCCTTACGCACATCCGCTGAAGAAATTGCAATGACGGTTGGTCTTGGCAAAGATGCTTTGCAACGACGGGCCCGCATCAGTTCTGACAAGACACAGCGCCGGCTGCGGGAACTGGTCGAGGTAATCAACAAGGTTGAGCCGCGCTTCGGATCTGAACTGATGGCCTACGCCTGGTACCGCTCCGAGCCCCTCCCCGGGTTTGATGGCCAAACTGCGATGCAACTTGTACAACAAGGACAGGCGCAGCAGGTTCTCGAATATCTCGACGCCGTCGACGCGGGTGTCTTCGCCTGATGCACCTAACGAACGCGCGCTATGCTGGGCCGCTCTATCGCGCGCTGAATCCTGTCTATGCCCGCGATCCACTGTCTGGCCGCGGCGCAGAACTCTACGGCGGCCGGTTCAATGCGAAGGGAGTGGCCGCACTCTACACAGCTCTCGATCCCGCCGGCGCTTTACGCGAAAGTAATCAGGCAGGTAGCCTGCAGCCGACAATTCTGGTCTCTTACCAGGCCGACACAGGGCCCATCTTCGATACTCGGGATACAGGGGCGTTGTCCAAATACGGGATGTCAGATGCGAAACTTGCAGATCTTGGTTGGCGGGCGAAAATGCTTGGAGGGCAACCGGTGCCAACGCAGAATTTTTCCGAGGCGTTGATTGAGGAAGGCTATGCGGGGCTTTTCACGCGCAGCTATGCGAAGGGCGCTACTGCAGATGATTTCAATATTGTGCTGTGGCGGTGGACAGGTGACGGATGCAGTCTTGCAGTGGTAGATGATGAGAACAGGCTGTCGCGGCTGTAAGGTCATTGTCTTAACGCTTATCATTCTTCAGCCAGATTTTCTGGGGAGAGATAACCAGGATTACACGATCGCTGGAATGAATGTCCGGAGCTGAAAATTCTGGGTGTTAGAGAATGTCAGGGTTCAACGTTACGTTCAAATTACAAGGTTCTGTTGCATTAATCGCTGGTAGAGCTGAAGCTGCGGTTGGATCATACAGCGAGGTTTTCGATGTCACGGCGTAATCTTTTCAAACATCGTCGTTTCCCTAACGAGATCATCCTTATGGCAGTGCGTTAGTATTGCCGGTATCCGCTGTCGTACCGCGATGTCCGCGATCTCCTGGCCGAACGTGGGATTTATGTTAATGCAACAGAACCATCCCAAGATATTCTTGTGTGGTCGTTACAGCGAACCGTGAAGACACCAAGTGACCTGCCACGGGATTTTTCCTCCACCGTCGATTAGAGTCCGGCCCAACTTGAGGACGGACAATGAAGCGAACGAGATTCACGGACGAACAGATCATCGGCATCCTTGGCGAGCACGAAGCAGGCG
>Ga0208814_1000909_pt1 | contig 15177 bp, 18 predicted proteins | sample MalvirAntarct_55_FD_184253 | JGI IMG/M metagenome (GOLD analysis project Ga0208814, IMG submission 184253) | Marine viral communities from the Global Malaspina Expedition - Malaspina viral metaG Antarct_55 (SPAdes) (version 2) | ecosystem: Environmental > Aquatic > Marine > Oceanic | place...
TCAGCGTATCGCCAGCTGCGCGAATTGCTCACTACCTTTCGCATCAAGGTCAACGAACCCGGGCTCAAACCGGCGCTCTACGCCACGGTTCAGGAGTTCAGCGCCAACTCGGGGCTGCAGGTCGAGAGTGACTACCAACTCGATCACTGCCCGCTCACGCCCAACGAAGAAGTGCACTGCCTGCAGATCGTCCGCGAAGCGCTTAGCAACGTGGTCAAGCATGCCGAGGCGGAGCACTGCTGGCTGAGCCTGACCCAGGACAGCGTCGGCACCATTCACGTCAAGATCGAGGACGACGGCGTCGGCATCCGCCTTGAAGAGCAGCGTGCCGGCCACTATGGCCTGATCATCCTGCGCGAGCGAGCCAACAGCCTCAACGGCACCATCAACATCGGTCGGCGCCCTGCGGGAGGCACTTTGGTATACCTGCGGTTCCCGCCCGCCTACCGCCACATCTCCCCTGAAACAGGAACGGGTCACGCATGAACGAAGGGACTACTGCACGAATCCTGCTGGTCGACGACCACCCCATGATGCGTCGGGGTCTGCGTGACCTGCTGGAACTGGAAAATGACCTTGAGGTGGTCGGTGAGGCGGGCAACGGCGAAGACGCCATCGCGCTTGCGCAACAGACCGAGCCGGACCTCATCCTGATGGACCTCAACATGCCGGGTATCGACGGGCTGGAAACCACCCGCCGCATGCGCGACGTGGACATCGACGCACGCATCGTGATGTTTACCGTTTCCGATGAGCAGGGCCATGTACTCGAAGCCCTGCGCAACGGTGCTGACGGCTATCTGCTCAAGGACATGGACGCCGAACAGCTGATCGAACAGATCCGTCTGGCGGCAACCGGCCGTATGGCCTTGAGTCCTGAACTGACCCAGGTGCTCGCCGAAGCGATCCGGGTGCGGCCCAAGCCCACCGGGCAGGTGCCGTTCTCCAGCCTGACCAAGCGCGAGAAAGAGGTCCTGCGCCAGATTGCCAAAGGCCAGAGCAACAAGATGATCGCGCGCAAACTCGGTATTTCCGAAGGCACGGTCAAGGTCCACGTTAAAAATCTGCTGCACAAGCTGGGCCTGCGTTCGCGGGTGGAAGCGGCGGTCTGGGTCCTGGAGCACGAGGCCAAAGGCTGAGCCAGAAGCGCCCGCTCTGGACCGCGTTTGTGTGCGCCACGCCTCAGGCTGAAGCAGCGCTCCGGCGCCCTTGATAATCATCAATGCCGTTAGCGCGCAGCGCTCTATCGTCTCGCCCACGTCGACTGACCGATCGGTCAGCATCGCGCCCGCCCGGACGTCAGGAGCGCTCCATGTTTAAAATTTCGCTAATCACCACGCTGCTACTCGGTCTGCTGTCCGGCAGCCTGCCCTGTCAGGCCGGCATCAGGGACGCAGAAGCAGTCAACCGCGCCGGCATGCAGCGTATGCTCAGCCAACGCATCGCCAAGACCTATTTGATGATCGGCACCGACACCCGTGTCGACCTCGCCGCAAGTCAGCTCGACAACAGCATTGCCAGCGTCGAGGAGAACGCTCAGTGGCTCGATGAATACGCCGCTGACGGGGATATCCGCAAAGCATTGAACGAAGCAACTGACACCTGGCACCAGTATCGTCAGTTGGCTTTGACCCGCCCGGACCGCAGCCAATCCGCCGAACTCCTGCGCCTGGCTGACCGCTTCCTCAGCCAGAGCGAAGCGCTGGTCGGAAAGATCGAGCGTCACAGCGGCAGTCAGGCCGCCCGGCTGGTAAACCGCAGCGGGCGCCAACGCATGCTCAGTCAGCGCATCGCCATGCTTTACCTGGCCATGAGCTGGAAGCTGCCAGAGCAGCGCTTGCGCAGCGATTTCGATGCTGCAGTCAATGAGTTCGAACAGGGGTTGAATGAGCTGAAAACGGCGCCGCAGAACACCGCGCAAATCGTTAGTCAGCTCGAGAAGATCGATACCCAATGGCGTTTCGCCCGGGCCGGCTTCACCTTGGCGGAGGACTCACGCTTCGTGCCGACCGTGATCGTCACCACCAGCGACTCGCTGCTGCGCAAGCTTGAACAACTGACCTTGGATTACGAACGCCTGGCCGGAAGCGGCCGATGAGTGCATCAGGCTGAAGAGACTTATCCGACCAGCCGCACCGGCAATTCGTCAGGCGGATACCTGACAGACCTGGGCCACCCGAACTCAGATCAGGCGACAGGATCTCCGCGACGGAACGGCTGAGGTGAAGGCTCACCTGGACCAGGCTCTGCGTGCGGTGGGGTGTCACCCAACTTGAATGGCATCGGTGACTCGCTGACGAGCCGATGGGTAGCAGGCTCGACGCGCTCCGACTCTGCCTCCGGAAGCTCGCGCACGGCGCGCCAGGCGAGGCCAGCGAGTACTACAGCCAGTACGCGGTAGAGCATCGAGGCCAGATCGAAGCCGACCAGCTCACCGCCGTCCACCCAGAGCGACACCAGCCTTCCCAGCACCAGCGCCGCCATGGTCATTACCAGCATGATCAAGGCTGGGCGAGCTCGCTCCGGTGCGCGCGCGCTCCAGATCAGGAACAGCGCCAGGCCCAACTGCAAGCCGCCGTAGTAGACGCGCATATGGCTGACCGATGCAGTCTCCATCAACAGCATGCCGTTCAGATTGGCCATCTCGTGAGGCCGCAGCCAGTAGGCCAGACTGAGGCAGGCCATCACCAACGCCTGCGCGAGCAGAACGAAACGGGCAAAACGCATCGAAAACTCTCCTGACAGCGGCTCCGCACCATGATGGACATCCGACCGGATCACCCCGTTTTGGTTCGCCGCCCTCCCCGCGTCCGCCTCCTGTGACATTCGCTCACATGACTCGGCTTGGGCGCCCACGAGCATGCGGATATGCTGCGCACTTTCACGCCGGAGTGATCTTCATGCGCCGTTTACTGCTCGTCACCGCTCTGTTCGCCAGCTTCGCGCAGGCCGCCGACCCTATTGCCATCGAGGTGCACCGCGACGCCAATTGCGGTTGCTGCAAGGCATGGATAGAGCACTTGGAAGCCAACGGCTTTGAGGTCGACGATCACGTCGAAACCGACATGGCCGCAGTCAAGACCCGTCTCGGCGTACCCCATAGCCTGGGTTCCTGCCATACCGGCGTGATCGACGGAAAATTCGTCGAAGGCCACGTCCCGGCTGCCGACATCCTCAAGCTCAGAGCACAACCCGATCTGATCGGTGCGGCGGTGCCCGGGATGCCCATGGGCTCGCCCGGGATGGAGATGGGCGAACATAAAGACGCGTTCAAGGTGATCGCCGTGGGCAACAAGGGTGAGCAGTCGGTGCTGGCCGAGTACCCGGCAGACTGACGAAACAGACGAAACGCCTACGAGTCGCTGAATTTGCAGTCCCTGAGGCCGGTCTGACCAGAATCAGCAACCGGCAGAGGATTCAGGCATGCGCTGGAGAAAGGCTCGTCGCAGTGACAATGTGGTGGACGCTCGCGGCCGAAGCGGAGGCATCGGTGGCGGGCGCCTGACTCTGGCGGGCGTCGCTATCGTGGTGGTGATCGGCCTGTTGTCCGGCCAGGATCCGATGCAGATCCTCGGTCAGCTGGCTGATCAGTCCAGTCCTACACCAACCCAGCAGTCCAGCGCCCCGGCCAACGGCGACGACCCGCAGGTTGCTTTCGTTCAGTCAATCCTGGGCGATACCGAGGACACCTGGCGCTCTCTGTTTCAGCAGTCCGGTCAGCAATATCGAGACCCTACCCTGGTGCTTTTTCGTGGTGGCGTGAACTCAGCCTGTGGCTTCGCCAATTCGGCAGTCGGCCCCTTCTACTGTCCGGGCGACCAACAGGTGTATCTCGACCTGCAGTTTTTCGATGAGATGGCCTCGCGCTTTTCGGTCGCGGGCGACTTCGCTCAGGCCTACGTGATCGCCCATGAGGTCGGCCACCATGTGCAAACGCTGCTGGGCGTATCGCAACAGATGCAGGCTGCCCGTCAGCGCGGCGCGCGCATGGAGGGTGACAACGGCTTGCTGGTCCGCCAGGAGCTGCAGGCGGATTGCTTTGCCGGGGTCTGGGCCAACCACGCCCAGCAGCGTCATGACTGGCTCGAGGAAGGGGATCTTGAGGAAGCGTTGAACGCGGCGAACGCCATCGGCGACGACCGTTTGCAGCAGCAAAGTCAGGGCCGGGTCGTTCCGGATGCCTTCACCCATGGCACCTCTGCGCAACGGGTGAGGTGGTTTCGTATCGGCTTCGACAGTGGCGACCCGACACGCTGCGATACCTTCCAGACCCAACGTCTTTAATTCGGAACGCCGGTTGAGCCGTTCAGTCGATCCAGCGGTAGACCGGCGCATCGGCACCGCTATCCACCTTGACCTGCGCGCAGTGGCGCAAGCGCACCAGCAGGCGCTTGCCCATCTGAGCGCTACCGGCCAGCGCCTGCAGCTCCGCTAACAGCTGCGGCCCGTCCATGCTCTGCGCCGCGCGCAACAACCGTTGCGCCTCGTGCCAATGGGGATCAGCCGTCGGCTTGTCGGCCGGTTGCACCGGGGCGGTCTCGGCCTGAGCGGCGGGCATCTGACGCGCCAGCTGCGCCCAGTCGTGGTCGTCCATTTCAATGCTGAGGTCCACCGGCAGCTCGCCGACATGGCCGCGAATTCGAATCATCGCCACTCTCCTGAAGACATTGGGTCGCATGCTCCCACGAGACGTTGAGACTGGCCAGCGGCTGCAAACATTTGTTATAACGTAACCACTAATTGATATGGAGTCTGCCATGCGCCGTCTGCTGCTTGCCCTGCCTTTCGCGTTACTGCCCGGTTTTGTTCTGGCTGCCGAGCACGATCATGACCATGATCATGCGCACCACGACAGTCTCGGCGCCCACGAGCATGGCGCAGCGGAACTGGACGCGGCGCTGGACGGTTCCACGCTGGAAGTCGAATTGCGCAGCCCGGCGATGAATCTGGTGGGTTTCGAGCACGCGCCTAGCAGCGAGGCGGATAAGCGCAAGGTCGCCGATGCACGCAAACAGCTGGAACAGCCGAACGGGCTGTTCGGCCTGCCTGCAGCAGCAGGCTGCACCCTGGCCGAATCCGAGCTGGAGAGCCCGCTATTCGAAGGCGAGGGCCATGACGACGAGCACGAGCACGAGCACGATGAAGATCATGAAAGCCAGCACAGCGAAATCCACGCGCATTACCACTTCAATTGCGCCACGCCCGAAGCGCTAAAGGCGCTCGATCTACAAGGCTTGTTCAAAGCGTTCCCCGGTACGCAGAAGATCCAGGCACAGCTGATCGGTCCGAAGGGTCAACAGGGCGTGCAACTCACCCCGGACCAGCCACGCGCAGCCTTCTGATCTGATCCTGTCTGCCGCCTGGCTCGACGCAGTAAACTCCCGGCTCGCCCGACACGGATCATCTCGATGACCGCATCACTGCTTGAACTGCACCAATTGGGTTTCGCCTGGCCGGGCCAGGCGGAGCTGCTCGACATTCCCAGCTTCACGCTAGCACCCAACCAGAGCCTGTTCCTCAAGGGGCCGTCGGGCAGCGGCAAGACCACCCTGTTGGGCCTGATTGGCGGCGTGCAGAAAGCGCAGCGCGGAACGGTTCAGCTGCTCGGCACCGATCTCGCAGCGCTTTCGGCCGGTGCTCGGGATCGTTTCCGGGTCGATCACACTGGCTATATCTTTCAGCAGTTCAACCTGCTGCCCTTCCTTTCGGTGGCTGAAAACGTCGGCTTGCCCTGTCATTTTTCCAGGACGCGAGCCGAACGCGCACGACAGCGACACGGCAGTGTTGCGCAGGCAACGGCAAGCCTGCTCCAGCATCTCGGCCTACCGAAGAGCCTGCTTGATCGACGGGCCGAAGCACTGTCGATCGGTCAGCAACAACGCGTCGCCGCGGCGCGTGCACTGATCGGTCAGCCGGAACTGGTAATTGCCGACGAGCCCACCTCGGCGCTCGACGCCGACAGCCGCGAAGCCTTCCTGCAACTGCTGTTTGCCGAGTGTCGAGAAGCCGGTTCAAGCCTGTTGTTCGTCAGCCACGATCAGAGCCTGGCGCCACTTTTCGACCGTAGCCTCTCACTGGCGGACCTCAATCACGCCGCACGCGCCCCGGAGTTGTAGGCCATGTACCTGTTGCGCCTGGCCTTGGCGAGCCTGAATAACCGCCGTTTCACCGCTCTGCTCACCGTTTTCGCCATCGCGCTATCGGTATGCCTGCTGCTCGCCGTGGAGCGCGTGCGCACCGAGGCTCGGGCCAGTTTCGCCAGCACCATCAGTGGCACCGACCTGATCGTCGGCGCCCGCTCCGGCTCGGTAAACCTGCTGCTTTATTCGGTGTTCCGTATCGGCAACGCCACCAACAATATTCGCTGGGAGAGCTTCGAGCACTTCGCCGAGCATCCCCGAGTCAGCTGGGCGATCCCTATTTCCCTGGGTGACTCTCACCGCGGTTATCGCGTGATGGGCACCAGCAGCGCCTATTTCGAGCACTACCGTTACGGCCGCAAGCAGCCCCTGCAACTGGCGCAAGGCCGGCCATTCGCCGACGATCCGTTCGAAGTGGTGCTGGGCGCCGAAGTAGCTGAGGCTCTGAAATACAAGCTGGACGACCAACTGGTGCTGGCGCATGGCGTCGCCACGGTCAGCCTGGTCAAACATGACGACAAGCCTTTTCACGTAGTCGGAATCCTCAAACGCACCGGCACGCCGGTGGACCGCACGCTGCATATAAACCTTGCGGGCATGGAAGCGCTGCATATCGACTGGCAGAACGGCATGCCAGCCCGCGGCGCGGCGCGCATCGACGCCGAAGAGGCGCGCCAGATGAATCTGCAGCCCAAACAGATCACCGCATTCATGTTGGGCCTCAACAGCAAGATCGCCACCTTCACCCTGCAACGTGAAATCAACCAGTTCCGCGGCGAGCCGCTGCTGGCAATTCTGCCCGGGGTGGCGCTGCAGGAGCTCTGGAGCCTGATGGGCACCGCTGAACAGGCCCTGTTCGTGGTGTCATTGTTTGTCGTGCTGACCGGATTGATCGGCATGCTCACGGCGATCCTCACCAGCCTCAACGAGCGGCGCCGGGAAATGGCGATCCTGCGTTCGGTGGGCGCACGCCCCTGGCATATCGCCGGGCTGCTGGTGGTCGAAGCCCTCAGTCTGGCACTCGCGGGCGCGCTGCTCGGGCTCCTGCTGTTGTACATCGCCATTGCGGTGGCGCAAGGGCCGCTGCAAAGTCACTACGGTCTCTACCTGCCGCTGGCACTGCCAAGCGCCTATGAGTGGTCATTGCTGGCGGGCATACTGCTGGCTGGCCTGCTGATGGGCTGTGTGCCGGCGTGGCGCGCTTACCGGCAGTCACTGGCCGACGGCCTGTCGATCAGATTATGAGGATTTCCATGTCTCGCCTGCTTTTTGCCACCCTGCTCGCCCTGGCGGCGCCCTTCGCTGCTGCCGATGTTCGAGAGCTGCAATGGTCGGACCTGATCCCAGCGGACGCTCCGCCGCCGCCACCGCCGGTAGCGATCCACGATATGTCGCAATTGGCCGATGCGCTGGCTGCGGAAGCGGGCCCGGCTGCGGCTCAGCAATCGCCCGCCGAGCCGGTCGTCAAAGAACTAGATGGCGTTCAGGTCAAGCTGCCTGGCTATATCGTGCCGCTGGACATGGGCGAGGACGGACGAGTGACCGAGTTTTTGCTGGTGCCCTATTTCGGCGCCTGCATTCACGTGCCGCCACCGCCGTCCAACCAGATCGTGCATGCCACCAGCGAGCTCGGCGTGAAAGTGGACGAGCTGTACCTGCCCTTCTGGATAGAAGGTCCGCTAAAAGTCGAACACGCCACCAGCGAACTGGCCGATGCTGGCTATCGCATGGAAGCGCAGAAGATCTATCTCTACGAGCTTGAATAAAAGCAGCGCTGCGACGCCGTTATCAACTAGCTGAACGGCGTCATTGAGCGATACCAATCGATGTCGTCTTGCAAGCTGGCAGCAGGTAACAGCGCATATCGTGGACGCACGGTAATAACTGAGCCTCGCACATCACAGCGGGCGAACTCGCCCTCGCTAACCAGCATCCGCATATCACCACGCAGAAAAGCGAAACCCCGCGTCGGTGCGGGGTTTCTGTTTGCCTCTACTACGCAGCGTGCGCAGCGCTCGTTCAAGACATCTCAGCGCTGCCTGAAAGCGCCCTCTCAGTTCGCCCCATCACCGTCAGCGAGTGCTGGCGACCTGACGCTGACGCTCGAAGCTCAGCTCGCCTTCGGCCCACTCCCGCCAGGAACGAACCTTGCGCCGCTCGGCACCCGCGCGTTCGGCCTGTTTCAACGCATCAAGACCGGCCTGCCAATGGGCTTGTTCCAGCTCCAACTGTGCGACGTTGAGCCAGAACTTGGCGCTGCCGGATTGCGCCGCGAGATCGCGGTAGATCTGCGCCGCTTCCGAACGCTCGCGGGCCTGCCACCAGAGCATGCCCAGACGCTCGCGTCGTTTGGCATCGCTGGCTAGAAGGCGCGACTGGAGCATGCCCTGAAGCAGCTTCGCACCTTGCCAGGGCTGGCCAGCAGCGCCGGCAAGCAACACCAGATTGTCCAGCTCGGCTTCGCTGAAGCGCAAACCCTTGGCATGAGCCGCACGCAGGGTTGCCAGCGCCTTGTCCTCGTCGCCGGCCATCTGCTGCAAGCCCGCCAACTGCCGCCAGCTCTTGGCTTGATCCGGATGACGAGCGAGTAACCGGCTCTGCCAACGCTCTGCCGTCTCGTAACGTTTCAGCTCGGCATTGCCGCCTACCAGAAACTGCAACCAGGTGTCCGCAGCGTTGGGGTTGGCTTGCGCGTAACGCTCAGCCAGTGGCAATGCCTTGGCATGCTGCCCGAGCCCCTGATACGCCTGAACCAGCATCTTCAGGACGTCTTCACTTGCCTTGGCGGGCGCCCCCAACAGGCTGATGACCTTGGCATAGCGGCGTTCGATCAGGTTGAGTTTCGCCAGGTTGAGCCGCTCGTTCGGCAGTATTGCCTCGTCCAGCTTGCCACTGGCGATCGCCTTGTCGAGCAGCTCCAGTGCTTGACGATTGTTGCCTTCAGCCCAGGCCAGATACGCCCGGCTGCGCCATAACAAGGCTTCCTCTGCACTGCCTGGCTTTGCCTCGGCCTGTTTCAGCGCGCGATGCGCAGCGCCATAGTCGCCCTTCTCCTGCGCACTCTGGGCTCGCTCCAATGCTTTGAACACCGAAGGATCAACGCTCTGGGCAGCCTGAGCCGATACAGCGAACAACAACGAGATCAACAGCAGCAAACGGGGCATGTCAGCGTTCTCCTTGCAGGCGGAAATGCAGGGTTTTTACGGCTTCACGCGAGACGGCCGAACCGTTTTCGGTGCGCGGGGCGAAACGCCAGCGGGCCGCGGCACGGCGGGCCTCGCGATCGAACACATTCGACGGCGAAGCCTCCAGTACGCGGATGTTTTCGACCTTACCGGCGGCAGTGATGGTGAATGCGAGTTTGATATGGCCTTCGATACCGCGCTGACGCGCCCGATAAGGGTATTCGGGACGAACATCATTGAGCGGCATGACTTCCTGCTCGGGACCGGACTGTCCTGCCGTCTCGTCTGCCGAAGGAGCGGCTGGCGCGGGAGGTGCTGCCGGAGCGGACGCGGCTGTCAGCCCGGCGAGACTAGGCGCCGGCGCGCTGGCGACCGACACGCCGGTGTCGATGTTCGGCAAGGGCAAATCGAGCTTCGGCAGATTGGCGCTCGGAGCGGCCATGCTCGGGGTCGGCGGCGTGGGGGTTTGGGGTGTCTTTGGTTGAGGCGGTTGCGGTGCCTGCTGCCGCGAGCGGGTCGCAGTGCTTTCGTTGCTGTTGTCCATCCGCACGAAATTGGCAATGGCCACCGGTTCGTCGGTCACCTCGCTTCGGGGCGGGTTGACCATGCTCAACATCAGCGCAAACAGCAGCAAGGCCACCACGCAGGCAGCTATGAAGGACAACCCGACGCGGGTCAGCCCACGAACCATCACCGCGCTCCCGAACTGGCGGCCAGGGCCACGTCCTGAACCCCGGCGAGACGTGCCTGATCCATCACCTGAACCACAAGGCCCGTGCGCGCATCCTGATCGGCCTGCACCACGACGGCACCTTCCGGCTGGTCGACGCGCATGCGCTCGACGTGGGCCCTGACGCTGCGTACGTCCACGGCCTGCTTGTCGATCCAGACCTGACCATCCGCCGTCACCGCAATCAGGATATTGCCCTTGTCCTGCGCGCTGGCGGTGTCGGCCTGCGGCCGCTGAACCTCGACACCGGATTCCTTGATAAAGGAGCTGGTGACAATGAAGAAAATCAGCATGATGAAAACCACGTCGAGCATCGGCGTCAGGTCGATGCCTGTGTCTTCTTCCTGCTGGTAGTGGTGACGACGCATACGCATCCGTTAATCCTCAATCGTGACGCAGCTGGTCGGCCAGCCGGTCGAGAGCCTGGCGCGAAATACGTTCGAGACGCGCCAGGCTGAACAGTCCAGTGATGGCCAGCACCATGCCGGCCATGGTCGGCAGTGTCGCCTGCCAGACGCCCGCGGCCATGCCGCGCGGGTTGCCGGTGCCGTTAAGCGCCAGCACATCGAATACCGCAATCATTCCGCTGACGGTGCCCAGCAATCCAAGCAGCGGGTACATCGCCACCAGCGTCTTGCTCATGCGCAAGGGTCCGGCCAGTTGCTGCTGGGCCTGCGCCAGCCAGGCGCTACGCACGGCGCGTTGCCAGCTACCGGAATCATTGCCCAGGCGTGACCAGGCCTCGCGGCGGGCTTCCACCCAGCGCGGAAACACCCGGCGCATGAACCACAACCGCTCGAAGACAAGCGTCCAATACAGCACGCACAAGGCGGCCAGCGCCCACATCACCGCGCCACCCGCCGCCATGAAGTCGAGCAGCGCATAACCGCTGTCGACCAGACGCAGCCATTGGCCATGCAGATCAGTCACGACGCGGAGTCCCCGACAGATGCAGCGCGATCAGCCCAGCGCTTTGCTGTTCGAGCAGCTGGATCAGCGCCTTGCTGCGGCTCGCCAGCAGGCTGTGCAGGAACAACAGAGGAATCGCCACCACCAGGCCCAGCACCGTAGTAACCAGCGCCTGGGAAATACCGTCGGCCATTAGCCGAGAATCCCCGCCGCCACTCTGTGTAATTGCCTGGAAGGTCACGATCATGCCGGTCACCGTGCCCAGCAGGCCGAGCAACGGCGCAACGGCGCTGAGTAGCTTGAGCAGCGGCTGGCCGCGCTCGAGTGGTGGTGTTTCCTGGAGGATTGCCTCGTCGAGTTTCAGCTCAAGCGTCTCGAGGTCGGACAGTTGGGGCTTCGGCCCCAGCACACCGATGATGCGGCCCAATGGGTTATCGTCACGCGGCTGATTGAGTTCGCGCGTCTGCCGGTTTACCGCTCGTCCAACCCGAGCCAGATAGACCATGCGCCATACCGCAAGGATCAGGCCGATGGCACCCAGGACGAGAATGACCCAGCCGACCAGACCACCTTGCTGGACACGGTCCCACAATTGGGGCTGGCGCTGCAGCTGAGCCAGCAACGAACCACGGCTCGGGTCGATCGGCAGCGTGGCCAACGCCTCGCTGCTATTCATATAGTCTTTGACCGTTCCCATGCCGGCAGGCTGACGGCTCGGCGTCAGCAACTCGCGAGCGTCGCTGTCGTAGCGCAGGAAATTATCATCGGTGAATGCCGAGAAGTTACCGACCCGCAGAACCGGCTGGGTGCTGCGCTGCCCGTCGACGCCGACTACCGGCAGCTCTACACGCTCCACCTGACCACTGGCCGTAAGGTCCTCAAGCAGCGTCATCCAGAAGCTGTCCAGATCATCGGCCGACGGCAGCGTGCGGCTTTCCGCCAACGCCCGCAGGCGCTGCAAACGCTCCGGATACTGGGCATTGAGCAGACTGTCCTGCCATTGCCCGGCGATGTCACCAGCGCTCTGCCTGACCACACCAAACAGTTCACCGAGATGACCGACGCGCTGAGCCAGCAGCTTTTCCTGCTCGGCCAACTCGGCTTCCTGACGGTCGAATTCAGTTTTCAGGCGCTCGGCTTCGGCTTTCTGTTTTTCAAGCGCAGCATTGGCTCGCGCCAGCAGTTGCGCTTGCTCGCTGCGATTCTGAATGAAGGCCTGCTCGCGCGCTTGCATGGCGTCGACTTCCGCGGCGCGCTCGCTGCGAATACGCTGGAGCAACTGGTCGGGGCTCAGGGGCTCGGCAGCCTGAACCATTGCCGGCAACAGTCCGATGAGCAATAACGTCAACAAGCGGCTCATTGCGCAGCCTCCTTGGCCAGGATCTTGATGGGCAGTTCGAGCCAGGTCGGGGCTTGCTGTTGACGAGCAATGGCGATCGCCTTGGTGATTGGCCGACGCGCGCTGCCATCGAGTATTTCCCAGGCGCGGGTCTTCGGGTTCCACCAACCGCTCTCGTGTGCATCGAGTGTCTGGTAATAAAGCATCGTCCGACCCAGACGCAGGAATTCGACGCTGCGACTGCCGCCTTCGACCGGCAGCTCGCCGCGCCAAGCTTCCAGGGTCCGGCCGTAGTCACTCTCGATCTGGTAGGCCTCGAGGATGCGGCGATATTTCTCAGCAAGGCTGACGTCAGCGCGCGCCTGCATGTCCTGCAGGCTGGCGAGGCGATCGGCGCGCTCGTCGGGGAGGAACGGAAGGTCTGCCGCGATGAACTCCTCAAGCACTTCGATCATCCGCCCCATCTGCGGCGCAACGGCTTCCTGGGTACGCTCGATGCTGTCCAGCTGACGCTGAAATCCGTCCAGTTCCTTGCGCTGCGCAGCAGTCAGCTCGACCAACTGCTCGTTGTAGGCCTTCAGGGCCTCCGCCTGCTGAACGGCATTGCGGTATTCGGTGAGCATCTGCCGTGTCGCGTCATCGAGTTGCTCGATACGCGCCTGCGAGGCCTTGGCTTCGGCAGCCAGTTGCTGGCTTTCTTCTAGCGCAGCGTCCAGCGGAGCCGCGTTAAGCGGCAGGCATAACGACAACAGCACGCCTGCGAACAAGCGGGTCGGGTACTGATTCATGCGGAGCGGATCCTCGGTTCACGGCAGCCTAAAACGTTATGTTATAACAAATGACAATAGTCGCGCAGCTCATCTTTAAACCACGACGCATATCCGGCCACTGCGGTTCAGAAAAGAGAAACATTATCATCTAGATCCGCAAAAGAAGGCAACCCGGGCATTACGTCGCAGCCGGGGCAAAGCGGAACGTTTCGTTGAGCTGGATCAAAGTCGCCAGGTCCGCACGCCCTACCATGGCCACCAGTCGCAACACACCATGTCTCGATGGAGTTTCCATTATGCGCAAGACCCTGTTTACCGCGTCCGTGCTGGCCGTAGCTCTCGCCTCCCCCTTCGCCCAGGCCCATCAGGCTGGTGACGTGATTGTTCGTGCTGGTGCGATCACTGTTGATCCGCATGAGGACAGTGGCAATGTGAAACTCGCTGGCGTTGGCAGCATTGATGCGCAAGCATCGCTTGATAGCGATACCCAGCTGGGCCTTAACTTCGCCTATATGCTTACTGATAATGTTGGTGTCGAGCTGCTAGCCGCTACTCCGTTCAGCCACGACGTGGGGACAAAAGGTCTTGCCGGCATGAAGCTTGGCGAACTCAAGCACCTACCCCCGACACTAAGCGTTGTCTATTACCCGATGGATAAAGGCTCCGCATTCCAACCTTACGTGGGTGCAGGTATCAACTACACATGGTTTTTTGACGACAAGCTCACCAGCGAAGCTGAGGATGCTGGCTTCCGTGGGCTTGATATGAAGGATTCATGGGGGCTGGCTGCCCAGGTAGGCATGGACTACATGCTGACCGACAGCATTATGCTTAACGCTCAAGTGCGTTATATCGATATCGACACTACTGGCACTACCTATGCCGGCCCGGTGAAAGTTGAAGTCGACGTCGACGTCGATCCCTTCGTCTACATGGTTGGTCTCGGCTACAAGTTCTGAAGTCATCGGCATCGCCGAATCTCAGACAAAACAAAGGCGCCAATCGGCGCCTTTTCTATTTCCGCGAATCGCTACAAACCTAGCAACTTAGCCAGACCCTCACGCATTCCGGTAGCAGGCTCTGGTAAGCGATAGCGCTGTAGCAGCCGCGTATTGTTAGCACGCGAATGCCGGATGTCACCATGCCGCGCCGCCTGGTATGTCACCTCGGGCATTTCGCCCAGCACCTCACCCACTGCAACAAGCAGCTGGTTCAGCGAGGTCGCCTGGTTCAGCCCGACATTCACAGCGCCCTCCTGGACCTCGGGTGACTCCAGTGCCTGCACCAGAAGCTCAACGAGATCGCCGACATACACGAAGTCTCGCGTCTGCTCGCCGTCGCCAAATACGGCGATAGGCAAGCCCTTCTGGGCACGCTCGGTAAAGATGCTGATCACGCCCGAATAGGGTGAGGACGGATCCTGGCGCGGGCCGTAGACGTTGAAGAAACGGAAGACTGCCGGCTCAAGACCATGCTGACGCCGGTAGAAATCCAGATAGTGCTCGCTGGCCAGCTTGTCTGCAGCATATGGCGTCAGTGGCGCTTTCGGCGTGTCTTCGCCTATGGGCTCGCCCTCTCCGTTATTGCCGTATACCGCCGCACTCGATGCAAAAAGAACCCGGCGTATACCGGCTTCGCGCATCGCCTCACAGAGATTCAGCGTTCCTACTAGATTGCTCTGATGCGTACCAACTGGATCATCGACCGAGGCCTGTACCGATGCCACAGCCGCAAGGTGCACAACGGCGCGACATCCCCGAACGGCATCGCATACGGTTTGTGCATCCGCGACGTCGCCAACGATCAGCTCAACGCCCGCATCACCCGGCAAATTGCTGCGCTTGCCGGTAGACAGATTGTCCAATACCCGAACGGCGTAGCCTCGAGCAACAAGTGCATCAACCAAGTTAGAGCCGATGAACCCGGCCCCTCCGGTAACCAGAACAGGCAGTTCAGCCATGACGGTAATAACGCTCCAGTAAGCTCGGCAGCCCTGTGCGCCAGGCACGCGGCTTGATGCCAAAGGTGTTGAATATTTTCTTGCAAGCCAACACGCCGTGCTGTGGCTCGTCTGCTGCATCTGAGCAAGCTGCATGAGCGATGG
>Ga0208814_1000911_pt1 | contig 15175 bp, 17 predicted proteins | sample MalvirAntarct_55_FD_184253 | JGI IMG/M metagenome (GOLD analysis project Ga0208814, IMG submission 184253) | Marine viral communities from the Global Malaspina Expedition - Malaspina viral metaG Antarct_55 (SPAdes) (version 2) | ecosystem: Environmental > Aquatic > Marine > Oceanic | place...
ATTTGTAAGGTACTTAGGAATTAACCTTTACAAAAAACAGAAACAATGAAAAACTTAATCTTAAATAATGGTAAAATTTGGAACAGAAACTTCTTAATCTCTGGTTTAATTATTCCAAACTTTGGTACTCCAAGAGGTGGTATTAAATTTGATTCTAAAAAAGATGCTCAATTAATTATTGATTCAATGCCTTTAAACATTGCTAAAGATTGCAAAATAATTAGAGACATTTGGAATATTAAATAATGAAAAAACTAAGCAAAGCAGCAAAACTTGGAAAGAGTTTTAAAAAACTAGAGGGTGTTTTACTAATAATAATACCCACTTACTTCATTGGAAGAGTTCTAATGAGTTTAATCTTTAATATATAATATATGAATTGGGATGATTATTTAAACCCACACGAGCAGCCAGAATATGAATGTGGCGTATGTGGAAAGCCTATGCAAGAAGATAAAGGGGTTTGCAGCAATAGTTGTTACAAAGCAGATATGATGTAAGGAGTTTACATCTTATAAGGGTAGTCGTAAATGACTACCTTTTTTTTTATTATTTTTACTGTATAAAATACCTAATTAAATACGTTATATATATATGAAACTCAACATTACAATACCGACTTCATTAGAAGACATCACTTTAAGACAATACAAGAAGTTTTTAAAAGTTCAAGAAAAAGTAAAAGATGAAAGGCTTTTAAATGCAAAAATGATAGAAATTTTTTGTGGTATTAAGTTCGAACAAGTTATGCTTTTGAAATTAAGTGATTCACAAGAAGTGATTGACTTGTTATTAAAAATCTTTGAATCAAAACCTAGTCTAGTATCTAAGTTTAAATTAAATGGAATTGAATATGGATTTCATCCAGAGCTTGATGACTTGACTTTAGGAGAGTATATTGACCTTGACACTTTCATAGGGGATTGGGATAATATGGAGAAGGCTATGAATGTATTGTATAGACCTGTCTTAGTTAAGATGAAGGAAAAATATAGTATTGATTCATATGTATTAGAAAATGATGTTCTTTTATTGGATATGCCAATGGATGCAGTTATGTCGTCAATTTTTTTTTTGTGGAATTTAGGTCTAGACTTGTCGACAATTATGACGAACTCTTTGGACAACAAGGACAGCCAAGTCTTGACTCATTATCACAATTCTCAACAAAATGGGGATGGTATCAATCACTTTTTGGACTCGCTCAGGGAGACATTACAAGAATTGAAAATATCACTAAATTAAAGATGCACGAGTGTTTTATGATGTTGTCATTTATGAAAGATAAAAACAAGATAGAAGCAAAACAAATAAAAAAGAAATTCAAATAATGGCAAATCAAGGCGTAAGAGGTTTTTATCAATTAACCCAAACTATCAAGGATGAGTTACTTCAAGACAAGAACATAAATACAGTAACTACAGGCGACATTACTGATGTGAATTTAAACAAACAGGACATATTTCCACTGGGTCATATAATCATAAATAGTGTAATTGACCAAGAAAATGTATTGAGTTTTAATATAAGTATTTTAGCTTGTGATATTGTAAACCAATCAAAGGAACTTACAGTTGATAGATTTACAGGAAACAATGACGTTCAGGACATTCTAAACACTCAACTAGCAGTTTTAAATAGGTTAGTACAAAGATTAAGAAAAGGAAACCTGTACAGTGATATGTACCAATTAGAAGGTAATCCAAGTTTAACTCCGTTTTATGATAGATTTGAAAACCAATTAGCAGGATGGACGGCCACTATGGACATTTTAATTTATAATGATATATACATCTGCTAATGGACTCTAAAAATTTAAAACAAGTTTTAGATAAGTATGGAAAATATGTCGTCCAACAAGCTAAAAGCAACCTTACAAAAGACAAAGATAAGTATGGGGGAAATAAAGGTGGTGGAGCGTTATATAATTCTATTGAATATAAGTTAGATAGAGAGCCGCCTTTGTTTTTATTAGATTTTCTAATGGAAGATTATGCCCCTTTTGTAGATAAAGGAGTAAGGGGCAAAACCTCAACATATCCTGAAACAGCATCTGCAATGTCTAAATTTCAGTACGGAAGTGGGACAGGAAAAAAGGGTGGTTTGACTAATGCAATTTACAATCCTTCTACCAAAACAGGATGGCTGAAAAAAAAGAAATTTCAATGGAAGGATAAAAAGACAGGCAAATTTATGTCTTATGAATCTATGAGCTTTTTAATTGCTCGAAGTATATACAACAAAGGTTTAAAGGCAAACCTGTTTTTTACAAAGCCTTTTGAAAAAGGATTAGAAAGACTAGGCGATGATTTATTTGAGGCGTTTAATTTGGATATTGAAAACGGAATAATACTAGGAAAAACGAAATAAATTATGGCGAATATAGCACTAAGAAACCCACAATATAAATTCATTGCAACAACTAACGCAACATTATCTACAACTTGCGAAATAACAATAGATGGTACTTTAAGATATACAATTATTAAAAATAATCCTAGTTCAAATAGTGGGACAAATGTTGACATTTCAGAACTTGCTAGAGATTATTTAGATATGATTCTTAGAACTGGAGGGCAATCTGTAACAAATACTATTAGTACAGTAATGAAAAACTTTTCTGCGTTAAATGGTGGAGGTTCACAAATAGGGGCAACAGTAACTCATAGTGATGTAGGCTTTGAATCGTATGGTACTTATGTTGAAGGTGCAAATCCTAACATTGTAAGTTTAGCTAATAGAGATTTACCAACGTGGTTAATAGCTGCAAATAATTTAGCAAATCCTCCTAATGAAATTTTTGAAGTCTTTTTGCCAGTTGGTCAAGCTATGAGATTAACTGCTTTAAAATCAGATAATAATTTACATTTTGAAAATATTTCTGCTTCTGCTACATCTATTCCTGCAGTTGCAAATCAAAATCCTTTAATGAAAGTTACTAGAATAGGATGTACTAAATATGGTACAGGGATTAAAATTATATTTGTGAATAAATACGGAATACAGCAAGACCTTTGGTTTTACTTAAAAAATGTAGACAAATTAAATAGGAAGAATGAAACATTTAATTCAAATACCATTGAACCATCATCTAGTAATCCAGCTATATATAACATTTCAAATGCTCCTAAAAAAGTATTTAACACAACTGCTGAGCAATCATTTACTTTAAGTTCTGGTTATTATCCTGAGTTTGCTACTCAATATTTTGAACAATTACTGATGAGTGAATATGTTTGGATGCAACAGGAAAATATAGAAAAACGTGGAGCATTTATTGCTGTACCAATAGTTGTTAAGACATCTAATATGACACAAAAAACTTCTGTAAATGACAGGCTAATAGAATACACTATTCAATTTGAATTAGCAGCAGACTATATAAATAACATACGATAACATAGAATAACATAAGGATGCAAAAACTACAGTTATATATTGAAGGACAACGAGTTGATTTGTTTAAAGACGAAACAGTATCTATTACCCAAACAATACAGAACATTAAAGATATTGCGAAAATATTTACAACTTTTACGAAAACCTTTTCATTACCTGCAAGCAGTATAAATAATAAAATTTTTAAGCATTATTATAACTTTGATATTGTAAACGGTTTTGATGCAAGAATAAAAAAACCTGCAAATATTGAATTAAATACAGTACCATATAAAGAAGGTAAAATAAGGCTTGAAGGTGTTGATTTAAAAAACAATTTACCACACACATATAGAATTACATTCTTTGGAAATACTGTTGAATTGCCTGACATTATTGGGGATGACAAACTTGGTTCATTACCATTTTCTAGTTCTGAATTTATTCTTGATTATGACCCAACAACTGTAAAAAGTAAATTAACAGGGGCATTGAGTACAATTATAGCACCATTAATAACACATACTCAAAGGCTATTTTATAGCTCAACAATTTCATCAAATACTGATAATCTTTTTTTTCAGAATGGAACTATTCAAGGTGTACCATTTTCAGAGTTAAAATATGCAATTAGATTATATGAAATAATCCTTCAAATAGAAAGCCAATATACGATTGCGAATGGTTATGCTAACAATATTGTTTTTTCAAGAGATTTTTTTAGCACATCAAATCCTGTATTTTACAATTTATATATGTGGCTTCACCGTAAAAGTGGGTCAGTAAGTCCACCACAGCAAGTTACAAGTTTTTTATCAATAGTAAACAATTACCCTCAATCATCAACCCAATTAATTGGTGTTAACGGAAGCAGTATATCAGTAAATAGTGGTTTCGTTTCCTATCCTTTTGAAATTATTGACAATGATATTACAGTGAATACAACTTCTTCTGTGCCTTATACAGTTGTAATAATTCAGCAAGGTTTTGGAGTTGTATTTGAGTCAGCAAGTGGAACAGGAAACAGAAGTTTTAATCAACCTATTACAATACAAGGAAATGCAATATATAATATCGCTATAAGACATTCGTCGACAATAACTTTTAGCAGGATTAGTTGGTTTATTGATATTGAAGAAGATGAGGGTGGAGGGGATTTTATTACATATTTTGAAGAAGCCAGAAGAAACAATTTTACTGCTCAAGATGTTCAAGAATTTTCAGTATCGGAACAGATTCCAGATATTGGTATTATGGATTTTTTATCAGGACTTTTTAAAACTTTTAATTTAGTTGCTTACCTTAATGATACAGGGACAATCGTTGTAAGACCTTTAGAGGGTTCATCTAACATAAGTAATAGCTATTATACATCGGCAGATATTAGTGGCAATGATGCACCTGTAAATTATAATATATCACAATACGTAGATGTTACAAAAAGTCAGGTCAATGTTGCTCTGCCTTATAATAAAATCATTTATGAATATGAAGGGTTAGGGACTTTATTAGCTAAACAACACGAACAACTGTTTGGTACAGGATGGGGTACATTGGCTTACATTGGTGGAACAAATTCAGACGGTACTGGGAATGGTGTTAATTACAATGCGTCAACTGTTAGTTATAATGTAAAAGTACCTTTTGAACATTTTAAGTTTGAAAGATTAATTAATGGAAGTAATAGTGCGTTAACAACTATCCAATGGGGTTTTTCAGTAAACGAAAATAGTCAGCCCTATATTGGTAAACCTTTGATTTTTTATGCAATAAGACAAACAAGTGCGACTCCTATTAGTTTTGTAGAAAATAGCACAACACATACTGAATTAACTAATTATATAATACCATCAAATAGCGTTTATTTAAATAGTTCAACAGGAAAAGAAAATATTAATTTTAATTTAGAATTAAACGAATTTACAAATACAAATTTATTTACAGACACCTTGTTTTCTGATTATCAAAGTGAATACATAATTGATGTATTTAATCAAAGCAGAAGGATTACAAAGGTCTCAGCTATTTTACCCTTAAGGCTATTATTTGATTTTAAATTAAATGACACCTTTACAATAAACGAAAGAAGATATATAATTAACTCTGTTACAACTAATTTACAAACTGGTAAAAGTGAAATGGAACTATTAAATAAAGTATGATAAAAGACATATTAGAATTGCTTAAAATAGCAAATGGAGAAACAGAGAATATAAGAATAGCACAAGGAAAAAATGCTTTACCTAAGGATTTAAAAAGTGCTTCTAAACTTATTAAAAATATAATCAAATGGCAATAGTAAAAGAATACGTACTGAGCTTAACAATAGGACAAGCCCAAGCAAACATTACTGAAATTAATGCTTCTTTTAGAGAACAAGAATCGTTGATTGAAGCTTTAAAAGAAGAGTTAAGCAGCTTTGAACAAAAGTTAAGTAAAACAAGTAAAACACAATTAGCAGCAAGAAAATCTTTAAATAAAAAAATATCAGAAACAAAAAATAAACTAGTTGAAGAAAAAGATGGTTTAAAAAATGTAACGGAAGAAAGAAAAGAAGCAAACAAAGAGTTAAAAACAGCAGAAGAAAATACTGCTGATTATTCAGGTGTTTTAGGAATTGTTGATGGACAAATCGGTGGGGCTATTTCAGGGTTAACAGGATTAAAAACCACAATAATGGGAGCGACAAAAGGTTTTAACCTGATGAAAGTTGCTATTATTGGAACAGGTATTGGTGCGTTGCTTATTGCATTAGTGGCGTTGGGTCAAGCGTTTAAATCATCGGAAGAAGGACAAAATACTTGGAATAAAATAATGGGCGTCTTAGGGGCTGTTGTTGATGTGTTTACAGACAGGATAGCAGACCTAGGAGAGTTCTTAATTAATTTATTTACAAGTCCAGTTGAAACCCTTAAAAACTTTGGAAAGGCTATTAAGGAATTTGTGATGGATAAAGTCGAAAAGGTTGTTGAAGGTCTTGGGTTTATGGGTGAAGCAATCTCAAAGCTATTTAAGGGAGACTTTTCAGGAGCAATGGATTCAGGTAAAAAAGGTCTTAAAAGTCTTAATGATGGTTTAAACGTGGCTAAAATGGCGACTGATGCTGTAACAGAAAGCACAAAAGCACTTATAAAAGAAATTGCAAAAGAAGCGAAAGTTGCAGCAAGAATAGCTGACCAAAGAGCAAGAGCAGACAAACTTGAAAGAGCTATTGTTATAGGTAGGGCAGAAGCAGATAGAGATAGAGCGATATTGTTAGAAAAAGCAGTTGACAAAGAAAAATTCACTTTGACAGAAAGAATAGCTTTTTTGGTTGAAGCAGGTAGGTTAGAGGATGAAATTACTAAGAAAGAAATTGAAGCAGCAACAATAAGGTTGAAAGTAAAAATATTAGAAAATGCACAAGGAAAGTCTAACAAAGAAGCTTTAGAAGAAGAAGTAAACTTAAAAGCTGCCTTAATTCAATTAGAAACTGCGAGAGCAAGTAAACAAAAGGAAATTACAAGTCAAATAATTGGCTTTAGAAATGAAGAGAGAGCAAATGCAAAAGCAGATTCAGATGCAGCAAGGACACGAGGACAGGCAAGGAGAGACGAAAGAATAGCAAATGAACAGGCAGTAAAAGACTTTAAAGATTCTTTAATAATTGAAGATAAAAAAAATCAATTTGCAGCAATAGAAAAAGAAAGGGCTGATAGGGTTGAAGAATTAAAAGAATTAAAAGCATCTGAAACTGAAAAGAAAAAAATGTTGTTAGATATTGAAACGTCTTTTAATACTCAAAAAGCACTTATAGAAGAAGAAAATGAAAAAGCTATACAAGATTTTAAAGACTCATTAATACTTAAAGAAAAAGATACTAAATTCACTAAAATAGAAGAAGAAAGAGCAGCCGATTTATTAGCATTAGAACAATTAAAGCTTTCGGAAACAGCAAAACAACAGATGATTTTAGATGTTGAAAATTCTTTTAAGGAAAAGAAAAAATTAATAGAAGCAGAAGAAAAGGTAATTGCTGATGAAAAAAAGGCACAAGACTTAGAGAAGTTATTAGGTGAAAAAGAAATTACTTTAGAAGAAGAAAAAAAAGAAGCATTAAAAGAGTTAGAAAGACTCGAGGGAACAAAAGCCCAAGAAGCAGAAATTATTGCAAAATTTGATAAAAAACAAAAAAAACTTGACGGATTAATAAGAGGGCAAAAATTAAAAGCTGCTAAACAAGTTATGGGTGGTATTGAAGAATTAGCAGGTAAAGGTAGTGCTGTTGGTAAAGCTATGGCAATAGGTCAGGCAACAATAAGCGGTGTTCAAGGTGTTCAAAATGCATATACAACTGCTCAAAGTTCCCCAATCACTGCTGGTTTCCCTGCTTATCCAGTTGTCCAAGCAGCCTTGGCAGGTGCTATTGCAGTTAAAAATTTAACAGCTATAAAAAGCGTAGATACCAGTAGTGGTGGGGGTGGAAACATTCCTACTGCTTCTGGTGGTGCAGCACCTATTCCACAAGCACCCCCTGAATTTAACGTAGTTGGTTCTAGTGGAACAAATCAGTTAGCAGATGCCATTGGTGGACAATCACAACAACCGTTACAGGCTTTTGTGGTTGCTAGTGAAGTAACAAACGCACAAGCATTAGAAAGAAGTACAATTGATGGCGCAACAATTGGATAAACACAAAATCAAATAATTAATACGTTATATAAATATGAAAATAGTTGAATTAATATTAGACGAGGAACAAGAAGATTCAGGCGTTGATGCGATAAGTGTCGTTGAGTCTCCTGCTATTGAATCCGATTTTGTAGCATTAAACTCAAATGAGTTTAAACTTGCAGAAGTAAATAAAGAGAAGAAAATACTGCTAGGAGCTTTATTAATTCCCAATAAACCAATTTATAGAAACGGAGATGAAGGGGAATATTACATTTTCTTTTCTAAAGACACAATCGTGAAGGCATCACAAATGTATTTGCGTAATGGCTATCAAAACAAGACCACAATAGAACACGAAAAAACACTTGAGGGTTTGACCCTCGTAGAAAGTTGGATTGTTGAAGATGAGGTAATGGATAAGTCAAGAAAGTACGGATTAAATGTTCCTGTCGGAACTTGGATGGGTGCTGTAAAAGTTAATAATAACGAAATATGGAACGAATATGTTAAAACAAATCGCGTTAAGGGTTTCAGTATTGAAGGCTATTTTGCTGACAAAATGGAAAGACCTAATGAAAAAATTAAAGAAGATATGTCTATTGAAGACAAATTAATAAATGAAATAAAAAACATTTTAACTTCATAAGATGCCAAGAAACAAGAAAACAAATAATAGTAATTACATCCCTAGTAGAACGAGTCCTACTGGTAGTGGAAGAGCTTGTTTATGTTGGGAAACCAATACTTATTCACGGTCTTGTTGTGATGGTTCTGTGAGGGCTCAGGGTATTGGAGTTATTACAAGAACATAATGAAAATGCAAAATTAAATTTTTAATCCGTTATATATATAATATGAAATCAACCGAAATGTTAAATCAAATTAAAACACTTCTAAATATCGAGGTAAAACTTGAAGAAATGAAGCTGGAAAATGGCACGTTAATTAGTGCTGAGTCTTTTGAAAAAGGAAAAGAAATCTTTATTGTTACCGATGACGAGCGTGTTGCTATGCCTGTAGGCGAGTATATTCTTGAAGATGCTAGATTATTAGTTGTATCTGATGAAGGTATAATAGAAGACGTCAGAGAAGTTTCTGATGAGGTTCCTGCTAAAGAATCTGATGAAGGAGAAGAAATTACATCTGACCTTGCTTATGAAGAAGAAAAGGAAATGGAAGAGGACGAAGAAATGGCTGACGAAGGAAACTACGTTACTAAAGATTCATTCAAAGAAATGGAAGCAAAAATTCAAAACCTTGAAGATGCTATTGCTGACCTTAAAAGTGATAAAGTAGAAGCGTCAGAAGAAGAAGTAAGCACATTAAAATCAAGAACAGTAAAAGAAGAGTTTTCTGATGCAGCTTCAAAGCCTATCAAACACAATCCAGAAGGCGAAATTAAAACGAAGAAAAAAGTAGAATTTGCAAAAGGTAAATTCAACTCAACAGCTATGGATAGAGTATTAAATAAATTAAAAAAATAAAAAAAAATGAGTAATCTAAAAAACGTACAACTGGCAACTGCAGTAAATATTACGACAACCTATGCCGGCGAATTTGCCGGTGAGTATATCGCCGCTGCTTTGCTTTCAGCATCTACTATCGATGATGGTGGTTTAACAGTAAAAGCGAACATCGCTTACAAAGAGGTAATCAAAAAGTTAGCAACAGGAGATTTAGTGAGTCCTGCATCTTGTGATTTCACTCCAAACAGTTCAGTGACTTTAACTGAAAGAATTATTCAGCCCGTTGAATTACAGGTTAATTTACAACTCTGTAAATATGACTTCGTAAATGACTGGGAAGCTCAACAAATGGGTTATGGTCTAGGTCAAACTTTACCACCAAAATTTTCTGACTTTATGATTGCTCACGTAGCAGCAGAGGTTGCTCAAAATACTGAAATATGTATTTGGAGAGGTGATACAGGAGGTGCAGCAGGAGTTAATTCTTTTGATGGATTTGAAAAATTAATTGCAGCATCAGCAGCAGCAGGTGATATTCCTGCAGCTCAACAAGTAGCAGCAGTTGGTGGTGGATTAAACGCAGGAAATATTATAGCTGAATTGTCGAAGGTAGTCGATGCCATCCCAAGTTCTCTGTATGGAAAAGAAGATTTATTTCTATATGTTGGTTCGGCAGCAGCTAAATTTTATGTTCAAGCCCTTGGAGGTTTTGCAGCAGCAGGATTAGGTGCTAATGGTGTTAACAATATGGGGACACAATGGTGGAACAATGGTTCGCTAACTGTGAATGGTGTTAAAATATTTGTTTGTCCCGGAATGAGTCCTAACAAAATGTTTGCTGCTCAAAGGAGCAACCTGTATTTCGGAACTGGTATCTTAAATGACACGAATGTCGTGAAGGTTTTAGATATGCAAGACCTCGATGCGAGTAACAATGTGAGAATGGTTATGCGTTTCACAAGTGCAGTACAATTCGGAATAGCTTCTGACTTAGTTGAGTACGCTTAGAATTAATAATTAATCAACAATAAGAGGGTAGGTAGGTATTATCTACTTATCCTTTTTTTTTAAAACAAAATAAAATTATGGCTTGTACATTAACGACTGGGAGAAAAGTGCCCTGCAAAAGTGCCTTTGGTGGCATAAAGACTGTATATTTTGCAGACTTTGGAGACCTTACAGCGGTAACCATTGACGCAACAACTAAAGAAGCTACTGTTACAGGTAGCCCAACGTGGTATGAATTTGATGTAAAAGGTAATTCATCTCTAGAAACGACTGTAACGTCATCTCGTGAGAATGGAACGACTTTTTATACTCAAACTTTAAATTTAACATTAACGTTCTTAGATGCTAAAACTCAAGCAGCCTTACAAACAATGGCAGTAGCTAGACCGTACATTGTCGTAAGCGATTACTACGGTAATGAGTTCTTATGTGGATTTGAAAATGGAATGGAGCTGACTGGGGGTACTGTTGTAACAGGAGCCGCTGCAGGCGACCTTTCAGGGTTTACCGCGACATTTGAAGGAATGGAAGAAACAGCACCTTATTTCTTAGCTACTCCAGTAACTGGGGATGCAACACAGATTGACCCTACATTAACAGCACCATAATAAATGGTTTTTTAGTTAGAAAATTAAGCACTCTTTAAGGGGTGCTTTTTTTTTGCTCTAATGATTCTACAAATAAGTGTTTTTTTTCCGTTATATAAGTAATGATTATATTAACAACAACAACAGCATCTCAAACAATCTCAGTTATACCGAGACAATATGACGATAGTTCTTTTACTTTAAGAGTAAGGGATGACAGTACTAATGTTACGGTTGACTATTTGAATCAAACAGGAACTACTGTGGGTAATTACTTGCAGTTTAATAGAGTTTTTAACCCTGTTTTAGTAGAAGCCCATTTTTATGACCTGCATTTATTTATAGATTATAATTTTTGGAATACTAATAATAGCTTTTGGAATCTTTACGATGTTTTTTGGCAGTTAGATTCAAATTATAAAGAAGATATATTTCGAGATAAGATATTTTGCACAGACCAAGACATAGACCAATTAAATGATAATGACCATTACGAGTTAAATAAAGGTCAATTTACCTTTTATGAAGGGTTCAATAATACTTATACAGTAAGATGAGAAAAACACGATTAAGAAACGACAAAGGACAATTTAAAAAGGCATCTAAGGTCTCAGAGTTTGGCTTTGTTAATTTAAGCACTTACACAAGTCCTGAGATTAAAGAAGTTAATGGAGAAGAGTGGATTGAGTACGGAGCAGATAATAATTACTTTCAGTATTTAATTGACAGGTATAATGGAAGCCCAACAAACAATGCAGCTATAAATGGTATCAGTCAAGCTATTTATGGAAAGGGTCTTAATGCTACCGATGCGAATAAAAAACCAAATGAGTACGCACAAATGATTTCTTTGTTCAAAAAAGATGTTATAAGAAAATTATGCTATGACTTGAAATTAATGGGTCAATGTGCTATTCAAGTAATTTATTCTAAAAACAGAAAACGTATCGCTCAAGTTGCGCATTTGCCTATTGAAACATTACGAGCAGAAAAAGCTAATAGTGACGGGGATATTCCTGCTTATTATTACTTTAAAGATTGGGCTAACATTAAAAGAAGCGATGAGCCTTTAAGAATACCTGCTTTTGGTATGTCTAAAGAAAACATTGAGATATATTATATTAAACCATATAAATCAGGGTTTTATTATTATTCCCCTGTGGATTATCAAGGTGGTTTACAGTATGCTGAACTGGAAGAAGAGGTTTCAAATTACCATCTCAACAATATAATGAATGGTCTGGCTCCTTCGATGCTTATAAATTTCAATAATGGTACGCCTAATCAGGAAGAGAGACGATTAATAGAAAATAAGATAGCATCTAAATTTTCTGGCAGCTCCAATGCAGGTAAGTTTATACTAGCATTTAACGATAATAAAGAAAGTCAGGCAGAGATTACACCTGTTCAATTAAGTGATGCACATAACCAGTATCAGTTTTTGTCAGAAGAAGCACAGTCTAAAATTCAAGTTTCCCATAGAGTGGTTTCGCCTTTTTTATTAGGTATTAGAACAAGTTCAGGTTTCTCAAGTAATGCAGATGAAATTAAGACGGCATCTTTATTAATGGACAATACTGTTATACGACCATTTCAGGAACTTTTAATTGATTCCTTTGACCAACTACTAGCCTACAATGATATTGCTTTAAACCTTTACTTTACGACCTTACAGCCCCTAGAATTTACAGAGGTTGATAGCTCAATACAAGACAAAGAAGATATTGAAGAAGAAACTGGTGTTGAGATGCAAAAGTTTAGCCTTAAAATGATTGATGGTAAACAAGCTTATAACACAAAAGAAGAAGCAGAAGCAAAAGCAGAAGAAATGGGGTGTGGTGGTTTTCACGAAATGGAAATCGAAGGAGATGTTTATTTTATGCCTTGTGAAAATCACGAAGAATTAAAAGCACCTTGTTGGGATGGGTACGAGCAATATGGAACTAAAATAAAGGATGGTAAAGAAGTTCCTAATTGTGTAAAATTATCCAATATAGAGAGGGTTTGTTGTTCATCTGATTCAGAAGAAAATGATGAAGAAGTAGCTAAACAACTAATTGCTTTAGGAGAAGATATTGACGAGAATGAATGGGAGCCGATATATGACCAAGCTGTTGATTATGAAAAGGATGATAAAATAGATGAGGTTATACACGAATTAAACTCTCAGAGCCAAGAGAAATTATCTCTTCTAGGTAAGATATGGAAATTTGTAGTAAGTACTGGTAGCGCATACCCAAACACTAAATCAGCGCAGGATAAAAAGATAGGCGATAACTATTTTAGAGTTAGATACTATTACAGCCCAAGAAGTGTAGGAGCAAATGCTAGAAAGTTTTGCAGGGCTATGAAAGGGGCTAACAAATTATACCGTAAAAAAGATATTATATCAATGGGAACTCAAAAGGTAAATCCAGGATGGGGTCCGAAAGGTGCAGACACGTACTCAATTTGGTTATACAAGGGCGGAGGTAATTGTCATCATTCTTGGAGAAGAGTAACGTATAAAAGCAAATCAGCTAAGATTAACACAAAAGATGCACAAGATATAATTGGAACACGACAAGCAGCTATTTTAGGGTATAAAGTAACAAATCCTTATCAAGTTTCAATCCAACCTCGAAATTTACCAAACAAAGGGTTTTTACCTGATAATCCACAAGGAAACTAATATGGCAACAGTATTATTTATAAATAGAACAGACCTAGTAAGGAATAGCATCATTGACGGTAATGTGGATAGCGACAAGTATCTACAATTCATAAAATTAGCACAGGAAATACACGTTCAGAATTATTTAGGAACGGAGATGTATAACGCTTTAACATTAGCAATGCCTAATATTGACCAACCTGCAAATGCAAGATGGAAAACACTTTTAGACGACTATGTTGTTTCAATGCTTATATGGTTTGCGCAGGTGGATTATATCCCTTTCGCTAGTTATCAAATACGTAATGGGGGTATGTTCAAACATCGTTCTGAAAACTCAGATACTGTTTCTAAGGAAGAAGTAGATTATCTAGTTGAGAAGGCTAGAACAAACGCAGAGTGGTATTCAAGGAGATTTATTGATTTTATGAGTTTTAATCAAACAACTTATCCTGAATATACAAGTAACACAAATGACGACATTAATCCTTCTTACGATGCAACTTTTAACGGATGGGTTCTATGAAGTACAAGGTAAAAGAAAAGAACATTGAAAAGCTAAAAGTCTTTTTAAAGAAGATTGAAAATAATAAAACAAAAAAAACAAATAATGGCGACTCTATTTAATACTAAAATATCACAAACCTACGAGGGGTTATTAAAAACCATTGATAACGCAGCAATTACTGCAACCCTAAAGGAGCTTACGGATGGCTCAGGGAATCAATCAGGTTTGTATTTAAACACAGCAGGGGACTTTAAAGTATCAGCCATATTAGAATGGGGTTCTTTGAAAGATACAGGCACAGGGGTTACTATAACTCGTTTCGTGACTTCTACTGATGGTTTAGAAAACTTTGATAACAATACATCACTACCTACTAGTGCTGCTGTTAAACTGTATGTAGATACTAAATTTTCGCAAACAGATACATTAACCGAAGTATTAAGTTTTGGAAATGTTACAAGTGGATTTGATATTGCTGTAAGTTCAGGGGATGACATTACGTTTACTGACACCTCTAAGATTTTAATGGGTGCATCAAGTGATTTACAAATCTATCACGATGCAGGTGGAGACAGTTACATTAAAGAATTAGGTTCAGGACAGTTTTATATTCAAGCTGAAAACTTTAGATTTAAGTCAGCAGACGGAACATCAAGTTTGATTACTGCTAATGTTGGGGGTGCTGTTAACCTATATTACAATAACTCTAAAAAGTTTGAAACTACAAACGCAGGTGCTGAGGTTACAGGAGACCTTGTTGTAACAGGAACTATTACAGGTTCAGGAGGCTCATTTTTGCCACTTGCAGGAGGCACAATGACAGGCAATATTGTCTTAAACGATAATGTTAAAAGCATATACGGAACTTTAGGAGATGGACTTGAGATATTTCACGACGGAACAGACAGTTATATTGACGATA
>Ga0208814_1000912_pt1 | contig 15149 bp, 14 predicted proteins | sample MalvirAntarct_55_FD_184253 | JGI IMG/M metagenome (GOLD analysis project Ga0208814, IMG submission 184253) | Marine viral communities from the Global Malaspina Expedition - Malaspina viral metaG Antarct_55 (SPAdes) (version 2) | ecosystem: Environmental > Aquatic > Marine > Oceanic | place...
GGGGGGTAACCATGTTATGAAATTAAATCATTCAGAGAACGCATAATTTATTACTGGAAATAGATAGTAAGTTGACTCTTTTAATAGACCTAGGATTGTGACTTATGTCATGGAATTAGATTCTAAAATTTGCTAAGGTTAATTACATACTTCAACTGGATACAATTGCATGACTAAGATTTTGTTAAATTTAGCAGTTATATTGGCATTAATAACACAGTTATTAATGCCAAATAATGCTATGTCTAGCGAAATGTCCGAATCAAGTATGCAAACTAGCTCTATTTCACATTCAGTTATGATGGACAATGATTGTGATGATACCGATAACTGTTGTCCCGAAGATTCAAGCCACTGTATTAGCCATTGCCATGCAGTCGCTAATGCATTTGTTTTGTTATCAGATTCAAATTTAGTTAATGATCTATTCACAAGTTCTAAAGTTAACTCGACTTTATGGATATCAACTCCGGCTTCGCTTGGAAGTCAAAATCCCCCTCCAATTGCTTAATTCTTTATTTTAATTAACCACCTATATTAATTTATAAAGATTTTCGTTGCTCGTTTACTTATGAGCATCATAAAGCATCTGGAGTTTCTCATGAAAAAATTTATCGCAATTACACTTTTATCTGCTGTCAGTTCTATGTCTATGGCCGCCACTATTTCATTGCCGGACTATTTAGTATTCACATCCATTGATGGGCAGCCAACTGAACGGTCGAGCACAATTGATATCAAACAAGGACAACATTTAGTCGAATTACGTTTTTTTGAAGTATTCACTGCGGGAGCAGATGATACAAACTTTGTTAAGTCAGACTCATTATATTGGAGTTTAAATTTAACAAATGATGAAGATATTCAGGTTAGTACAAAGGATATTTTATCTACGAAAAATGCAAAAAGCTTCATTTCATCTCCAGTCATAACTCTTAATAGTGCAAGTATGAGTAATGAAACTGTCACCTTAGTAAATCACGAAGAATTGATGGCTATCATCATGAAGCAACATAGAAAAATGATGAGTCATTAGCACCACTGTGAGGGTGCTATTAATCTGCACCCTCAATTTATAAATAGACTACTAAAAAGTGGACGAGTCATCGAACCGCAAATAGGTGTCTGAAGATAAATTTAGTGTTTTCAGAGGTTTTATGAAGGTTAATCAATTAGCTAAAAAACTCAATGTAACCAGTGACACTGTTAGATTTTATACTCGTATAGGTCTACTTTCTCCCTGTAAGTCACCTGAGAATGGATATAAATATTATGACGAGAAAGATTTGAGCCGTATGCAATTTATCTTAAGTTCTCGTCAGCTTGATTTTTCGGTTGAAGACATTAAGTTGATTTTTTCTAACACTGACCATGGTGAAAGTGCGTGCCACCTTGTACGTGAATTAGTAAAACAAAAGTTAGATGAAACGGAAGAACAATTTAATAAAACAATGAAATTAAGAGCAAGACTTTTTCAGGCAGTTGAACAATGGTCAACTATGCCAGATAACTTGCCTACAGGAAATATGGTTTGCCATTTGATTGACAGTACACATCAAGCTGATACTCAGTCAGCAACAGTTACTCAGCTTGACCACATTAAATTAACGTCAACGGAGGTTAAGTAATGGATCACACTACACACTCACCCATACAACTCAATATTCTCGGCGCAGGCTGCGCGAGTTGTGTTGGCAAAATTGAAAAAGCGATTAATAGCGTAGAAGGCGTTGATTCGGCCGAGATGAATTTTGCGGACAGAACGGTACTGGTTAACGGCAAAGCATCTGCCGAGTTGATTATAAAAGCGGTTGAAAGCGCTGGTTATAATGCCACTCAAATACAGGCGGAGTCGGCAGAAGATGCCATGAACGAGAAAGAACAGGCTGATTTACAACATTATAAAAGTTTATTACGCCATACCATTATTGCTCTGTCCGTCGGTATTCCGTTGATGATTTATGGACTGTTTATTGGAGAAATGACGGTATCAACCCTATTAGAACAAGTGGTGTGGGGACTGGTTGGTGTGGTGACTCTTGCGATTATGCTGATATCAGGTAGGCATTTTTATATCGGTGCATGGAAATCATTTTTAAACCATAACGCCAATATGGATACCCTCATTGCCTTAGGTACCGGTACTGCTTGGGTTTACTCTATGTTGATAGTTGCATTTCCACAATTATTTCCCGAGATGGCAAGGCATGTTTACTTTGAAGCGACCGCAATGATTATTGGTTTAATTAATCTTGGTTTAGCACTAGAAGTTAAAGCGCGCGGTAAAACCTCTGAAGCGATTAAGCGTCTTATTGGTTTGCAAGCTAAAACTGCTCGGGTAATCCGTGATGGAAAAGACCTCGACATCGATATTGCTCATGTATTACTTAATGATCACGTTAAAGTTCGCCCTGGCGAAAAAATCCCAGTTGATGGGGTGGTTATTGAAGGTAACAGCACCATTGATGAATCAATGTTGACTGGTGAGCCAATGCCTGTTGAAAAAGTGATCGGTGACGATGTGGTCACTGGCACCTTGAATAAATCAGGCTCAATCATATTTAAAGCCACTCGTGTAGGTAAAGATACTGCACTGGCGCGCATTATTAGTATGGTCAAACGGGCGCAAAACTCTAAGCCGCCGATTGGACGTTTAGCTGATGTTATAGCCGCTTACTTTGTGCCCGCCATTATGATCATCGCTATAGTCAGTGCCATGGTGTGGTTTAACTTTGGCCCTGAGCCGTCGAGTGTATTTGCCATCGTGTCTGCAACAACAGTATTAATTATTGCTTGTCCTTGTGCGTTAGGACTCGCAACGCCAATGTCAGTGATGGTCGGCGTTGGTAAGGCGGCTGAATCGGGAGTGCTTATTCGTAACGGTGAAGCATTGCAAACCGCGTCTAAAATAACCGCCATGGTATTAGATAAAACCGGCACCATTACCGAAGGTAAACCGCAAGTTACCGATATTATTTTGGTTAATGCAGACAGTGAAGAGCAGGTACTTGCCTTGTCTGCTGGAATTGAAAGTCACTCCGAACATCCACTCGCGCAAGCTATTGTTGAAAGTGCGAATGATAGAGGTATTGAAGCCATTAACACTGAGCACTTCAATGCCATTTCAGGTAAAGGTGTAGAAGCTGAAGTGGATGGCCAGATATTATTATTTGGTAATCTAAAATTAATGCAAGACAAAAATATTGATATTGGATTCAATGAAGCTAAGGCCCAAGTGTTAGCTGAAAATGCTAAAACACCAATGTATTTAGCGCTTGCAGGGCAATTACTGGCCATTATTGCGGTATCAGATCCGATAAAGCCTGATTCAATCGAAGCGATTGCGAGACTGAAACGCAGTGGCATCAAAGTGATAATGTTAACCGGGGACAATAAAGCGACCGCCGCCGCAGTGGCTAAAAAAGTCGGTATTGATGATTTTTTCGCAGACGTCATGCCAGAAGATAAAGCCAATAAAGTGGCTGAACTTCAGCAACAAAATGAAGTGGTTGGTATGACCGGCGATGGGATTAATGACGCCCCCGCATTAGCGTTAGCCGATGTTGGCTTTGCTATTGGAACAGGCACTGATGTGGCGATAGAAAGCGCTGATATTACCTTAATGCGCGGATCACTTCATGGCTTAGCCGATGCGATAGCCATTAGTAAAGCAACGCTGCGCAACATTAAACAAAACTTGTTTGGCGCGTTTATTTACAACGTCGCGGGTATTCCCTTAGCAGCAGGTGTGCTTTTCCCTGTTTTTGGTATTTTGCTAAATCCAGTGATTGCCGGGGCTGCGATGGCCTTTTCATCACTTACCGTAGTGAGTAACGCTAACCGTTTACGTTTGTTTAAAGCCAAAGAACACTAGGAGCTTCAATATGTTAATTAATTTACTGTGTATCGCATTAATCGGTTTTATCATTTGGTGGTTTTGGCTATATAAACCGACAAAGGATTCTAGTGTTGACGCTAGTACATTGATACTGGTTAAAGACGGTGTGTATACGCCTGCACGAATTAAAATTTCGGCTAATACACCAACAGAGATAACTTTTTTACGCCAAGATAAATCCGGATGTTCAGCCACAGTCCTGCTACCCGACTTGGAGATTAGCCAGGATTTAGCGCTGGATAAGCACACGACGATATCATTACCGGCTCTGGAAAAGGGTGAGTATCCATTTCATTGTCAGATGCAAATGTATAAAGGTGTATTGATTGTTGAGTAAACACTAGATATCCATGCGTATTTTTCAATATGTTGGTATCAATGATGAAGATAATAGCAGTATTAAAATGAGCCTTTTTGAACTTTGCAATCAATATCTTGATTCTAACCTAAGCTGTTTACGGTCTAGGTTAGAAAATTGGCCATTTTTTGTTAATTACTTTTTACCTAAATCATTAGAAAAATGATGAGTTAATGATTAAGAGAGACATTATGAGTGATTTTGAACATAGACCGGGCGTTAAAGAAGCCACTTTAGTTGTCAGAAACCTAAGATTAACTGGAGTAGATAATCAAAATTTAGAAGCATTAAAGACTGAGATAGACAAACTGTTTGGCATAGAAGAGGTGATTTATAATGACAAATCGGGATCAATTTATCTAACCTATGATGCCAGCCATATCAATTTAGAAGGTATTGAAGCGGTTATCAGAAAGCATGGTGCTAATATTCATAACGATTGGTGGACTCATGTGAAGGAAAGTTACTACCAATTTGTGGATCAAAACATCAAAGATAATGCAAATCATCAACCACATAGTTGCCACAAACCCCCACCAGGATCCAAGATAAGTTAAGACAATTAGATGTTAATTTTTATCGATACTGGCTATCTTTTAGTAAGAGCTTTCGAAGTGTGATCTATGTCAAGTATCAGTAGTTAAAAGTAAAAAAACACTACAGTTAACTAGGATGATTTAGTCAAGTTGAGTTAACATTAATAGCACTAATTATATTGGAGTTTTATCTTGAGTCGTATGCGAATTATCACAGTGATGCTTATCTTGATGACATTTGTCAGTCAAGCTTTTGCGTCTGTGATTTTGCCATGCCCCTCTGATATGAATTCAATGTTAAGTAAATCAAATCCAGTGAATACCGCTGCGACTAACGCTTGCCATCACCAATTAACATCAGATGCTGATGCCGTTAAAACATCTACCGCTGACATTCCTGATTGTTGTGATAATCAATGTGATTGTCCGATAGGTACTTGTTTTTCAATTGCCCTTGAAATGAAAATTGTCCAATCAGTAACCATCTCAAGTTTGAGTAGTTTTATATCTGGTTTGACTCAAAATACGACTCCGCAATATAACTCTTCTTTATATCGTCCTCCAATATTTTCTTGTTAGATAGGAAAGGCTTGATCAATTTTTGATCGTCTTCCTGTTCATTTATCTTTTTTAAAATAAATTAACAAGATATTACCTCTGTTCGAATTCAATTCGAGCATTGGTGATTAATTTGGAGGCTTTATGTCTTTAATTTACAAGAAATTGGGTGAAATTTACACTCAATATATTCTAATAGTAGTGATGTCCTTTATTGGTATTAGCGCTGCGGTATATGCGGCAGAACCAGTACAGACATTATCACTGGAAGAAGCAGTTTATCTCTCTCAATCAAACGATCCCTGGTTAGTCAGTAATCAATTTCAACAAGATGCTATTAAATCTGAGAGTATCGCGGCAGGAACCTTACCAGATCCAAAAATCAGTGTTGGTTTAGCTAATTTGTCCATAAACACTTTTGATTTTGGACAAGAAGCAATGACTCAAATGAAAATTGGTGTCACTCAAATGTTTCCCCGTGGGGATAGCTTAAGTTTACGCCAACAACAACTTGAGTTAACGGCTGAGCAATATCCTTTCTTAAGACAAGATAGACGAGCAAAGTTAAGTGTCACCACAGCTCAAATTTGGTTTGATGTATATAAAGCGCAAGAGAGCATTGCACTGATTGAGCGTAATCGGAACTTATTTGAACAACTATCAGATGTTGTTAAAGCAGGGTATTCATCTGCTTTAGTTAAATCTAATCAGCAGGATATTATTCGTGCTCAGTTAGAGGTGACCCGTCTTGAAGATAAGCTGACCGTTTTGGCCCAGCAAGAAGATATGTTTAAACAGAAATTATCTGAATGGGTTGGTAAGGCATTTGTTGATGAATATCGAATAGGTCATGAACAAGATTATGAGCTGTTATTATCGACGTTTACCGTCCCTAATATACTTCCTCAAATTAAACTAACGAATCCTAATCTTTATTTCGATGAGGAAAAAAGCCAACATTACCAACAGTCTCTGTATGAAGCGTTCTCTGTTCATCCACTCATTTCAGCATTGGAGCAAAGAATTGAGTCAAGCCGAAAAGGTGTCGAGTTAAAAAAGCAATTGTATAAGCCAGAATGGGGTGTAAATGCTGGATACAGTTATCGAGGCAATGATCCTATGGGTAATTCTCGCGATGATTTGCTATCAATTGGTGTGAGTTTTGATTTACCAATATTTACTTCGTCAAAACAAGACAAGCAAGTTCAAGCCGCTATTTATCAATCGGAATCAATTAAAACAGAAAAGTGGTTACTGCTTCGAAACATGATGGCGTCATACGGAACTGCGAAAGCGCAACTTCTTAAATTGGAACAACGTCAGACACTCTATAACGATTTTTTATTACCTCAAATGCAAGATCAAGCTGATGCGTCGCTAACGGCTTACACAAATGATAAGGGTGATTTCGCTGAAGTCGTACGTTCCCTCATTGCTCAATTAAATACTCAATTAGATGCTTTGGCCATTAACGTTGATTTACAGAAAGTTAAAGTTCAATTGAACTATTTTTTTACCCCTAAAGTGGGCCCAGTTAGCATCTCACATAAATCTTATGTTGATGGAGAAGTAAAATGAACAGCAATTTGAAAATGATCAGCATATTAGTTATCGGTATTCTTACTGGTATTAGTGCATCAATCCTATATACACCACAGAATCAAGTAGTTTCAGAGGACAAAGCAAAAGCTAAGCCATCATATTGGGTCGCACCTATGAATCCTAATTTTCGTAGCGATAAACCCGGGAAATCACCCATGGGTATGGACATGATACCAGTGTACGAAGATGCAGCTGGCTCGACAGATTTTGGACCGGGTGCAATTTCAATTTCACCCGCTGTGATTAATAAACTTGGTGTTCGCACAACTCTAGTCACTTTAGGAGCACTACAAAATAATATTAAAACAGTGGGTTATGTCCAGTATGATCAAGACCATCTTATTCATATTAATCCAAGAGTTGAAGGATGGATTGAAGAACTTTATGTCAAAGCTTCTGGTGATCCGGTCGTTAAAGGGCAACCTATATATTCAATTTACTCTCCAGCTTTAGTTAATGCACAAGAGGAAATGTTATTAGCTTTAAATCGAAAAGATCAGCGTTTGATTACTGCATCTGAAGAACGATTGAAAGCGCTATTAATACCAAACGCGGAGATTAAAGCGCTACGTAAGAATAGAACGGTCAAACAAAATATTACATTTTATGCCCCTCAAAGTGGTGTTATTGATAATTTGAATATACGGGAAGGATCGTTTGTTAAACCGGGTATGACAATGTTTTCAATTGCTTCATTATCACAAGTATGGGTCGAAGCCGAGGTTTTTGAGCGCCAAGCTAATATGGTTAAAGTTGGGCAAGCTGTTGAAATGAAGTTAGATTACCTGCCTGGTCAATTTTGGCAGGGCAAAGTAGATTACGTCTATCCGACATTAGATAGTAAAACAAGAACGTTAAAAGTGAGATTGCGTTTCGATAATACCAATGCGGCATTAAAGCCAAATATGTTTGCACAAGTGTCGATAAAAACACGAAGTGAAGAGGACGTATTACTGTTACCAAGGGAGGCTGTTATTAGAACAGGAAACTCTGATCGAGTTGTACTTGCCCTCGGTGAAGGTAAATATAAATCTGTAGCGGTAACGTTAGGGCGATTAGATGATGACAGCATTCAAATAGAATCAGGGCTGTACGAGGGAGATATTGTAGTCTCGTCTGCACAATTTTTATTGGATTCTGAATCAAATAAAACCTCTGATCTTAAACGTATGACAGCACCAGAAGATGAGCAAGAAAATATTCAAGCCATCACATCAGAAACCGCTTGGGTAGAAGCAAAAGTAAATAGTTTAATGGCTGCACATCGAATGATTAATGTGGACCATCAAGCTGTCAGTGAATGGGAATGGCCACAAATGACCATGGACTTTACTGTTGATGACAGTGTGGATTTCTCTGTATTTACCGTTGGTGCTGTGCTTCATATTGAATTAGAAAAAACATCAGATGGCGCGGTCAAAGTGGTAAATATACACAATCCCAAAACCACGGATGATGTTTCTAACACAACACATCAAGCTGATCATTCAGGAATGGAGTTGGGAGAATAGTCATGATTGAATCAATTATACGTTGGTCTGTTGCGAACAGATTTTTTGTCTTGCTTGCCAGTGCCATTCTCGTCGGCGCGGGTTTATTTTCTCTTAAAAATACCCCTATTGATGCTTTGCCTGATTTATCTGACGTTCAGGTAATCATTAAAACAAGTTATCCAGGTCAAGCCCCTCAAGTGGTTGAAGATCAAGTCACTTATCCATTGACGACGGCTATGCTGTCTGTGCCAGGTGCAGTAACGGTCAGGGGCTTCTCATTTTTTGGTGATTCATATGTCTATGTCATCTTCGATGAAGAAACCGATTTATATTGGGCTCGTAGTCGTGTGTTGGAGTACCTCAGTCAAGTCGTTTCAACGTTACCGGATAATGCAAAACCTCAATTAGGCCCTGATGCAACAGGAGTGGGCTGGGTATATTTATATGCACTCGTCGATAGAACAGGTAAGCACGATATTAGTGAGTTACGCAGTCTACAGGACTGGTTTTTAAAGTATGAATTACAAACTGTCCCAGGCGTGTCTGAAGTGAGTGCTCTAGGTGGGATGGTCAAACAGTATCAGATTAAGGTAGACCCTGATAAATTGCGTGCCTTTGGAATACCTTTAACGGCTATTCAAATAGCGATTAACCACGGTAATCAAGAGATTGGTGCCTCAGTTGTCGAAATCGCTGAAGCAGAATATATGGTTCGCACAACAGGGTATCTTGAGAATAAGGAAGATATAGGCAATATCCCTTTAGGCGTTAACAATAATGGCACCCCATTACTGTTAAAAGATGTTGCGGATATAGGGACTGGACCGCAAATGCGCCGAGGTGTAGTCGATCTCAATGGTGAAGGTGAGACGGTTGGCGGCATTATTGTGATGCGATTTGGTGAAAATGCACAAAAGACTATTGATGGCGTTAAAGCTAAATTAGAGACATTGAAGAAAGGCCTTCCTGAGGGCGTGGAAGTGGTGACCGTTTACGATCGCAGTGGTTTGATTGAGAGAGCCGTATCAAACTTAGGGTTTAAACTGTTAGAGGAATTTTTAGTCGTTGCTTTAGTCTGTATGGTCTTTTTGGCGCATGTAAGATCTTCGCTTGTGGCGATCGTTAGTTTGCCTGTAGGGATTCTAAGCGCTTTTACTATCATGCACTTGCAGGGTTTAAATGCCAATATCATGTCTTTAGGTGGTATTGCTATTGCAATTGGTGCCATGGTCGATGGTGCCATCGTCATGATTGAAAATATGCATAAACATATGGAACGAACGCCATTGACGCCTGAAAACCGTTGGCAGATCGTTGCGCGATCTGCCAGCGAAGTTGGCCCTGCATTATTTTTTAGTCTACTGATTATTACTGTTAGTTTTTTACCGGTATTTACCCTCGAAGCACAGGAGGGAAGGATGTTTTCACCACTTGCATTTACTAAAACTTACGCAATGGCTGCATCGGCAGCGTTAGCTATTACCTTAGTACCAGTGCTAATGGGATACTTTATTCGGGGAAAAGTGCTTCCTGAACACAAAAACCCCGTTAATCGATTGTTAACTGCTGTATATATGCCAGTGTTGAAAAAAGTACTGGCTTTCCCGAAGATAACCCTCCTATTTGCGTTATTTGTGTTGGCAATTGGTGTGTGGCCGCTAAATAAAATTGGTAGTGAGTTTATGCCTCCATTAGATGAAGGCGATCTAATGTATATGCCGACCACTTACCCTGGTATTTCTATTGGTAAAGCTCGCCAATTAGTGCAACAAATGGATAAGTTAATTTACACAGTACCCGAGGTTAAAACCGTATTTGGCAAGGTTGGCCGAGCAGACTCTGCAACGGATCCTGCACCTCTAACAATGGTGGAAACGTTTATTCAGCTTAAGCCCAAAAGTGAGTGGAGAGAAGGCCTGACAACTGAGAGTTTAAAACAAGAATTAGACTCATTAGTAAAGTTACCCGGTGTGACGAACGCATGGGTAATGCCAATTAAAACCCGAATTGACATGTTAGCGACAGGGATCAAAACGCCTGTAGGCATTAAAATTGCTGGCCCTAGTCTCAATGAAATTGAGCAAATAGGTAAACAATTAGAGGAAATCCTAAAAAATGTTGAAGGGACTGCGTCAGTTTATGCTGAGAGGGTTGCAGGTGGTCGATATATCAAAGTTGATATCCAAAGGGAAAATGCAGCCCGGTATGGTTTAAATATAGCGGATGTTCAACAAGTTGTGGCTACAGCGATCGGTGGTATGAATATTTCACAAACCGTTGAAGGCTTAGAACGATATCCAATTAATTTACGCTATCCTCAGGATTATCGAAATTCTCCTGAAGCATTAGCTTTATTGCCTATCGTCACTCCGCAAGGTTTGAGGATTTCTTTAGGGGATGTAGCGGATATCGTTATCGAAAATGGACCACCAGGCATTAAAAGTGAAAATGCTCGCCTTAATGGTTGGGCTTATATCGATATTGAAGATGTAGATATCGGTAGTTATGTTGAAATAGCCCAAAAAGTTGTGAATGATAAATTGGTATTACCTGCCGGTTACTCTATTACCTGGGCTGGTCAATATGAGTATATGGAAAGAGCTAAAGCGAAGCTTACTTACGTAGTACCATTTACTTTATTTATTATCATTATTTTATTGTTCATGAATTTCCGCAATGTTGTTGAAGTAGGAATTATTGTGGGTACATTGCCTTTTGCCATGGTGGGTAGTATCTGGTTAATGTATATACAAGGTTTCAATTTTTCAGTTGCTGTAGGGGTAGGTTTTATAGCATTGGCGGGTGTCTCTGTCGAAATTGGCGTCATTATGCTTGTCTATTTAAACCAAGCCTATAGAGAAGCGATTGATCATAGTTCACAGCAGCTAGAAAAATTTGATGAACTAAAGTTGACTCAATCTGTTATTCAAGGTGCAGGTATGCGCGTACGTCCTGTAATGATGACCGCAGCAGCAATCATAGCTGGATTATTACCTATCCTTTATGGTACTGGAACAGGTTCCGAGGTGATGAGTCGAATTGCTGCGCCAATGGTAGGCGGAATGGTCAGTGCAATAATACTGACACTATTAATTGTTCCTGTTGTGTTCTTTTTATGGCGTCGTACTCAATTGAGACATGAGGAACGATAGTGTTGAGTTGATTAAAAAAACGATGCAGATAAAACTATCTGCATCGGTATATTTTTATATTTAATTATAGTTATTAGAATGATATTCTAATAACTATCTAATATATTTTTAATAAAATATTCATTGCTAAACTAAGCTTTTCTTATTATCATTAATATCTAATCATTGGAGATATATTTTGCGTAGAGTCCATTTAATCATGATGTTTGTTTTACTGACGTTTGTCGGTCAAACTTTTGCGTCTGTGATTATGCCTGGTACTATGCCAATGAGTTCAATTACGACTTCAAATATGCCTGCTGAAAATGGCAAAGCATGTCATGACGCTAGTATGCAAATGAACATGAACATGAATATGAACGATGGTGCGGATGATAGTTGCTGCGCCCAAGCGTGCCATTGTCCTGTCGGCTCATGTTTATCAGTCGCTTTAACGATGGCAATGCCAACGCTTAAATCAGAAGTCAGCTTAGTTAATTCTGCAACAATGTTTACCTCAGCACTAATGCCTCAGTATTTTTCATCTTTATACCGTCCTCCAATATTTGCCTAACATAGGCACAGTTACGCCTTTTTTTTGCTAACTGTCCTAGCCAATCATGTAGTTTCAATTTTTTAACTTTTTCGGTTAATAAACTGACATTAAACCGCGTTGTTTAATGTGACGAAATTTGATTTGGAGGCAATATTATGTCTGCTCTATATCGCAATTCTATTCGTTTTTTTCGTGTCATAGGTACTATTTTTATTCTGCAAATTATGGGGGGGATGTTACCTGCCCATGCTGCACAACCCGACATTACGGAGCCATTACTCACTGTTTATAAAGATGCCAATTGTGGCTGTTGTGAGAAATGGATTACTCATATTAGTGAGCGTGGATTTAGTGTTGATGCCCACAATATTAACAACCTTTATGAGTTTAAACAGTCAAAGGGTATTCCTGCTTCAATGCAATCTTGTCATACCGCAGTGTCATCTCAAGGTTATGTGTTTGAAGGGCATATCCCTGCAAAATTCATTAGTCGTTTTTTAGCAACACCCCCTAAAGATGCTATCGGCCTAGCCGTTCCGGCTATGCCTGTGGGCAGCCCTGGTATGGAGTACCAAGATAAATTTATGCCATACCAAGTATTACTGTTAAAAAAAGATGGCAGTAGTCAGGTTTACGCCCAAGTAAACTCGCTTGAGGAGTCTGTACAATGAAATCGCAATATATGATAAAACCCATGATTCAAACGACAAACAATGAACTCAACAACAGCCGACGCCGGTTTGTGTTTGGTGCATCCGCAATGTTGGCATTGATGTCGGTCCCTTTCCCTAAAAATGCCTTTGCCAATGCGCTAAGCCAATCATTGAGCCAGCTTTCAGGCAAAGTGTTTGACTTATCAATTGACTATAAAATGGTTAATTTTACCGGGAAATCTGCTCGGGCCACTGTGGTAAACCAATTACTGCCCGCGCCGTTATTACGTTGGAAAGAAGGTGAAACAGTCACCTTAAGAGTAAAAAATAATCTCGACCATGATAGCTCTATTCACTGGCACGGTATTATTTTACCCACCGAAATGGACGGTGTGCCTGGCTTTAGCTTTGATGGCATTAAACCCGGTGACACATTTGAGTATCAATTTACCGTCCAGCAAAGTGGCACATATTGGTATCACAGTCATTCAGGCTATCAAGAACAAACTGGTTTATTCGGCGCTATTGTGATTGATCCAGCGACCCCCGATCCGGTCATATATGACCGTGACTATGTGATCATGCTGTCTGATTGGTCTGACGAAGCCCCTGAAAATATTTATGCCAAATTAAAGAAACAAGCCGATTACTATAATTACCGTGAGCGTACGGTAATGGATTTTTTCTCTGACGTAGATAAAAATGGCTTAGCCAATACGTGGAACGCTCGTTCGATGTGGAATAACGCGCGCATGAGTGACAGAGACATATCTGATGTTACGGGTTCAACTTACACCTATTTAATGAATGGCAATCCTCCGCAACAGGGCTGGCAAGGATTGTTTGAACAAGGTGAGAAAGTGCGCTTACGCTTTATAAATAGTTCTGCGATGACCATATTTGATGTGCGTATACCGGGTCTCAAAATGAGTGTTGTTGCCAGTGATGGTCAGAACATTCAACCGGTTTCTGTGGATGAATTTCGAATAGGTGTTGCTGAAACCTATGATGTGGTTATTGAGCCAGAGGTTGATAATGCCTATTGTATTTTTGCTCAGAGTATCGACCGCACCGGCTTTACGGTAGGTAACCTTACCTCAGATGCCAGTTTACATGCTCCTATTCCCCCAATGGATCCAAGGCCAGTCCTTGGTCACAGTGATATGGGCATGGATATGAGTGACATGGATATGAGCGGTATGGATCATAGCAAAATGGACATGGGTGGCGGTGATATGTCAGGCATGGATCATGGCAAGATGGCTATGGGCGGCGGTGATATGTCAAGCATGGATCATGGCAAAATGGCTATGGGTGGCGGTGATATGCCTGGCATGGACCACAGCAAGATGGCTATGGGCGGCGGTGATATGCCTGGCATGGATCACAGCAAGATGGCTATGAGTGGCGGTGATATGTCAGGCATGGATCACAGCAAAATGGCCATGGACGGCGGTGATATGCCTGGCATGGATCACAGCAAGATGACCATGGACGCTACGAAAGCGATAGTCTCAGGACTAGGGCTTGCAGGCTTTGGCAGTAACAATGAAATTAAGCACATTGACACCGAGTTCGGCCCACAAGTGGATATGCGTGCCGATGCGCCAAAAAGTGGTTTACACGATCCCGGGATTGGGCTGCGTGACCATCAACAGCAATTTAACCGCAAAGTATTAACTTATGGCGACATTAAAGGCTTACATCCTACCTACGACACACGCCAACCTAGCCGCGAAATTCAACTGCATTTAACCGGCAATATGAACCGCTATATGTGGTCTGTGAATGGGGTGAAATTTATGGATGCCGCGCCATTAGAGTTTGAATACGGAGAAAGACTGCGGATCACCTTAGTGAACGACACGATGATGACTCACCCTATGCATTTGCATGGTATGTGGAGTGAGTTAGAGACAGGCGACCCTGATTTTATTCCCCGTAAGCACACGGTATTAGTTCAGCCGGGTTCTAAGATCAGTTACTTAGTCACCGCCGATGCAAAAGGGCAATGGGCATATCATTGCCACTTGCTATTCCACATGCCAGGCATGTTCAGAAAAGTCGTGGTGAAATAAGGAGAATACAGATGAATAAAACGAATTTAGTGGCCTTGGGACTGTTGAGTCTGAGCACCTCATTGACTAGCTCAGCTGTGTTTGCCGGCGGTAATGATGATCCTCTATTAACAAAAGTCATGCTGGATCAATTTGAAAAAGGCGTGGATCCGCAAGATCCCACCCAGTTTAGTGCACAAGCCTGGTTAGGTTACGATTTGAATAAGTTGTGGCTTAAAACCGAAGGTGAATATTCAAATAGTGATAAGCAAGACCTTGAAATTCAGGCTCTTTACAGTAAGCCCAT
>Ga0208814_1000914_pt1 | contig 15130 bp, 13 predicted proteins | sample MalvirAntarct_55_FD_184253 | JGI IMG/M metagenome (GOLD analysis project Ga0208814, IMG submission 184253) | Marine viral communities from the Global Malaspina Expedition - Malaspina viral metaG Antarct_55 (SPAdes) (version 2) | ecosystem: Environmental > Aquatic > Marine > Oceanic | place...
AGGTTGGAATTCCTACTTTTTCTGTATCATATGCTATGTATTCTGCAAAATTAGGATTTGCTTCAAGTTTATCTTCTTGAGTTATGGGACCTATATCTAATTCTACAGGTATTCTTGTTCCTTCAGTCATACCTATTATTCTTGCTAGTTGTGAACTATCTATTTCTCCTGCACTATGTGCAGCATAGGCTCTTGCTAATAATTCTTTATCTGTTTCAGGTTGTTCATAAGATACTGCTTCGTTTAATTTTTTATAATCAGAAGCTGCTCCATCGCCTTCAAAAATACTTCTTAAAAACATTTTTCTGTTTTTTTCTTGGTCGCTATCTCCTGGTTTATCTTGATTTCTTAATAGCATAGCGTCTATCTCTTCTGCAGTATCTAAATGTGGTATTACTTTTATATTAGAACTATCTTTTTGAGATTTAAATTCTTTAAGATTATCATAACCATCACCTACTTTATTTTTATCAAAATTGTGACTATCAGTTACTGTAAAATTTCCTTTATCATCTTTAGCAAAAGATGCTTGTCCTAAAGTCATATCTATATTAATAGCAGGATCTGTTAAAGCTTTTGATAAAGATAACTTTCCATCTTTAAAACTATAACCAATAATGTTATCTTTATATTTTTCAGTTTGACCAGATATTTTTGTATTTCCCATACTGCCTTGAGATTCTGCATATGCTACTCTTTTTTTAATTTCTTTTAATTCACTTTTACTAAAAAAATCTTCAGTAATTTTATCGGTAACACCTGCTATGTTTCTTAAATATAATCTAATAGAAGAAGGAAGTGCTTTAATTTTAGTTAATTTTTTGACTAACTTTGGGTTATCTTTTAATCTTTCTATGTTTTTTGGTTTTAATAAAAAACCAACCATTGATGCGGTTAGTTCATTATTTGATCCTAAATATTCTGTTATTTTTTCTATCATTTAATTAATTAGTTTCTCTATAGCGAAGAGTGCAGCAGTTCCCGCTGCTGCTAAAAGAACCCAATAGACTTTATCTATCTTACCGCCCAATTTTTCTACATCCTCGTGTACGTGTTTTAAATTTTTCTTAACACCTGAAATGTGTCCGTATAAAGATAAAATGTGTTCTCTGGTTGTTTTGGGTTCTATTGCCATAATTAATCGAATAGTCTATCTATTGCTGCTTCTTTTTGATCTTGAGGTAATGATGTAAATGGAACACTACCATATTGAGCATTAGCATTTACTACAGAAGGAGTGGCTCCTGATACTAATGGTGGTAGTTGTCCCACAGGTGTGGTCCCTAAATCAGGTTTAGGTAAATTTTTAAAAGGATTATTTATATCTGGTATATTTTCATTAGATAATGAATAATCACTCAATGATGCTCTTAACTCTTCTATAGTATCTATAACTGAATCAATAGGATTAACTATTCCTAAATTATCTGCTATTTCTTGAAAACCAATTAAACTTCCAGTACTAATTTTCATAGGTCTAAACAAACTTTCTGATAAATAACTAAAATTAGGCCCACCTATTCTTTCTGCTACTTCAGTATATAATTCTTGTTCACCTAATCCTAAAGTTTGAGCAGCTTCTATGTCACTAGACATAGTTTTTTGTACTTTATATAGAGCTCTATTAGCATTAATATAAGCATCAAATATTTCTTCCGGTGTTACAGGACCACCTTTTAACATTGTTCTAGTAAATAAAGCTTTTGAATTTCTAGTTCCTCTTGCATAGTCTGCTACTTTATATTTAATAGAATTTGCAGGATCTATTTCAACAGCTCTTGCTCCAATAATACCTGCTAGTTCATTTCCAAATTCATATTCTTTACCACCTTTACTAAATCTTCCTACATCATCTTCTGGTTTTATAGACATTTTAAGTCTTTTTAATTGTTGATAGTTAAGAGGAGCTTGAGCTTTTATCAAGTGTGCTAAACTATTATAAACTTGATTACCTTTTGAATCATTTTCATTATAAACTCTAAAACCATCTCTAGTTTCACCACCTCTTATATATAGATCTGCTAAAGCTTCTGTCCAAATAGATTCAGTAATAAATGGAGCTGCTAATTCTTTAGTAGAATCAAACAAACCTAAAATAAAATCATCCATAATACCATCTTTATCCTGTTCACCTGATTGAACTCTATTGATAACCGTCTGAATAGGTCTTGTTAAAGTATCGTATGCATTCATATGAGAAAAATCTATATATTTAAAGTTACCATTTTCACCTTTCAATGGTATTAAAGTAGAATTTTTAGACCATTTAGGTACATATCTTCTTATAGCTTCTAATTCATCTTTACTAATATCATACAATGCTTGACCGGCAGCCACCGCAGCATAAGGAATTACAGATGTTGTAACTCCCATTCCAAGTAATCTAGTAAGACCAATTGTTCTTAATGGATTTACAACTTTACCATTTGGTAAAGTAACTGCATAAAAATATTCATCTAATCCTCTCTGAACAATGTTTGTTCCCGTTCTCATAATTTCTGCCGGAAAAGATACAAAGTTTCCAACAGGATACTGTCTTAAACCTTTTACAAAATCAGATACATAAGCATAGTTTGGAATATTATTTCTAACTATATTTGCAGCTTCATTAGAAACAGTTTCTCTATTAAACTTAACAGTTTTGCCTGCCATATCTATAAAATTGTCTCCTTGAGCAATTCCTGCTTTTTCATATGCAGCAAATAATCTATCTTGTTCTTTAAAATAAGAAAATATTTTCCAAAAATCATCTTCAGCTGTGTATGCATCTTGAGCAAATCTTTTTACTCTTGACATTCCTTTTGCTAATTTATCAAATGCTTTTATAGATCCTAAATAAGAACCAAAGTTAACATCTTTTAATAAAGCTTGTAAATCTGCTAATTGAACTTGAGAGTTTACTACTCCTTTTCTTAATAGTTCTTGATAAATTTCATTTCCTTCTTTACTTCTAGGACCCAACTGTAATGCCCTTAATGCTTTTCTAGCTGCTCCTTCCCCTGGTCCAATAAAAGGTATAATACCATTGGCTGTTGCAAAAGCTCCTGCACTTAAAAAGTTACGCATATGGGTAAAAGGAGAAAGAATTGTTTTAGCCATTTGTGAAGTAGCTTTAGGATATAAAATTAAATTAGAATAAAGCCTACCAGCAAAACCACTGTCTGGTCCTATAATATTTTTGTTTACATTGTATAAAGCCTCTGCATTTCCTATTAAAGTATATCTACCTGTTAAAGGATTAATGCTTGCAACATCTTCTAGTACTTCTTCTTTAGTTTTTCTTTTTAAAAATTCACTTGCGCTTTCTCCAGGTTTAACACCAAAGCCTGCATCATAATCATTGAGAGTACTTTGAACAGTAGGTTTACGTAAAACTTGATTTGCTTTTTGTGCCCAAATTGATTCACCTGTTTTAGGATCTAGCTCACCTTCCATTAAAGATCTTTGTTTTGACCTATCCGTTAAAGGATTTATTTGTTCTAATCCTTCTTCTCCCCTTTGAGAGATTGTACCAACTCTTCTATAATCTCCTATCTTTGCTCCGGTTGCTTTTATTAATTCTTCTTCCGTATTAAAAAAAGTTTGAATGGGAGCTTTAGCCGAAGCTTCTTCATAAGACATTCCTTCTTTCATTAATGTATCTATTCGTGCATTTCTTGCAACAGCTATATCTTCAGAATTTCTTAATAAGTTTCTATAAAATTCATCCCTTCGAATAACAGTAGATAACATATTAGTTCCATTTAAAATAGTAGACATAGCGCTTTCATCTTTACCTAAAAGTCTTTTAGCTAATGCCTGTGTATCGGGAGTTAATTGTATTAATTGTTTATTAGGAAATTTAGCCGCTTTAGATGCAAAAGATTTATCTACAAAATAATTTGGTATTCTAAATAATACACTTCCTTTATTAGATAAAGGAATTTTTCTATCTATAAATGCACTATTATAAATATTAGATACTATTTTTTTAGCTTCAGTATTAGAAAGTTTTACAGGTGTTGGTAAATTTTGAGCAATATTTTTAATATTTTTTTCTTCCTGTTTTATTAATTCTTTTGCTGGCCCTACATTGTCTGCTAATTTTATAGGGTTATTGCTAAATACTTTGTAACCAACATCTAATCTATCGTTTAATGTTTTAGGTAATAACTCTTTCCATCTGTCAAATGTAGAAGGTCCTACTTTTACTCTTCCTTTTACTATCTCTTTTGTTTTTGTCATATCTAAAGATCTACCTTCAATAGATAATAAGTCTCCCCATCCTTGTCTCATTTCTTCTAGTGTATCAATAAAACCTTGTTGCTCTGCTTTAGATAAAGTTTTTCCAAATTTTTTAGCTTCTTGATTAATTAAATTAATTGATTTAGAAGCTTCTTCCGGATTAATTTTAGGTAAAACAACTCTTAACACTTCTTCTGGTTTAGCATCTTTTGTAGCTAGTTTTATTGCTTCTTCTTCTGACATACCTTGTTTTAAAAAATCGTCTTTTAATTTATTAAAACTTTCTTTATTAAGAATAAGTTCACCTGTTTTTGGATCAATAGCATTTGTTTTACCAAATGTAGTATCATCAATACTATCTAAACCTGATTTTAAAGTTTTGTTTAATTGTTTAGCTATTGCTGTTTGTGAAGCAGCTGCTTTACCAGAAAATATATTAGCTCTATCTAAAAATGGAATAACTGAATCTATTTGATCATCTAATTTAAATGCAATATTTTGTGACTTATTTAAATCACCTGCCGACATTCCTGTAAAAGCCATTTCGTCTTCATAATATTGAACATTTTTACCACTACGTGGTCTTAATCTTTGAGATACATAATCTAAAGCTTTGCCTATTTTTGTTTGTGCAACACGACCTGCTTTAGTAGAATCCGCTAATTGCTTTACACCAGAACCAGCTAAACTTAATATACCTGTAAATGCAGCGCCTTCTATTCCAAGTTTTAATCTATTGTATAATTCTCTTTCAGGATCATAATCATCACCTCTTTCTAATTTAGTTGGACCTGCATTAAATAAATCTCCAAAAGTTCCTACCTTGTCAGGGTCTGAAACAAAAATGGATTCAGCTGCACCAGCTGCTAATGCACCTGCTCCTAACTGAAGAGCCTGTCCTTTTCTATTTAACTTTGCTACTTGTTGTCCTTTTTTTAAACCTTGTAAAATAGGTAAACCATCGTCATCTAATAATTTAAAATAGTTACCTGATTTTTTTGCAGCAAGAGCTCCTTTAGTTGCTGTTCCCGCAATTTTAGCAGCGACTCCACTTGGGATAGCTATGTTAGTTAAAATTTCAGTTATCTTACCTGCGGTAGTTGCTTCTGCATATTCATCAAAAGGATTTATGTCTGCAAAAAACTTTTCTACTTTTTCAGCAGTATTGGTATCAGCACCCAGATCTATTAAATTAGCTCCAATAGAAACAAATCCTTCTGGTATTTTAAATAAACCAGAACCTATACCAGCAAAAAAAGAACCTAAACTACTTACTCCTACATCTTTACCAAATAATTTTGCTGTGTCTTTATCTATTTCTTTTGTTTCTTCGGATGCAAGACCAGGAAACAAAGCATCTATTTCAACGTCAAATTTTGACATATGTTTTCCTATGTACCAAGATTATAAACAGGTTTAACAGACCCATCTTTTTGAATTTCTACTATAATTCTTTGAGTTGCATCTTTACCTGTTATTGAATCTTTTACTTTTTCTTGAACAATAAAAGTATCTCCCTCTTGAGCTGTATTCATTTTTGCTTTTAAACCTTTTCTATCCACAACACCTGCAAATTTAAATTTTTTACCAGTACTTAAAGAAGTACCTCCTTGAATACCTCTTATTATTTCTCTATTACTTCCTGTTCCGCCTTTAGTTGCAGCTAAAATACTTTTTTCTATACTAACTTCATCACCTCTTTCAATTTGATAATCTATTTTAGCTTTAAGTTGGTTTATTGCTGCTTTATTTTGTTTTGTTTGTTGCTTATCTTTTAACAAGAATGTAGCTGCAGCTGTTTCTATTTTCTCTGCTCTGCCTGGACCCGACGAAGCTTCTGCTGTAAAGAATTTTTCTGCACCTTCTTTTAAACTTGGGGCATTTATAAATGATGCTGCTGCTCTTCCAAGTGTATCACCTAGATCTCTTCTAAATGCTTTTTTATATCCAAGTGTTTCTTTAATTTCTTCTATTGTTAATTCTTCGTTGGCTGTATTTTGGTTATTTAAAATACTATCATCATCTAGTATTTTATCCACACCTGCTTTTTTTGTTCCGGCTTCGAACACAGCATCCATAGCAGTTTGACCTGGTTTGACTTTTACAGCTTCTCCACTTACTTCAAAATCATCTGCTTCGGGAGGTAGTCCTGTTTCAGGATCTAAACCCTTATCTTCATAAAATTTATCTTTACCACCTCTTGGAAAAAATCCTGGAGCTTCACCAATTTCATTAGCTTCATCTATCTCTTTTAAACCTTCTTCTACATCAATATTAGTTTCATCAAAATAAAAAGGTCTTGAACTTACTTCTTTTAATTTTTTATATCCTAATGGAGTAGATGTAGATTTTGCATAAAAATCAGCAAGTTGTCCTGCTCCTATTCCAGCCCCTGCAGCTGCTCCAAATGTTCCTGTAGCACCTGTTAAAAAAGGAACTGCTCTTCCAAGATATGGAATACCCCTAGCTTTTTCTAAAGCTTTAGAAAATATATTAGCTCCGGATCTAGTATTATTAGGTCTATTTACAAACTCATCATACATTCCTTGACCAATTAAAAATTCTTCACCAGCGTATCCGCCTGGTTCATCTACTAAACCTCTTTTAGGTTTACTTGTATCCATTAAACCAGATGTAATTCCCGATCCGCGACTATCGACTGGGCCACCTCTAAACATAGGTCGTCTTAAAATTCTACTCATTATCCAAATAATCCTAATTTAGAACCAATACTAGCAACACCTGAACCAACCCCAAGAGCCGTTGCTAATGGACTAGCTGGAGCGGCTGGCGGTGCGTAACCTACTGTTTGTGTAGGGAATGCGCCTGGTTGAATTTGTGCAAGTTGTTGACCAATCAATCCTAGTTGTGTGAATGGTTGGAACTGTTGTTCTCTTTCAGCTGCTGCTGATGCATCCAATATAGCTTGTTGTTGTGCTTGACCTGCTTGACCCATTGATTGTTGGTATTGTCCAAGTCCTTGTTGTGCAGCTAAATCTTGTGCCGCTGCCGCTTGTGCTTGCTGAAATCCTTGTGCTAATAGTTGTGCTTGTAAATTTGATCTATTCATTTGACTACCTCTTGCAGACTCTGCTGCCATTACACCTTCTCGTCCACCACCATAAGCTCCAGCTTGAATAGCTTGGTCTCTCATAGCTGTGTTTTGAATTGCTTGGTTTCTATCGAACTCTGCTAAAGTTGTATCAATCACCTCTTGTTGGTAAGGTGACATATAAGGTTGGTAAGCTTGTGGTCCTGTAAGTGAACCTAGTCCACCAGCCGCGGTTCGCGCATCTTGTTGTAGTTGTGATTCTGCTGCAATCGTTGGTGCATATTTTGATGGATCTATTCCTTGAAAACCTCCAGCAGGTATTGCACCCGCTCCTAGTTTATCAATTGATTTTAAAAAGGCGGTAAGCGAACCTTCTATAATCGGTGCCGGTCTTGTGATCGTTGTTGTTTCAGCCATTATGCTCTTGCCTCTAATTTGTTCATTGTTTCATACATTCGTTTTGCTCCTTCATTAACACTGCCACCACCCGCTGCTCTTACAGCATCTGCAGTCATTACAAATTCATTCTTTGATAATCTTGCAGGTACATCATCAGCTCTTTCTTTTTTACCAATAGGTATAAATCCTCCACCTCTCATATCCATTTCTCTTCCACCTAAATTCATTAGACCACCGTCTGCAAAAGCAAAACTAGTATTTTTAACTTTTTCCATTAACTCTTCTTTTTTACCATCATCAATTTCTTTTAATTTTATTTCTTCTGTTCTTTCATTAAACATATTTGTTTTTGTATCCAGGTATCCAACTAAATCAACAGGACTTATTTTATATTTTTCTCCTACCATTTCAGCTTCTTGTATTCCCATTTTTCTTATTTCATTATATTTGGGATCTGACTCATCTATATTAGATAACATTTCAGCAAAGCCATCTAATTTAGATAAATCATCTAATTCTACTATTTCACTTACATCTTCTATTTTTGCAGTTTCAACATTTTTTATAGCTGCAGGTATACCACCAAAGTCTGCACCACCACCATTATTAAATCCTACTCTACCACCAGCTCTGTATCCTGCTGCTTCAATCGCGTCTAAAATTTCTTGTTCTGTAAAGCCATAAGATTCCATAGATTGTCTAATAGCTAAAGCTCTGTTTCCTGTATCACCACTACCTTCCGTACTTGCATCATAGTCAGCCATATCTTTTTCATAATCTTTTAGTGCTCTTCTGTTTTCAGCTACTGCTAGATCTGTCATACCTTGACCTGCTGGTACTAATGCTGCCTTTAATCCTTCTTTACTAAATAGATTGTTTTGTAAAGTATCACCAACACCTGTTAAATAATTTGAACTTGTTTCTAATGCACCCAGACCACTTTTAGTTAATCCTGATTCCATACCAGCTGCTTTGTTTTTAAAAAAATCTCCTGCACTTGGAGTTGTTATAGGACCTTCTCCTCGCGCACTCATTGAAAAATCTGTTCCTTTTGGAGTAGACAACGCACCGGTGGCCGCGGCCATTAATGTAGATAAACCAGAAAAGTCTCCATCACTTCCTTCTTGAGCTAATTGAGATCCGAGGTTTAAACCACCAGACATTAAAGCTCTAGAGAACATAGTATTACCACCTAAACTCATTAGTCCTGGAGCCATAAACGGTGCGGCTGCAGCTAAAAACGGTAATGCAGGTTTGATTTCATTTGGTACTAGTTTATCTAGTGCTCTTGAAATAGGTCTAGTTATCTTTTTTAAAAATCCCATAGTTTCTCTTTATAATGCTTGTTGACAGCAAGTTTGCCAAACTTGTAAATAGGCGAGTGTATCACAATTTACAGGCTTTTTAACCATTCGTCAATCGCTGATATTAAAACCAGCACCGATTTTTATCTCTTCTACAGTCACATTTACATCTCTTCTTATGTGTTCTGCTTTAGTCTCTGTGCTAGCATTCTGTACGTCTGCCAGTGCTTCTGCATCTGACATATACTCTTTACCTGTTTCTGTGTTAGTTAATGTTACTTCACATTTAGGTGTAATTACTGGCACTCTTTGACCATTAATTGTTTCGTACCTAACTGAAGCTTCTGTCTCAATAAACGGCATTATCTATCCTCTCTGTTTGTTTCTAATAAACTAACGGTTACATCTGGTCCCGTAATATCTGATAACATTTTTAATATATCGTTTTCTTGTAACACTAATATATTAACAACAAATTCTTCAGTAGCATCTGCTGCTATAGTTTTTTTACTATAAAAATAATCTACGCTGTTTGAATTAATTTTAATTGTAACAATAGCACTTCCAGCACCTTCATTGTAAATGTGAATAGATTTTATTAAAGTTCTAGTATTACTAGGTACTGTATAAACATCTTTTTGAGTACCTGTTATTAAATCGTCATTTACTTTTTTATATATATTAGCCATTAAACCAAGTAAACCTTTCTGAATCTTCTTTTAATTGTGTTAAGTATGTAGAGTTTAACTGTTCAATAATATTAGTTAGAGCTCTGTTAATTTGTCTTTGGTTATCCTCACTATATTCTTTTTTAGGTTCTGGTAATCTTACTGCTATTTTAGTCATTAACCTCTCCTTCCATCTGGTTGTATATCTACTTGGAATGTACCAAATCTCCAAGATTCATTTACACCAGTATTCTCTATCTTTATATTTGCATATCTTCCTCTTGCTCTAGTGTCAACTTTTAAAGTGTTTGATGTAATTGTAAAAGGACTTAATGCAGTTTCTATATCATCTTCAGCTGGAAAATCTTTTATAGATAAAGTTACTTTGTTATTACCTACAAGAACTTTAAAGTTTGGTAAAAATCTTCTCATAGCTAAAAAGACTTCTGCTTGATCTGGTTGTAATGAAAAACTAAATGATTGTATAAAAGAAGTTAAGGTTGTTACACTACCATCTGGATTTACTTGATCATTTCCCGATTCGTGTTCAAAGAATATACTTTGACCTAAACCTGTTTCACCTTGTATGACTGGAAAAGTACCTGTGTTAGAATCTTTAAACGCAGTAGCATAAGGTTTTGGATATACTAGTGAATCAATCCAAGTTGTTCTTATAGAATTAGTGTTCGTACCTGTGTACCAATTACCCATCGGTGTTGGTGAATTAGTTTGACCATAATTAAAAACTACATATCTATTATTAAATTCTGATCCTTGTGTTGGATACCACCAAACAACTTCTGTAAATAGATTATTAATACCAGCGTTTACTTGTTGACCTTTTGTAGTATCTATATCATCGTAAACATAATCCTCAACACTACAAGGTAAAGTATTAACAGTACCATCAAAAGAGAAAAAACCATTACTACCCATCCAATAAGCAACACCATCAATTTCAATTGCTGCGTTCTTACCTATTAATCCACAGTTAGTACCAACTTGTTCAAAGCCAAATGTAAAAGGTGCACCTACAAATTTCATTGTGTACAATGCATTATCGGTCCATACTAGAATATTTTCTTTTGCAACTAAAGCTCCCATAATTCTTGTGCCATCTTGTATTCTTTGTGTACCGGCTGTATTAGTTGCTTCTGGTGTATATCCATTTATATTTTCATCTTCAGAAAATCTTATAAACATATCATCTTGTGTAGAAGGATTACCAATAGTTGTCTCTGTTCCAAAATGAATTAAGTGACGTGTTGTTGGTGAAATTAAAGTTGCTCTTGTGGCCGTAGGGTTATTTGTTGTTAAAAATCCTGAAGTAGATGTAGATGCTCTTGTTGATAATCTTGCTGCGATAGAAGAATCCCAAGTAAATGTTTTACCATTTGCAATAGTTGCAACTAACACATCACCAAAGTTACTTAATGACCAAAGTCCTGGTTCAAGAGTTATAGTTCCTGCATCAACTGCATCTCCCCATCCTGTAAATTCTGTAGCGTTTGTAACTGTTGCACCATTACTATGTATCGCTGATAACGTTCCTTTTTGTGCTCTTGTAATACCAGTTAACTCCGCACCTGCCACACCTGTGTATGTTATTAATTCACTACCTACTGCAATAGTTCCACCACCTGTTGGAAAACCTGTAGTTGATGCTAATCTAATTTGTGTAGCTGAACTATTGTTACCATTTGTGTCAGCGGCCAACGCACCATCTAAAGTTGTTTGAGCTGCACCTGTAATTGTACCACCATAATTTCCAACACCATAACCATAGCCATATGATTGTGCTGCAGGACCCACTACTTCAAAAGGAGTAATTGTAACTGATCCACCAGAAGAAGATGATCCAGCTGTTGCTGCTTTGATTGTTAAAGTTTTAGAAGTAGGTACAGATAAAACTTGAAAGTTAGTATCATCAAAAGTAGCTGTAGTAACTCCTGTCGTACCACCAGGTAAACTTGTTCCTGATAAACGAATAATATCTCCAACACTTATATTATGTGCAGCAGAAGTTGTTAAGGTTACTGTAGTAGTAGCGTTAAAAGTAAAAGTTACACTAGTGATTGCTGTTGCAAGTGGACTAACATCAAAAAATTGTCCTTCAAAATATATAATTAAAAATTTGTCTGTACCAATAGCAACATATCTATTACCATCTCTGTCAACAAATGCGTGTTGTTTTCTAGCTACACCTACTAAAGTATCCGTAAGTAATGATTGCCAACCACCTACTTTTTCAGGTAATCCATATCTAAATCTGACGTTGTCTGAATCAACCCAACGACCTTCTGCCCCAACGGCAGTGTCTTGTTTGTCTATTCCGGGAGCAAACTTAATTTTAGTAAGCATTAATTACTCCTACTGATTAGTTGATTTATATAGCCAACCTTTTGTAGCATTAGCATAAATTAATGTTACACATTGATTATTAACAGTAAGACTATCATCAGAAGCTGCACCTTCTATATTAGAACCGTTTCTTGCCACAACACAATTGTTTGTTGCAAATCCTCCTGTTGCTGAACCATCCATAATTGTTACTTCATCACCGATTGCAGGCGTTGCAGGCAGTGTAATTGTTACAACGTTTGCTGCTGTATCTACTACAATTTGATCATTAGCAACTGCTGTGTATGTAGTTTTACTTGCTGCAGTTACAGAAGTCATTCCTTTTTGTATCATACCTAATGTTGTTGCTGGTACACTACCTCTAGAATAAACTAAAGCTGTTGCACCTTCTGGAAGAGGAACTTGAGTAGCTCCCGCTTGACCAGTTGTTAATAGTGTTACTGTAAAACTTTGTGCTGCTGTTCCTCTAGTAGTTCCATCTTCTACAAAAAATACTCTGTTTGCATTTCCACCTGTTGTTGATGCAGGCATTGTTAAAGTTGCATTACCAGATAAAGTTCCAGTAACTTTAATATAAAGATTCTTACCATTCGCGCTCGACGATCCGTCGGCCAAACTTAAATTTGTGTTACCCGTGCTTAAAGTTACTTCTACATAACCCGATGCTGCTGTTTGTAATAGTTGTAAATTAGTATTTGTAATAGTTCCCCATAGACCCGCTTTTTCACCGGTTGTTACAAGTTCTATTGATAAATCTGTTGAGTATGATGATGCCATATTAGTAAGGTTTAATTGGTGTCCAAACCATTGTTGCTCCTGGTATTATATTATTCCAAGTAATAACTCCAGGTTCTACTGTATCTAATGATAAAGCATTTCCTGTAGGTAATACATTTGCGCCACCTGTTATTGTAACATTTCCAGTAGCCAAGGTCAACGAGTTCTTAACAGCCGTTACATTAGCATCTGCAGTAACTACAAAAGTACCTAATCCTAGAGATACTTGAGACCCCACAAGAGGACCGATATTGGCATCCCCTGTAATAGTTAAAGCACCTGTACCTAATGTTAATCTATTGGGTGTTAAATTTTCTACGATTGAATCTGCAATAATACCTACACTACCAATTGTAATAGTTAATGCGTTACCAGATACTCTTACCTCTACGGCGTTGTCTGGTCCCGATGTAGCAAATGGTAATGCTGATATTGCGTCAAATCCTAAACTCATAAATAATCCTTAAAAGGAAGCAGGGGGTATGTGGTGGTGCCCTGCCTCCATTTAAAGATTATATCATCGTTTAAACCAAGAAGGAAGACCTAAATGTGAACGCTTGTCAAACATATTATCTTTCGCTCCCGGTGTTTTACGGTTGTTATAATGTAGAAATACTTGAACGCACTCTTTACCTTTAAATTTATTACGCCAATGCTCTAGCTCACAGCCAGAATAGACTAACATATCTCCTTGTTTAAGATCTACCTTAATGCCTTTTTTACCTACTTCTCCAGAAGGTTCCAAGTATATTGGCCAGTCATCACCAGCAAGATTCATAGTTGTAGATATCTCACAACTAAATCTATCTTTGTGTCTTTTTAATTCATCACCTTTTTTATAAATTCTTGCATAAGTATAAGCTGGATATAATTTTAATCCTGTGGCCTCTTCCATTTTAGGTTGGCATTTAAGCATTAATGTTTCCATAGCTATATTAGAGTACTGACTATATGTATGTGGAATTTGCTCATCCTGTCCTTCATAGTGACCTATAATATTTTCAAAGGGTGATATGTATCTAGCGTTTCTACAAGTATCATAAACTTGTTTTTGCATCATAAAATAATTAGCAACAAAACTAGCCAAGTCTTTTGATATAGCTTGTTTGATTACTGTATACTTTTTCTTTTTAAACATCTTTAGCCATCTCTTTTGGCACTGCTTGTATGTTCCAATGTATAAATCTAAAAGGCTCAAGTCCAAAATCTACACTAAACTCGTGTTCTAAAAATCCTGGAAAGATAATTAATGTACCTGGTGTAGGTTTAAAATGAATAAGCTCTGATCCACCCCATACACCTTTTTGATCTTTCATCTTTAATTTTGTAGCACGTGCACCGGTCCTCGGTTCGTGAAATACTGGCATCGATGTTTTATCACTACATTTTAAAAAGTAAAAACCTGATACGTGTTGATTCCAATGTACGTGTGCTGAATGATGACCACCACCTTTTTTAGCAAACTCTTGTACCCACATCTCACTAAATAGTGTTGAGTATTGCTGCATATCAAAACCTTGATGATCTAAATACTCCCAAGACTTTTGACCAATATAATCTCTAAAGTCTCTAAAATTATTATCAGCTGTAAGTGGTGTTGAGTGATATGATCTTCCAAAGTCTCCAAACTTTTTTATATGTGCTTTAGCTTCTGGAAAACTTCTAGCAGCTTTAATATATTTGTTAGATGCTTTTGTTAATGATTTTATAAACTCTGGTTTTTGTTCTGACCAAATCGTTGTGTTAAAGTAATTATTAATGTACATATGTATACCATCCTGTTATTATATATTTAGTTGTATTTGTTACGTTCCCTTTATGAATATGTGTCCAATAAGGAGGAAAAATAATTGTCTTACCTGCTACTGGTTTTATTTTTTGTTTTTGATAATAAAATTCTGTTTCACCACCTTTTTGAATAGTGTTTAAATATGTTGTAAAAACTAAAATTCTTTTTTGTTTTTTTTCAATACCATCTAATTCAGAATGCCAACCACTATAATATTGTTTTGGTTTATATTTTTGAATTTTTATTTGTGGAGATAAGTTCCAAGGTTCTTGTTCTTTATCTACATATTTATATTTTTTTATATACTTATCTTTAATTTTATTTAAAGATTTTATATAGGATTCTAAAAGAGGATTATAAATATCAACAGTAATTTGATTCATAGTAGTATATTCATTTTTAATAAATTCTTTTTGATTAGAGTTTTTAAATATACTTATTAAATCTAAACATATTTTTTTATTTATTTTATCTTCATAAATAAACATTATTTAAACGGCTTTCCTAAATGCCAAACAACAAGACTGTATCTTGTGCCAGCGGTTACGGGTTTAAC
>Ga0208814_1000915_pt1 | contig 15126 bp, 12 predicted proteins | sample MalvirAntarct_55_FD_184253 | JGI IMG/M metagenome (GOLD analysis project Ga0208814, IMG submission 184253) | Marine viral communities from the Global Malaspina Expedition - Malaspina viral metaG Antarct_55 (SPAdes) (version 2) | ecosystem: Environmental > Aquatic > Marine > Oceanic | place...
AAGTACCCCCGTTGAACTGTTATAGACCACGGAAGAGCCAGTAGATCCTGCGGCAATTGTTAGCTCCGTGAGTGCGTTTTTATGTCCTAACGCTTCGGTAGCGGAAGACGCCGCTGCTACTGCTGACAGAGCCGCTGCATTCTTGCTGTCTTCAACTGCATTGACGTTTGTGGCATCCTGTGAAGAGCCAGTGTAAAATGATGATGATGCCATGGTTTACCTCAATCCGCATAAGTAGAAGTTGGGCGCATGACCTGTGACATTCCAGAGGTCTCAGCCTGATTAGCTTGATCTTGTAGCTCTAGAAGGAACTGGCTTGATTTGGCGTCAAACAGTGGCCCACGCTCATCAAAGAAGTAATCAGAGGCATAGCTGAGAGCCGTGTAGGTCAGTAAATCTGATGCAATGTTGGTTATCGTATTGGTTGAACTGTCCGAAGTTAAATCATCGAACTCTCCGTAGTAATTTAGGAATATTGTACCACCGGACGGCTTTGGTGAGACCTTGATAAGCTCACGCTCTCTGCTGAATGTGGTTGGATTTCCAACAGTACCAACCTTTAGGGCCGCTGCCATCTCGTGCAACGGAACTCTTAGGAGAGAAACACCATCATATTGGATGTCTATGATCTCAATCAGGTTCGATGGGATTACTACTTCTGAAATAGCACTACCAGAGCTCAGTGTGTACGCCTGCTGCTTTTCCATGCTGGGGATACGCAGTACACGCTGTATCCGTGTGAGACCTTGATCGATGAAGGTATCGGCCAAAGCATCACTACAGTCGCTGCGATTTAGGAGAGCCTTAAAGTGGCTCCTGATTTGACCTTTGTTCATTTAAGCGGTCCTTTTCTTAGGCTTTGGCTTTGGCTTTTTTGCTGTAAGTTTAGCTTTGGCAAAAGCTGCATCAGTGGGGGCTCCGGTGGCACCCTTTTTGCGCATAGTCTTACCGCTCTCTCTGCGCTTGTGCATGTTGGTATATAGGCCCATTAGCTATTTGCCTCTTTCTGACACCCAAATTTGCTGCATGTCATTGGTGTCGTACAGCCCTTGCAAGGCTTGAACTTTCCGCTTTTGTACATTTGCTACTTCCTACTCAGCTAGATGTGTTTCTCTGTGGCCATGAAGGCACTCATGTCTTCTGTCTTGAGCTTGCGTACAATTTGTTCGCCTGTAGCTTCCCAGAGGTCAAAGCCTTCGCGGAGCCACTTCTCAGCCACTACTGTTGGAATAGAAGCAATCCTGTGGAACTCACCTGTAGGCTTTCGAGTACTTTCGTTACGAGCGTCTTTGAGGTCATCTAGGAATGCTTGGGAAATTGTTTGGGTGTGCTTACGCACGAGGGAGCCTGCGTCCATTAGAAAGTCTGTGTTGGACTGGATAAGGTGAGGCTGTTCTTTGGGTGCATCAGTCAAGTGGGCGTCCTTAGCCCCCTTAGAAATACAAAAGGCCCACCCAATAAGCACACAGTAAGGAGAGCAAAACCTATGTGCTTAGAGAGTGGACCAACTAGAGACCTAGTGGTCTATAGTGTTCTTATGACAAGCCTGTGATCATTACAGAGTCACCAAAGTTAGTGTGCTTACAAGATACTTCGCCTACGATGTGGTGGCGATCTGAGTCACCATTTTTGGCCAAAAGTGTCCGAGTAAATGGACGCAATGTGCATGTCTTGAACATCGTTGGGTCAATCAAGAGAGCGTGTGTTGTCAGGAGTTCACGGTTGAGAACAACACGGTATTCGCCATATGGAGACACATAGAGGTCAATAGCATTGACCAATGTCTTACCTTGAGCAATCTCACGGTTACGGCCAGATGCTGCTGAGAAGCCAGCGACAATTTGTGCGTCACCCGGCTTGATCATGAAGGTGTCTGGCTCTGAGCCGTTGTTGTAGGCTGTTTCACCAGCAGTCAACAATTTGCTTTCGGTAAGGGCGTCCGTGGCATTACTTCCTGCATCTACAGTTGTAGAAATTTGATTGATGATTGAAGTCATCTTACGGGCTGTTGAAGCGTTGCCAGCTACTGCTGCTTGAGCAACACCAACCATGGCGCGTTCATAGTCCTTCTTGATTTCCTTGAGTTTTTTAGCGAGCTGTAGCCCAGTTTCCTTGGCTCTTCCGTAAGTAGCTACAGCATCAGCTGTGGCAGAAACTTGGAAGCCTTTGACAAGAATTTGGGTGTTCTGGGTGCGCTCTGTTGCGTCTGTTAGAGACAACATAGTAGCGTCAGCACCCTCGACTGCCGCATTCACTTGACTGTCAGCCAGTGCGTCTTCAAGGAAGGAGAAGGTCCGTGCGGATACTTTCTCGTTCTTGAACATGCTTTGGCAGGGCGTAGCGAATGGGCTTATTGAGGTTATTATGTCGGAAACGTCTTCTTTTTTACCGACCTGATCATATGTGGTATAAGTAGCCATAGTATTTAGTCCTTAGATTATTAGGGATTTGACAAGGGTAAAACCTAGCTTTCCCAGCGGGACATTAGTGCTTCTGCAATATCATCTAAGTCCTTTGCACCACTCAGGTCAGACATAGCCTTTTGCTTTCGCTTGGCCTGTATTGACTTGTTTGAAGGTGGGGACTTCTTGGAACTCAAGACCTTGGTCTTTCCGCTCTTTGACTTCTTCAGTGTAGCTTTGGCTTTCTTGCTTTCAGCTGCTTGTTTTGATTGGTCATAGAGACGTGCTTTGTTGAGGAGCATTATGACTTGTGGGTCAGTGTACTGATCAACCTGTTCTTGAGGTAATCCAGACTGCACAGCATAGGTGCGGATTTCTCCATACAGTTCATCACCCCAGTCTTGTAGACTTTCTTCGAGCACTTTGATGCACTCTTGAGCTGCTACTTTGACTGCTGCTTGGTTCTGCTGCTGCACTCCTGACACAAGCTGCCCACTTTCCTCTTTGAGAAACTTTAGGTCATCTTCTGCTTGCTTTGCGTCTTGTCTAAATTGAGCAAAGGTTTCGGGGTCCATTTGCCGTGAGGCAACTAACATATCTATGTCAGCGTATGGTTTATACCGTTCCTCTGCCCGTTCCATTAACTTTTGATATGACAGATGCGTTTGGGTCAGACTATCGTCTGTTGCCTTGCGCTGGGCTGCTAAATCTTGAGACTTTTTGGTAAGAGACGCCTCTTGTCCATACAGCCGCTTTAAGTCCTTTACGGATACCTGCTTGGTTTCACCGTTGACTGAAATGTCCACAACCTGATCGTCAGAAGCTGTCAGAGGCTCTTTGTCCTCATCATCGTCATCTTCTTCGGCCTCATCATCGTCTTCATCTGTGTCTTCGGTTTCTTCTTCGTCAGGGTCTTCAAGGTCTTCTTCGCTGTCTGTATCAACATCTTCGTCTTCTAGTTCATCCTCTTCAACCTCTGTCTCATTGAGGTCTTCGGATGTTGCATCCTTGTCTTCGAGTTCGGATAGGCTTTCACCGTCCTCCCATCGACCTAAGATTGCGTCCGCCGCTTCATCTACGTCTAATGCACGGGGCTCAGAGTTAGTATCTTGCACGTTATTCATGGTGCTACTGGTCCTCTTGGCTGCTGTCGCCATTTGTTGCGGCTTGGATGCTGTTACGCACCTCCACTCGCTGTTTAAGTGTGTTCACCACGTCTACTAATGCGCGATAGTGGATATAGGCTTGCTCACGTTTCTCCCGGTCCTCTGGCGGTGTGTTGACAAAGGTTTGGAAGGTCTGTTCAACAAGTTCGTTGATGACAGAGGTGAATGCAGAGGCACCGATTAGCGCCTCCGCTTCATCTCCAGCCACCACAAGTTGCTCTTCTTGTGTAGGCATAGGTTATCCTATTGGTTTACCCGTTAGGGCTTGCGATTGCTCGGACATCTTCAGCAGTACGCGCAATCTCTAGTTCTTCGAGGTTGACGTATTCTTTGTGCTCTTGCTGGCTCTCTTGGAGGTCCATCTTGTCCGATTTTAGTGCGAAGTCTGCTTGTGATTGCATCTGCTGCATCTGTAGCTTCATCTTCGCAATTTCAGCGTCAAACTGTGCCTTCATCTCTGACACAACTGTCTGGCGTTCCTGAATTTCTAGCTGCTTCTGAGCCATCTGCATTTGCATCTGCTGTGCTGGATCAGGCTGTGGTGGAGGTATCTGTGCTGGGTCTGTAAGGAAGTCAGCAACATTCTTGATACCAGACTTCTCAAGTACAGCAGCCAACATCTTGAACTTCTTGTCAGGGCCATACATCTGACCCAAAGTTGGGTCTTGTGATAAGAGTGTGTGAAAGGCCAGGTACTTCTGTACCATGGTCTCTTGGTCGCCATAGCCTAGATGAAACTCGACTTGAACATCACGCTTGTCAGTCCACTGGGCAGGGTTGATCTGCACAAAGCGACCTGCCAACTCTACAATCTTATCTTCGCTCTCGTTCTCTACGACTAGCTGGTAGACCAGAGTAAACAGGGGCTTCAAGAAGTTGTTAGCAAAGTTACGAGCAATGATCTTCTGGCGCTGCTGGCTCATAGTGGCCAACTGTTCAACCATAGCAGCTGAGTTCTGCTTGCTTATGGCATCCTTGTTAAGACCTTGGCTTAGACGTGAGACACCAGAAGTATCCTCTTTGTCTTCGTCAAGCATCTGGATGGTCTGGAAGACAAACGGGTTCAGAGAGGCCTGTGGCATAGGCATGATTGCATCAGGGCGCGATACGTTCACAATGCCACCGACACGGTTGTCAATCAGCTCACGAGGGTTAGTCAGTCCACCTTTGACTACCATGTAACGTGGGTTGTTTGTAATCATGGTGTGGTCAAGGATGGAGCGGGTCAGAACTGTACGAGCATTCTGGATACCCACGAGCTTGTCAGCAAAGTTGTTGCCGTGGAAAGCATGTGGAATAGGCAGCGGTATAAAAGCCACAAATGGGCGTCTAGTTACCATCTCTTTCTCTAGTAGAACATTAGATGCTTTGACTACACGGTACAGATCGGCTGTGCCTGTGCCCTCGACATCTAGCTCTAAATAAGCCTCGACTACAGTCACCTGTCGGGTCTGACGCTGATAACCTTTAGAGTTAAAGCCACGGTCTGCACCAATGTCATCAAAACGTGCTAGTATCTCAGGGTCATTGTCAAAGTCTGTGTCTTCATTGTCAGCAATGTCAGCCACTAAGTCTTCATCGTAACCCATCTCTATTAGCTCAGAGATAGACTTCTTGGTGCGGTGTGCGCAGAAGCTAACACTATCAAGAGATTTAGCTTGTGGTTCAATGAGGAACTCTTCGGGAGCGATAGCCTCTACTTTGACTTGGGATGTATCACGATACACACGCAGCTCACCGCTGGAGATACCATACTCATCTTCAACAATCTCTTCGATCTCTACGTTGTCTTGGGCAAGTAGTGCGTCCAGCTCATCCTCAGTCAGGTCTTCTACTGCTTCGAGGTGGCTCTCAGACTGCTTAGACCAGTAGACCTTGGCAATGCCAGCACGGGCAATGAGACCATCGTGTATGACAGTCTGCATTACCTCAAACAAGTTGTTTTGGCGGTGAAGCACATAGTCTGTGTACTCAGTGCATACCTCGGCCATTGGGACATCTTCGGAACCTTGCGGTGTAAACCTTAGTGTCTTGTTGCCTGTGCTGAAGGTCTCCAGAAGTGCAGCCTTCATGCTTTCAACGGCATCGTAGACATCTTGACTGACGTACTTACTGTTACCATCGTGAGCTGGCCTTGGGAGATTAGCAGTGTAATAGTCCATTACCTTACGGCGCTCTTTGGACAATTCGCTGTCGTAGTAGCCTATGGAGCGGCGTAAGTTGGTGTCTACGATTGAGACGATCTTTTCGTCATCAATGGCTTTATATTCTTCTTTTGATTTCATGTCTAAACCATCTCAATGTAATAATCATCGACTGCATCTATTGGTTCCCAAGCACCTTCGTGAATGTGGTTTGCTAGGGCCAGAGCCATTACGCAGTCATCGAAACACCCGGCTTCAGCTTCCATCCCACCGCTTTGGGTGACGATGTAAGTAAGCATCTCTCGGATAGTGACCTTATCGTTAAGTTCGATAGTACCCTCTCGAACAGAGGCCCTGAGTTCATCAATGATCAGGGGTTTTGTCTTGGAAGTTGTTGTAAAACCCAACTTGAGGGTCTCTTTGTCAGTCAACTTGTCTACCTGCACCTCTGTGAAGAAGTGTGGGTAAGCCATGTCTTTTCCAAGACGGGTACACGTTAAGATACCGTGACTGTTGTTCTCTACAATGATGTAGGCAAAGTTAAAGAACTCACCTAGCTTGTAGAGCACCTCAGCAAAGTAGTCTGGATGAACTTGGGCACGATAGGTCGCAACCTGTCGTTTCTTGCTGTCTAATACTTGAGCAACTGACCAGTCACCGCCTCTGACACCCATGGCGACATCAGCACCTATTGTGTACTTTTCGCCGGGATCAAGTGTGCGATAAAGCGTCAGTTCTCCACGAGTGTTCTCAAGCCAATCATCAGCCTCAAGAGCGAGGCGTTGCTTTGGGTCTTCTGCTGTCTCTAAGCTCTCCTGTAGTCCCTCTGCATTAAACACAGGGCGTCCAGTTGTCAGGAAGGCCTGAATTGGGGTGGCTGGATATTCTTGATGGAATAAATCTATTCCGTTCTGTGCAACCTTGCGGCGTCTGAACATGAGTTGCTCATCGTCTAGGTCATACTTCTCGCACAGCTCTTCTTCCTCTGGGGTTCTCTCGAAGTTCTCAGGTACACTCTCCCGATACTCAGGATCAATAAACCAAGGGATAAACACTGGCACATAGCCATTGGTTCCTTCTACGGCACCTTTCCAGAGGTCATAAAAGATACCACTGACACCGTTAGCCGTGCTTTCTACAAAGATGGCAGTGCCCTTCTTGTTAGGCACAGCTTGTGTCATACCGTTCCAGTTCTCCAGAGCGGTGGACTTCTGCCAGAAGGCAAGCTCAGAGGCGTGGACATGGGTGAGAGTTTCACCCCGGCCAATGCTTTCGCCACCAGCTGTCGCAACAACAAACGAGCTGTCTAGGACATCAAAAGTAAGTTCCCGGCGAGAGCTGTACTTGGTGTGAGGCTTCAGTAACTCAGGGCAGTTCTCGTGGTATCTCTTAGTCATATCGAAGAGGGCACGGGTACTGTCGGAGTGGTGTGTGACAACCAGAGCCTTGCAGGCTTTGCGCTGAGACACATTGAAGTAAAGGTAGCCACCAACGTAGGTCGATAGACCCTGCTGACGGGCCTTCAAGATGATGATGCGTACCTTGCCTTCAGTCTCCATTTGGTCTTCTACGGCCTTCTGGAGAAGGCGCTGGGCTGGCTTCAAGTTAAGTGACTTTATGTCACCGTCCTTAGTTCTGATCTTGAGGGCTGACTTACTGTAGAAGTTGAAGTCATCGTATAGTTGGCGGCGTACTATTTTAAGTCTCTTGTCCATCTTCGGTTTGCTCATCCTCTGGAGTGACTACTAAGAGCGACTCCAGAAATGCCTCGGCTTTACCGATGGTGACTTCGCTCTTTGCGGCAGGCTTAGTCTTGGTGAAGTCCAAGACCATTCGTGCTGCTGTTAGGCGGTCCCGGTTTTGCCCCGGTTCACGCATGATTTCTACTGCTGCTTTGAGTGCCTCAATGGCATACACATCGTCTATTTGATTATCTTCGGCCATGATTGCTACGATCCTTTCAGCATCTGCTTTTGCCTGTTGTCTGATCGGCGTAATCATTTCGAGGGTATAGCCATCAGGTGTTCCCTGTGGCCGACCTCCGTTCTTACGCTTCTTTGTCGACCACTGCTTTCTTAGGGCTCTTCCCTCTTCGGTTTTCATTAGGTTTGTGAAGTAGTTGTTTGCTTTTGGAGTTGCCTTGTTTGGGTGGGTCAACTCTTTCTTCGGTGCCTTTTTTCTTGGTTTCAGTGGCACTGGCATCTTCTACTCCTACTAATGTTCCAATGATCTTGAGGGTCGTTGGGCAGGCCTTGCAGAACACAGGGGCTGGTAGTGTCGCTGCCATCTCTGCGAGTACCTTGTCTTTGTCAGAACTGCTGAGGCTAGACGCCTTTATAGCTTCAATGCCCTGTAAGAAGGGCACCAAGTCAAATGCTGTCTTATTCACTGTTTGCTTCCTTGAGTAACAGATGCCCCCGAAGGGGCACCTTAGTTATGCGGAGAGAATACCGGGAGCCATCATTGGCTCCTCCTCTTCCTCTGATCCAGCGGCAAGCAGTCCCATAGCGGATACCACAGCAAGTATGGTTGCGAATGGATGACTGTAGAACTGGATTTTGCCGTTGTTTGCCTTTTTAAACTCATCGCGTATGAGCTTGGTGTTGATAGGCATTAGCTCTTTGGCAAGGCGTGGGTTCATAAGGTAGAGCCACATTGGGTCAACAGACAGCTCTGAGGTATTATTTGTATAGCGTTTGTAACGCTCCATACCGGCTTTATAGTTTGCTGCCATCTGTGGGGATGAAGCATTGTTTAACAAAGATAGTATTCTACCAAATTCTCGTACAGGCACTGTCTCGGACGGGTTAGACTCCGTAAATGCCTTACCTGCCTCTTGGAAAGCCTGTATTTCCTTTATGGCTGGATGATCTTTACCAAGTCCTTCAAGAATAGGCTTCATAACAGAGGTGTTATAGCTATTTTTACCTACTTGATCCAGCTTTCCAGAAAATGGGTTTTTAACCATACCCATTCCGAACTCACCTTTACCGTCCATGTTGCCTTGAGTAAGAGAGTGACCCATTTCATGGAGGACGTTCATTAGGCTAGTAGTAGAAGTGATCTTATTGCCCCCGATAGACCCACCGGGCCTGACGAAGAACACAGAGCTGCCAAACCCTCTGAGACTAGGACTCCATTTATGAACAGCAGCTGTACTCTTACCTGTTTTTGTCTCTTTCTGTAGGGCAGAACCAGAGTTCATCATTTTAGCTGTTATGCCAAGAAGCCTTGCCACCTCAAGAGCCTGATCCACGTCTTGAATACCGTTCTCGTACTTACTGCCTTTACGGCCAATCTCAATGATTGCTTTAGCCTCTGGCATAGCCTTTTTAACGGACTTTGCTGTGGGCTTCTTTACCTTTTTGGGCTTTGTAGGCTCGGCATCAAGTGGGGCCAATTTTGGGGGTTCAGGTTGTTGAGCCAAGGCGGGTTGTGGGGGTTGTCCACTATCGACTGGTCCACTTGGGCCAACAGTTCCCGCAACTGTGGGTCCATCTGGTCCACTAGGGCTTGAAGTTGGGGTGACAGGTGGGACATCTTTAGCTTTCTGCTGCTGCTTTACCCGCTCAATGTAGGGGTTAAGGTAGGTTTCTGCAAGTTTAGGCTTCATTAGGTTGCCTGTGGCTCTGCTAACGATAGCTTCCAGAGAAGCAACGGGGTCTTTGCCTAAGTTCAACGCCATGCTGTCAAAGGCATCACCTAAAGTGGCACGATCTTCAGCAAGAATGGTTGTATCGTTGTCCATCTTGTCACGAAGAGTTGCCAGAAAGGCTTGATTACTGTTTTTGCCAAGCTGCCGTTCTATTGGTAGCTGTGGTTCAATAGGCTTTTGACCCTTCTTCGGCTTCTTAGACTTAAAGTTGAGCGTCTTTGAGCGGATGAGAGAAGTGACATCGTTCAGAGGACTACCATCCATGATGCTTTTGCCTGTGGCCAGTGACTGCTTGTAAGCACGGATTGCACGTTTACGCTCCGGAGTGGTGGAGGGGTCAGCCAGTAACTCATCTAGTGCCTTCATAATGTCAGCATCAAGTTCAGCTACTGTACGGCCTTGTGGGCCATAAGTCTCAGTGATGGCAGAATGAACTGTACCGCGAGGTGAGTTGGGAAGTGGAGGTTCGCCGTTAGCATACTGCTGTGCGTTCCGCTTTGCCTCTTCCTCATTGAAGAAGTCTTGCTTTTGACCTTCCTCAAACGCTCGGCGTTCCCCATCAGATTTCTGCTGTACCTTCTCAGCATCAGAACGTGCCTTGGCGGCTTTCTCAGCCTCTCTTACACGATCTTTTGCCTCACGATTTGCGTCTTTTGAATCGCGTCTAGCATCTGCCGCGTTTCTTCTGTCCAATCTGTCTTGAGCGTCAATCGCCAATTGCGCAGCTCTACGATCTTTAGTTTCTTGGGTGAGATTACGAGCCGCTGGAGCTGTAGGATCAGCAAGGCCATCGCCTTTACGGTTCTTCTTGATAAAGCGGTTGACCTTGGACCTGCGTCCAGTAACTGCATCTATGGCACGACCACCAACCACGAGAGGTATCTGTGCTACTAATGAGCCGCCACCAGTTGCTAAGGCTGCACCAGTGTTGATGTTGCCTGCAATCATTCCAGCTGGATTATAGGCTCTACCAATAGAAGGCAGAGGATTAAACATATCGGTGAACTTAGACACACCGCCTTTTAGGCCACCAGCATATACCTCGGTGAGTACGTTGGAGCGGCGAAAGGCGTTAAGCAATACTTGACCTTCGTTTGTGTTACCAAACTGATCTTGCATGAAGTCAAAGTTCTTCTTGGTGACTGTAGCAGCGACTTTGCCGTTAGACTGAGATACGGCGCTATCAAATACGGCCTGATCATTAGAACTTAGAGCTTGGTATTGGCCCTTCGCCTTGAGTTCCTTTACGGCACCTTTGACTTGCTCAACTAACTCTGAACGAGCGCCTTCTAGTGCTTGGTTGGCACCTTTCTTGGAGCTGGCGTCAATATCCTTGAGGTTGTAGCCGTTATCATCAGCAACACGCTGCAACAATGCAGACACATCAGACGCAGCCTGGGTTGTCTCAGGGTCTAAGTCTTCTTTAGCCTTAAAGACAATCTCGCCTGTCTTGGACACTGTGTTTACAACAGTGCTTATGCCTTTGGATGCAGTACCGCCAATGAGGGCAGCATCACCCATGCGCTCAATAATTTCCTGTGGTACATACTCACCACCTTGGACAGCAGTGCCACCAATCACCAAGCCCTCTTGTACGCCTTCCTGTACGCCTTCTCGTAGGAACTTCAGTGTAGCACCACCGCCCTTGAGAGGCGTAAGTTCTACAATTCCAGAGGCTACAGCAGTCGCAAGGTCTGTGGCTGTGGCAGTGGGATCAAGTCCCTGTTCTTCCTTCTCGGCACGGTTGGCACCAAGGGCGCTAGTCACGCCGTAGGCAGTACCACCGATAGCAAGGCCTGTACCGATGATGGGGGCAGAGGTTGCTGCAAGACCAGCGCCGATAGATGCTGCTGCACCACCAGCTACCTGTGGGGCTGCTTCAGCAACACCATAGGCTAAGGATTTACCAGCGTTGGCAAGGTCGCCTTCGCGGAGGTTGCTGATGATGCCATCTGCACCTTCTGGTCGCTGGTAGTTGGATGCAGCCATCTCAGCTTCGTTGCGCTGGGCCATCTCTTGACCGTAGTTCTCAACGGACTCAACGCCTGTAAGCTCACCAGCTGACTGGATACCCTTGCCGACCATGGAACCAGCTTGGTCTACACCGTAGCTGACAGCTCCTGAGAGCGAGGTGTCAACTTCTGTGTCTGCTTGTGTAGGTGCTGAAGCCTCAGAACGCATAGTTTTGTACGCTTCGGCAACAGTAGCAAACTCAGGTGTACCCTGCTTGTCTTTGTTCTGTACGAGCCATTCGGCGTACTTTTCGATCCTATTGACTTCAGCCATAGTTCTTCCTCGTGTTAGTCTTAAATGCCAACAATGGCGTCAGCAGCAGACATATTGGATGATCCAGCGCCACCACCGCCCGATAGTCCCGGCATGGTCTCAGAAAGTGGAGCATTTGGATCAACAGTCCCGCCACCTTCGGCACGGGCAAGCAATAGCTCTGCCATTTGCATCTGACGTTGTAACCAGCGCTCCCAAACAATCTCTTGTGATCCAATCTGAGGTACTTGCCGTCCAAACAGTGCCATCTCAGCGTTAGAGATTGCGCCTTTGGTTTCAGCAACACGCTTCATTATGGAGTCAAGACCAATCTCGTTTAGAAACAGGCGCTGGGCTTCTTGCTCATTGCCGATAGTCTTACCCATGAAACGATCAAATAGAGCGGATGGATTGAGGCCAGTTAGGCTACCATCTGATCCTCTGATCATGCCTAGAGCAGTCTGTAGTTTGGAGATACCAAACCTTAGATCACCAGCACCTTTGGTTGCTTTACTGCCTGCTTTGCCAGCGCCAGTACCTCTAGCTCTCAACTCTGCAAGGCGTGTTGCCTCTGCCTGTTTAGCTGCTGCAACTTCCGCAGCACGGTTAGCATCCTGTATGGAACCATACTCACGAGTAGCGGCACCAAGACCATCACCTTGGAGGGCACCAGAATACATAGCACCGCCAATGCGGATGAGGCTCTCACCTCTTGGCACCATACCTAAAGAGGAACCACGGGCATTAGATGTCATGTTACCTGCGCCTCTTGAGAGGGCTGGGGCACGAGTTGCCGTTGATCCTGCGCTACTTAATGCTGGTAACTGTGGTGCTGTTATATTGGCAGTAGTATTATCAGTGGTAGTAGTTGGGGTAGTGGTGTCAATGAGGACAGGGTTACTGTAGTCACTTGCTCCATTCATACCGGGTTCTGGACGATCCAGTGTTGACTGAAAGCGTCTATCTGGTGGAGCATATGGATCAGCTGCACCAATAGCAGACGGGTTAGGTGTCAATACGGGTACAGGAGTGAACATCGCAGGGTCTGCACCCGGCTGTTCGTTAGGGTTAGCTTGAAGAACAGGTCCTAAGTTATTAGCGACATTGCCGTTTACTGGGTTATCTAATGATAGGGTGCGGCTAGTAACTTCAGCGACACGAGTATCACGGGCTGTATTGCCAGAGGCAAGTGCGGCCTCTGCCGCTGCTTTACGAGCCTGCACACTGGCCATCATCTCAGGTGGCAATGTACCAGAAGATAGTAGTCCTTCGCTGCTTGCAATCTCAGCTTCTGCTGCCCTTACATCTGGAGCAACTGCTGCTGCCTGTTCTTGCTTTTGACGTAAGTCTTGTGAGTAGATTTGTGCTGCATCATCGTACTGAGTTGTGCTTTGGTTACTTTCAACAGAACCACCTAAGTCAATCAGTTGCTGCTTCATTTGCTGAAGTCGTGCAACATCTGCTTGGGTGTCCACAGAGCCTTCAAGATCAGCAATCCTACCTTCTAATAACTGGCGCTCACCAATGTTCTTTTGGGCAAGGTTTTGCTCACTGCGCATGAGAACACCGGGCTCTTCTCCCACACCAGCTGCTGGGCCGCTCTCAAGTACGGGAGCTGACATCTCAGAGTTAGCCATTATAGAGCCATCAGGCATCCGATGGAAACCTTCTGGCACTGTGGCGCTTTCAAGGACTGGAGCTGGTGTCTCAGGATTAACACCCAGAAGTATCTGCCTATGTACATTTTGGGCTGTTTCATCTAGGCTTGCAAGGTACTGCTCAGGTGTCTGGCCTGTGTTCTTAGCCATGTTTTGAAAGCTGGTGACTGCTAAAAGTGGGTCTGCCTGTGCGACTTCTTTTGGTGCTGTAGACAATACAGGGCTTGTGGAACCTGCTTCTAATTCTTCTATTGTAGGTGTAGGGGGCTGCTGGGCAGCTGATTGCTGCGTATTAAAAAGAGCTGGATTAACAACTGGTGTTAAGGGACTAGATAAAAGGGCGTCTTGCGCATTTCTTATTTTGGCAGCCTCAATCTGCTTACGCCTAATTTCATCGTAAACAGTGATTTGTTCTTCCGCATCTGCTTTTTCTGCAGGGCTCAAAGTGTTTAGATATTCGTTCCAAGATAGGCCAGCTGCGTCTGCTGCATTCTGAATGCTTTTAGGGATTAAAGGGTCCATATTATTTACCTCCTATGCCATTCCGAAGGGGCGCATCTGTGGGCGCAGACTGCGTGTAGGGGCAGTTGAAGCCTGCTGAGGGAAATATTGCTGCTGGAACCCAAAGCCACCCATGGCACCGCCCATGGCAGCTTGGAATGGGTCAACCTTGTTTGCAGTAATGCTGCCTACGCTGGCGGGAGCCTTTCCCAGAATACCTGACTGGTAGCCCTGACGTTGCTGCATCTCAAAGTCGCGCTGGCGCTCGAAAGCAGCCTGTGCATCATTGAGGCCAGCTTGGTTATACCCTTGCAGAGAGTTGCCTGCGTTCATACCGAAGTTGGCACCCTGCCCCAGTGTATTTAGACCTTGGGTGTAAGCATTCTGGATGCCTTCGTTGGCCATGCCTGCACCTTGCAACGCATTACCACGATCAGAGAACTGCTGTGACTGTTGGGCAAGGCTGCGGTCAATGAGCCTGTCTTGTACGTCTAGGGCGACATCAGCACGGCGGTCATCAAAGGCGCGGTTGGCTACTGCTTCAGCAGCACCAGCGCGGCTAGAGTTCATGTTGCCTGAGTTACTCGCTGCTAGGTCTATGCCTGTCAGAGTGTTCTCTTGTAGGTTGCGGCGGTCATCACGCATCGCAGAGTCAACCAACGGGTTTGCGTTGGCACTGGCGTAGCCCATAGCAGTGGCTAGGCGGTCATCCTGTGCTGCCTGTGCCATGCCTTGGTACTGATTGAACAAGGAGTTGGCATTGGAGCCAAAGCCAGACGTATTGTTCATCATGCCGTAACCAGAGTTCTGGAGGTTAGAGCCGATGTTGCCCATGTTGGTGGCAGTGCCAGTCTGGAAGCCGTTGGGTCCAGCTAAGGTTTGACCACCGTAGGCACCTTGGCCTAGTACACCGCCTAGTGCAGCTTGAGAGCCTTCGAGGTTCGCGTCCACATAAGGTTTGTATTGGTTAAAAGCAGACATTTGGGATGCTGTTGCATTGTCTTGTGCTCTGGCTTGCTTGTCTGCACCCTTTTTGCCCATCACGCCACCAATCACGGATGCGCCTATTTGTGCAGTAAACGGATCAATACCCATTTTGTTACTCCGATTTCTTTATTTGATATAGGGGTCTTATGAGGCCCCCTTCGCATGGGACATCTTCCATATGCGTAAAGCCAAAAAGTCCTAAGAATTTGTGGTGCTTGTGGTCATCATGAGCACTCAATGTGTAAAACTCTTGTGTGTCCGATAGCTCTAGTAGGTTACTAAAGTCGGTGTTTAGCCTACGTTTGAGGGCTGCTGACCACTTAGTGTAAATATCACAATGTATATACG
>Ga0208814_1000916_pt1 | contig 15114 bp, 13 predicted proteins | sample MalvirAntarct_55_FD_184253 | JGI IMG/M metagenome (GOLD analysis project Ga0208814, IMG submission 184253) | Marine viral communities from the Global Malaspina Expedition - Malaspina viral metaG Antarct_55 (SPAdes) (version 2) | ecosystem: Environmental > Aquatic > Marine > Oceanic | place...
CGTAGAAATCCTTCATCCGACTATTGGCGACGCCGAGCGAAACGATGGCCTCGAGCTTCTCGGCGACGACCGTCTCGGGGGGATAGGCGCGCAGAACTGGTGCTGGCGCGTCGAGCAGCGCCGGGTATTCGATCTCGACCGCTTCGGGAGTGATGGCATCGCCGAAACCGACGTCGACTTGAATGGGCAGGCGCGCGCCGGCGATCATGGCGCTGGTCCTGACACGCACGCCGGCATACTCAGCCTCGTCCCGGATTGCGGCGGCCTCGATATGTTCAACGTCGAAGACGACGCCATCGTCAGGCACCGCCGTGGAGCAGATCGCCCGGACGCTCTCGGCGACCGCCGCGGGAACGGCATCGCCATGACCCAGAAGATCGAGGTCGCGGGTTGGACGGAAGGGATCGTCCCGCCAGGTGGCGAAGAGCATCGCCCCTTTCAGGACAAACCGCTCGCGCTGATCGGAGACGCTCAGGCGGTAGAGCAGCCGCTCGAGCGCATAGCGCGTAAGGAGGATCTGAAAATCAGTCTTCTCCGCGCGGGCGCGATCGAGAAGCCGCGCGCGGACCGAGGCCCCGACATTGCGAACCTCACGCGCCATCGGCGACCATCGCTTCGACATAGGGACGCATCACCGACCAGACACGGGCCGTGCGCGCGAATTCCCAGAGCTGGTCCGGCGTCACCCTTTTGGTCCGCAGTCCTTCACGTAGGCCTTCCAGGGCGACGTCGAGTCCGATCTTGTTGCGATATCGAAAGCAGTCGACGATCGTCTTGGCGGGTTCGAAAATCGGAACCTCGATGCCGTCGATCAGATGTCGCTTCACGCCTCCCTTGAGAGCACGGCTGCTGAAGCGCACGAAGCGGATTGGCGGGTACTCGACCTTGGGTTTCCAGCCGGTGCGATCAATAGCGATCCAGACAGCGGACGGCATCTGCAGTGTCAGCTCATGAAACTGCAGCGCGGATGTGAGGCAGATCACGCCTCTGGGCACGAGAGCTGAAGCCTCCGCGAAGCTGCGCCGGGCATCCGGCATGTAGTCGGCCAGCTGGTAGAGGCCGCGCGCCACGCGCGTGATTTCGCCTTCACGAGCTAAGCGGGCAACGGTCTCGGACCCGATGCCGGCGTCGCGCAGATCGCGCATACGGACGAGCCCCTTCTCGCGGAAAAGGTTGCGGGCCGTATCACGTTGCGTCCTCGGTTGTGGTGACATTTGCTATGCTCTTAGAAAGAAGTGCAGAGGTTTTATCACAAGACCATGTAGGAACTCAAGTTCGTTTGGAGCAGCCAAGGGGTTGTGTGGGCGGCGGTTTACTCCACGGGCGTTTGCTTGTCGTCGTCGCCTTCGACGGCAATCGCGGTCTGGGAGAAGTACGGGTGGAACTCAGGCAGGAGCGGCATGATCCCACCATCCGCTTGCAGGAACTCGTGATTGGCTCCCGGGATCAGAGCGGGGTCGAGCGGGATGCGCGCATTCGGATTGTGGAGGACGACCATGCCCTCCACCCAGGACTCGTCGTAGTCGGGAGCGTGGACGGCATGCGCGAACGGCTTTGGCATCGGCCCGTCATCGTCGAGTTCACCGCGTCGCATGCCTGTCCGAACCATGCGGACGCGCCGACTGCCGAAGCCGGCGAGATAGCCCATGCGATTGAACTTCGTGATGGTCCCTTGCGGGTTGACGACAACGGCGCTGACATTCTCGGCGCCGGGTAGGAAGAAGAGGCCCGAGGCTTCCACGGAACGACCGAAGCGATGTTCGGTGATGCGCTCGATCTTGCGCTTTCCGTTTACCAGGCTGTGGCGAACACCGAAGACATATTCGGCGGTTGCCGGCACGACCATGCGCAAGGATCCCGGCCCATGGAAATCCTGGACCGCCAGCAGGAACGGAATCTCCCGCAATTCCTCTGCTTCCCAATAGGGCGGTGTCTTGTTGAGCTTGCGTGTCAGCGCTCGTGCGATCTTTATTGGGACATAGTCTTGCAGATAGGTCGTGAACTCATCTGTCGTGGTTGGATTTGGAAGAGCCGGGGCACCACCACCGGGTGGGTTGGCGGTGGTCGCTTCGATCGCAAGCTGCCCAGGCATCCCGGTCAAGACGAAGTCTGGCACCGCAACTGTGGTGTCTCGACCGTAGCTCATTGAACGTCGCGAAGAGGTAGAGTTCCCACAGCCGCGGGTCAAAACCGGTCGTCTGGAATTGCTCGACGAAATTCCCGTCGGCATCTTCGTGGAACCGCATCATCGCCGCGATGAGGTCGCGTGCGGGCGAGTAGCGTTCCTCCGACGTCAATATGTTGAAGGTTGGATGGAGACGCTCGGCCGGTGCGATCGCGGTGAAAAAGTCGACGGGAGCGCGCTCGGAATCGCGTTGGTGGAATTCGGCGTCCGGTGCGGCAGCGAGCGTATCCATGCGGTCAAGCAACTGTTTACGTGCGGCATCGGCGGTCGGCAGCGAGGCGTTGACCGCGACGGCCCGGAACCGCTGTTGCTCGTCACGTCCGAGCGCGACCCACCCGAAGTCGTGATCGATACGATCCCGCGTCACGACGCCGAGGACGCGCTCGTCCGAGGATGCGTGCCACTCGATCTCTTCCGTGATGAGGACGATGAACGGTTGAAGCGTGTAGCCGGCGAGGGCGTCGAACCGGCGTCTTGGAAATTGCACAGTTTGAGGACGGTCGGCCGCGGTCAACTGACGGAGCCTCGATGACGACGCCTAATTAGCTGTTGCGGGCGGACCAGCCTGCGCCAGCTCGCTGCGTTCGGTGACGATGGCGCAAACAGCGATCGCGAGTGAGAAGTCGACCAACGCGCGTGACATTTCCTTGCCTAAAGTATACAACTGCAGAGGTCTTGTCACGTCAATGGCTTCGACGAGGGCAAGTGAGGGGCTGGAGTCGTAACAAGGGCCGCTATGATCGTCGCCGACAACGAGACGTCCGTTGACCTTCTCTACTACGAGGCCATCGCGCGCACGGTGGTGCGCCTGGTCAACGAGAAGTCGGACGAACCGCTCACCGTGGGCGTGCATGGCGATTGGGGCGCCGGAAAATCGAGCGTGCTGATGATGGTGGAGGAGGCGTTCGCGAAGAATGATCGCATCCTCTGTGTTCGATTCAACGGATGGCTGTTCCAGGGTTTCGAGGACGCGAAGGCGGTCCTGATCGAGACGATCGTCGAGGAGTTGCTCCGCAGCCGTTCGACGTCGACCAAAGTCATCGACCAGGCGAAGAAGGTTCTGCGCCGGGTGGACTGGATGAAGCTCGCGCGCAAAGTGGGAGGGTTGGCCTTCACGGTGGGGACGGGCATACCGCACCCGGACACCCTCAAGGACCTCTACGACGCGGCGTCAAGTCTGCTCGGCAAGTCGGCAGAGGCGATTACGCAGACCGACCTGCAGTCCGTTGCCACGCAGGTCGGACAATATCTCAAAGAGGCTGAACCCGAGAGCGCCCCAGAACAGATGCACGCATTTCGGGAGGAGTTCGAGGAGCTCTTGCGCTGTGCGGACATCGATCGTCTGGTGGTTCTGGTCGACGATCTGGATCGCTGCCTGCCCGAAACGGCAATTGAGACGCTCGAGGCGATCCGTCTGTTCCTGTTCGTGCCGAAGGCGGCGTTTGTGATCGCGGCGGACGAGGGCATGATCGAATATGCGGTGCGGCAGCATTTTCCGGACCTCCCGGTCGCTGCGGGACCCGCCACATATGCTCGCAATTACCTTGAGAAGCTGATCCAGGTACCGTTCCGGCTGCCGTCGCTCGGATATGCTGAGACTCGCATCTACGTCACCCTCTTGCTTGTGTTGAATGAGTGCGGCGAGACCTCGGATGAATATCAGAAGCTGGTCACGTTTGCCCGGCAGGTGCTGCAGCGCCCGTGGAAGGGACCGGGCCTTGATCGCAACGGCGTTACGGAGGCCCTCGGGTCCGTACCGGCGCCGGTCGAGCGCGCCCTCGACCTCGCGTACAGGATCGCGCCGATCCTGACGGATGGTGCACGCGGCAATCCTCGGCAGGTGAAGCGCTTCATCAACACCATGGCGTTGCGCCTGGCGATCGCGCAGGAGCGGGGGTTCGGCGACGACCTCAATTCAACGGTCCTCGCAAAGATCATGCTGGCGGAGCGCTTCGCGCCGGAAGTCTATGACGCCATCGCGCGGGGGTCGGCCGGGACGGGAGCGTCCGAGGAGCTGGCCGCGCTCGAGGCCGCCGTCAGAGGTGACGGGGCCGATACGAAGAAGACAAAGGGTGGAAAGAGGCCCGAGAAGGCGGATCAGGCGGATTCGGATCAGCCGCCACTGCCGGAATGGCCTAATTTGGAATGGGCGAAGCAATGGGCAAAGATCGATCCGGCCCTCGCCGAGTACGATCTGAGGCCATACGTCTTCGTGACCCGTGATCGCCGCAGCGTCTTCGGGGCTGTCGCGTCGCTCGGAGAGCTCGACGAACTGCTCGCGAAGCTGAGCGGTCCGCCGCTCCAGGTGCGACAGGCAACCGCCGAGGTGGCGCGCCTACCAGGTTCCGAAGCCGAACAGCTCTTTGACGCGCTGCGCGCGAAAGTGACGGTGGCGGAGGATTTCGGTGAGCAACCGCCGGGCGTGCAGGGCCTCGCCGCGATCTGCCAGCACCACGCATTCTTGCAGCCGTCGCTGATCGCGTTCCTCAAGGGGTTGCCGGTATCCAAGCTCGGGCCGTGGGTTGTGGGCGGCTGGGCAAATGCCCTGACCACCGAGGAGGCAAAAACGGAATTCAGGACGCTGCTATTGGGATGGGCTGGGCAGGATGACAACAAGCCCCTGCAAGTGGCGGCGAAGGCCGCGATGCAAATGGGCAGGCGCGGGGGGACGCGCTGATGGGCACTTCGGGAACCTTCGGCGGCTCCAAGAGCGGTCTGGTGCCGAGTTGGGTGGATGATCCGCCTTCGACGCCGGCCGGCGCGCCGGGAAGCGCGTCACCGGCCGGCGGCGATGGTGGCGGCGACGGGGGAGACGGAGGTGCCGAGCCCGACACCCAGGCGCCGGCGGTTGCCTACCCGCCACTGCGCCCGCCTCCTGCCGGTTCGGGCCTCGGCGCCGCTCGCGGAAACCTGACACGGGGCGCGAGAACGTCTGACAGCAGGGCCATTCGTCGGGGATCTGGCCAATATGTCTCTGCCAGCGGCGGCGGTCGCGGCGCGGCGCGCCGCATGCCCAGTTCGCGAGCCGCGGCCGGCGGCATCGCGGGTCTGGCACGGAATTTCGCGACCCAGGGCCCGGCCGAGGCGCTCAGGCCATTTAACCTCGAAGGACTTGCCGGGGCGCCGGCCGTCGATGTCTTCGTCGCCCTCACGGATGCACTGTGCCCGCCCGGCGGGACCATTGATGAAGCGATTGCGCGTGATGCGATGCTCGAAACCATCGCCGCCCTGGCGGCCGAGGGAGTCGGCAATTTCGACGAGATGACGCCGGAGGATCTTCAGGAATTCTTCATCGGCGTCGTCAGCCGATCGATCGAGGGGAAGATACTGAACGAGGTTGGCACAAACAGCATCCGTGTGTCCCCCGACCTCGCTGCGGTGGAGCGGGCGCAACATATGTTGCACGATTTCGTCGACGGCTGCGTTCGCGACAGATTTGCGGCGAGTGGGTCGAGTTTGGCGGACGTCAGTGGCCAACAGATCGATGACTTCGTCTCGGAACTCTATGGGGCGGCATTCGACCTGATGCAGACTTTGGGTGAGGCATCATGAGGAGGTTCAGCCTTGTCGGCCGTCTCGGCCCAGATGATAAGACGAGAGTCCGGATCGTCCAGAAAGACTCGGACGTCTACGAGGTCGACTTCCTGAACGCGGATCGGCGGCTCGACTTCGGGATCGGACACGCGCTCGATCAGCTATCAGCTGTCGGCCTTACGCCATCAGAGCCCGCGGTGGATCTTGTGCTGGCCGCAGCCATGGTCAACGCCGGCGATACGCGGGTGTCGAGGGCAATCAATGCACAGGATGGCTGGACAAGGGAGATCGACCTGTATGTACCGGTGTCTGATCCTGCGCGATGGACCGCCTTGTCGCACCGGCTTTCAGATTTGCTGAAGTTTCTGACTGGCGACCGTTGGCGCCTGTTCTTTCGGGCGCGGACGAAGCGGATGTCATCGATCGTCCTGAAGACGGAAAAACTTCCGCTGGACGATCTCGATGAGGTGTGCCTGTTTTCCGGCGGGCTCGACAGCCTGATTGGGGTGCTCGATCTGCTGAAGGGTGGCCGACGTCCGCTTCTGGTGAGTCACTATTGGGATGCGGAAACATCCAAGGCGCAGACCTACCTGCTGGATCGTCTGCAACGGCGGTTTGCGAGTCCGGAAATCAGGTCGATGCGTGTACGCCTCGGGTTCGATCACAACCATCTGGACACGGGCGAGGTCGAGGAGACGCAGAGAGGTCGGTCTTTCCTCTTTTTCGCGTTGGCTTCCCTCGCGGCGTCGGCGTTCAGGAAGCCGACCAAGGTCAACGTGCCCGAGAACGGCCTGATCGCACTGAACGTACCGTTGGACCCCCTCAGGTTTGGCGCTTTGAGTACCCGCACCGCGCATCCTTATTTCATCGCGGGGGTGAACGGGTTGCTCCAGGACATCAGCATCGAGGCCACGCTGGTCAACGAGTATCGACACCGCACGAAGGGCGAGATGGTGAAGTCATGTGCGGATCGCGATTTCCTCAAGAAGGAGGTTGGCAACTCGATGTCCTGCTCGTCGCCGGCGAAGGCGCGCTACAAGAAGCTCTCGCCGCGGCATTGCGGCTACTGTGTACCGTGCCTCATTCGTCGCGCGTCCCTGAAGGAGGGACTTGGGGCGCCCGATCCCACGCTCTATACCGTGCCCGATCTTACGGCTCAGACACTCTTCACCGACAAGTCGGAGGGCGAAAACGTCCGGTCGTTCCAACTAATGGCTCGGCGCCTAGAGAAGCGGCCAGAGCTGGCCGGTATATTGGTCCACAAGCCGGGGCCGCTGACCGATGCGCCGTCTGAAGCGGGGGATTATGCTGACGTGTTTCGGCGCGGCGTTCTTGAGGTGGCGGAGCTGTTGGACGGCGTAACCGCGAAGCCGAGTTGAAGTGATGCGGCCCGAGTTTGTCGACTTTCATTGTCATCTAGATCTGTATCCGGATTTGAAAGATGCGATTGCGAGATGCGACTCCGTCCGGGCAGCGACTCTGGCGGTGACGACCACGCCGAAAGCTTTTCCTCGCAATCGACAGCTCGCGATGAACAGCGAGTTCGTTCGCGTTGGTCTTGGTCTCCATCCGCAGCTGGTCGAGGAAAGAGCGAGCGAGTTGGACTTGTTCGAGCGTCTCCTTCCCGAAACACGATATGTAGGCGAAGTCGGACTCGACGCCGGACCGCGGCACTATCGTTCGTTTGAGCTGCAAAAGCGGGCGTTCCGTACAATCCTCAATCTATGTGCGGAGGCAGGTGGCAAGGTTCTGAGTGTGCACAGTGTGCGGTCCGCGAAACATGTTCTTGACCTGATCGAGGAGTGCCTGCCAGCGGACCGGGGAACGGTTGTGCTTCATTGGTTTACCGGATCGGCCGCTGAGGCCCGGCGCGGTGTCCAACTCGGCTGCTATTTTTCGGTGAACGAGAGGATGTTGAGCTCTCCGAACGGTCGTCGCATCCTAAAGGCGGTTCCCGATGATCGGGTGTTGACGGAAACTGACGGCCCGTTCGTGGAACGGTCTGGCCAGCCCCTTGGTCCGGGAGAGGTGCTGCCGGTCCTGGGCGAGATCGCGAATATGTGGGGCATCGACTCTGAGACTGTGCGACAACGGGTCGTCCGGAGTTTGGGGCATCTGTTGGCGAATATCGCGGATGGCTAGTTGTGGGTCCCGTCCACATGCCCCGGCGCATGCTTAGTGAGTGCTAGGTCGTAGGATTGGCGGCTTCGGCTCGGAGGATGTCGATAGGTAGTTTGTAAGACCCCTCAGTGATCCACGGCGGCGAACGTTCCTCGATGCATTGCCAGATTGCGAGATCGTCCGCCGTTCGAATCCCGTGTGCCACATTCCTGAAGAAATAATCCTCATTGCCGTCGCACTGTTCGGCCCACGCGTTGGAGACGGCACGGACTGTGGGGCGCCGAACCTCGGGTTTCGTCGCTGTGGCCAGTACGACGTCAAAATCGGCGGGCAGTCCATCGAGACCGTTTGGTCAGTCGATATCGAGAAGGCCGTCCGCATTGACGATCGAGACTGGTTGGGCGCTGCTTTTTCGATAATGACGGGACCAGTCTGCCGAGAGCTTCGTGTGCCTTTCGGTTTGGCCAAATTGGGCGCCGACGCAACCCTCGGATTTGTGCAGCTTGCCGGCCTCTGCGTTTGCGTCTTCGGCTTGCCACAGCGCCTCCGCCTCCGAGACAAGGTCGTAAACCGAATCGACCTCTCGAACACAGGGTACCAGAACACCCTGACCGGATGACTCACCAACTCCGAATGCCATGGTGTAGGTGTTGCCGCGCGAGCTTGATTTGCGTCCATAGTAAATTGGAACGCGCACTGGCTGCCGCTCACTGATGCCCAATCTGTTCGTTCGCCATTCGGCTCGGCGTTTCTTGAAGCCGTCGTCCCAAAGCCGGCAATCAATATCCCGCACCGCATCGCTCTCGATTCCTTGATGGCAGCATGAAAGACAGCATTCACCGGCTCTCAGGTCGACGGATCGGTCAATTCGACCTGACCCTGCTGTCAGGCGGCAGTATCGACATCTGGAATTTCCGTTTCCGGTTTGGGCGCGTTGGCAAGAGCCGCCGCGATCGCTTCAGAGACGGCGTCCGCTGCCGCGCGAATTGGATCCGTCTTCAGATGGGCATAGCGGGCTGTGGTCTGAACCTGGGTGTGGCCGAGGAGCCTACCGATCATTGTCAGATCCTGTCCAAGCTGGAGTGCGTCCGACGCGAAGGAATGGCGCAAGTCATGAATTCGCAATCCGTCGAGCCCTGCACGCTTCCGTAGCCGGCGCCAAGGCTTCTGGATATCGGTCAGGTATTGACCTTCGACCCGACCGGTAATGACATACGGATTATCCTTCAGCTTGGGGATCTCCTTCAGTGCGTCGATGACGGCCTGTCCGATTGGTACGATCTTGGCGCCGGTCTTGGAATCTGGAAGGCGTAAGACACCCGCGTCGAAGTCAATAAAGTCCCACTTGAGTGTCTGAATCTCGCCCAGGCGGCAGCCGGTAAGAAGCAGGAGCCGAATGCAGTTCGCGGCTTCCGGCTCGGCGTCTGACTCGCGGAGGACCTGACCAAGCCGGGCGAGCTCGTCAGGGGTCAGATAGCGCTCTCGTTTGACTTCCTTGTAGCGTTTTACCTTCCAGCAGGGATTTACGCCGTCAGTGCGTACCCCCCAAGTGTGCGCGACGGTGAACATGATGGAGAGGACGCCGAGCGTACGGTTCGCCTGATAGGGCGTCGCCTTCATCGACTGGTGCAAGTTGACGATGTCGGCGCGGGTCACGTCGATAATCCGATGAGAACCCAGCTTGGGGTTGATGAACAGCTCAACCGAACGCTTGTATTCGCCGTAGGTGGACGGCTTGCAATGCACGGCGACGTGTTCCTTGAGGAAGCGCTGGCCGAACTCCTTCATTGTGGGCGAGGCTTTGCGCTTATCGCGATCGGTTGCGGGATCGCCGCCCAGCCGGACATCGGACAGATGCTTCATCGCCTCGGTGCGGGCGAGCTCCGGCGTTAGCGCGCCATGAAGGCCTATGTTGACGCGACGTAGCCGGCCGCCGGCGCGAAACTGCGCAAGATACATTTTCCGACCCGAGGGATAGACACGCAGGCCGAAGCCCTTCAACTCCTCGTCCCAGAGAAAGAATTCCTTGTCCGCCGGCGTCGCGGCATCGACGGAACGTTTCGTGATCTTCGGCATGGAACACCTCGGGAACGCCGGAACCTCCGGAATCAAATCGGAATCATTTGGGAGAAAACCGGAGAGTTTTCAGTCGCAGAAAAGCGTAGGCCTGTTGTCAAAATATGTCAACGAAAACATCATTTTATACGGTAAAAGACGGCGTTGTCGTGGGATCGGAAAACGTAGCGAAAAAGTCCCGGAGCAAACTCATAACCTGAAGGTCGCAGGTTCAAATCCTGCCCCCGCAACCAAAATTAAGCCCGCTAGGCCAATCGCTTAGCGGGCTTTTGCTTGTCCCGAGCGCCGACGCCGAAACACGTCTTGGAAGCAGGGGGAAGCATCTGCGCAGCAATCCGAGGTTCTTCCGAACGATAGCCGTGCAGGGATGATCGGCGCCTAGGGACTTCTCGAAGATCGCCAGGGCGCGGGTGTAGGCGGCCTTGGCGCCGGCGAGATCGCCCTCGGCCTCCAGCACGCCGTTCAGTTGGCGCCGGACGCCTTGCGCAGGAAGTGTCCTGCGGAAAGCCCGCGCAGCAGCGCCAGCCTATGCGACTGGATCACCCCCATGCGGTTCCAGCCGGATGTCGGCCAGTCGTCGATCAGATGTTTCATCCGGACGAGATCCAGCGCGTGCGCGGCCGGCGCGCAGGCGGTCAGCCGTTCGATCTCCGAGGCCGCCGCGTCGCGCCCGGCCGTCAGGCCCACATGCCAGTCGCTCGCCTGATAGCCGCGGCGGCGTTCGTTCAGGACGGCGGCCGGCAGACGATCGCACAGAGCCTGCCGGGCCACGTTGCGCGCGACGCCCCCGGACAGATATTCCTCGGTCGGGATGCTCAGGCAGTATTCGACCAGCCGGCGGTCGGCTGTCGGGTCGCGCTGGTCGACACCCCAGCCGGCCAGCGCACCCTTGTTGTTTCCGCCAGGATCGACGCGGCGCAGCATCCAGACGCGGTCGGCGAACGCGTCCTTGCGCGGGCGGTACGCCAGATCGAGAGCGCGCTCGGTCGCGGTCTTCTGGAGATCGAGCGCGGCGAAGCGCTCGGGGTTGATCGCGGTGTAGTGCAGTACGTCGTGACGGCGCTTCTGAAAGACATCGGTCGCGCGGTTCCACAGCGGGCCGGAGATATACGGTCCGACGGTCAGTGCCATCGGCCAGCGCCAGCTCATGCCGGCGTGCCGTCGCAGCCCGGCCGCCTCGCGGTAGAGTCTCCGCCAGCGTCCGGTGCGGAGCAGTTCCGGGAGAAGCTCGTAACCGGCGTAGCTGAAAGACAGATTGCCCATCATCCCGTGCAGTACCACGCGGATGCCGCGCGTTCGCGCCGCCTCGTTGATCGCCCGCTTCCACACCCAGTTGCACAGGTTCAGCTTGGGGCGCTCGAACAGGAAGAAGACCCGGTCGAGGTCGTCTAGCGGCGACTGATGCCCCGTGCGCAGCAGGACGTGATCGACATTCGGGTAGAGCGCGGCAGTCGCTGCGGCCAGCGGCCCCTCGTCGTTGAGTCTGTTCCTTCGCGCATCCGGCGCGATGTCGCCGGCCGGTACGGCGGTGAAGGCCGTGACCCGGCCCGCGCCGGACGAGAGAAGGCGGGCTGCGGTGGCGGTCACCGCCGCGCTGTCGAAGCCCGCGCTCAGATGCGAGCCGACGGACCCGTCGGCGCCACGCAGCATCGACGCCGTCGCCTGATCGAGATGGTGGCGTACCCCTTCGATCCAGTCCGCCGACCTGCGACTGCCCCGCTTCGGACGCTGCGGGTTCCAATAGCTTCGGCGCGATATTCCGCCACGTGTGACCGTCAGGACCTGCCCCGCCTCGACGGTGCCGATATCCCGGAAGAAGCTGCCCGATCCGGTCTGCGGCAGCAGGCACACGAATTCGGCGACGACCCGCTCGTCCGCGGCATAGGGGATGTCTGGGTGCGCGTGCAGACCCTTGGCCATCGACGAAAACGCGAAGAATCCCTTGCCGCGATGATAGTGCAGCGGCCGCTGGCCGAGGAAATCGCGCGCCAGGGTGAGCTTCTGCTCTCGCAGATCCCATAGGGCGAAGGCGAAATCGCCCGCCAGCCGATCCAGCGCGGTCTCCCCCCAGCGATCGAGGCAGGCCAGAAGGATCGCGGCGTCGCATTCGGACCGCATCTCGTCCGGCGTCCGGCCGAGCGCGCCGATCAGGTCCGGCCGATTGTCGAGCCGTACGTCGGCGACCAGCACGAGGCGTCCGTCCCGGCTCTGCAGAGGCTGTCGGTCATGGGCGTCCTCGGGCAGCGTCCGGTAAAGCCGTCGGCCCATCGCGACGGGGCCTTCCGCCCACTGGCTTCCGTGATCCGGGCCATAGATCGCCTGCGCGTGCAGCATCCGCGCGCATACCGGCCCCGCATCGGGGTTTCCGTCGAACCGCCACAGGCCGGCGATAGCACTCATGCCCGGCCCTCCGCCGCGCCGTCGCTCTGCGTCATGTGTCGTTCCAGTCGGGCGGCTTCGGCCTCGAAATGGTCGAAGCCCCGCCGCCGCGGCGCGGCGTAGATCCGCGCGTGCCGGGCGAGCCGCGTCGCATGCTCGATGTTGGCGCCGAGCAGGTCCATCGGCCGCAGATAGACTTTGCGGTACGTCTGCGCCATGACGGTACGGACCGCGGCGATACCGGTGATCCGGTCGATGTCCCCCAGGTCCGGGGTGGTGTCGCAGACGACGTAGACGCGCGCCAGTGGGAACGGGCCGTGGGACCCGACAGCCGGGTTCGGCACGTGATACTTGTCCTTCCCGGCGATCGCCCGATCGAGGACGCCGGGGTCATGGCCGAACGCTTCCGCGGCATCGCGCCAGAGCTTCAGCCTGGGCAGGCCCGGCCAGGCCATCGGCCGGCCGTCGGCGGCGAAGCTGACGACGCAGACATCGTCGCAGAGAATCGCGTAGCCGCGCGCCGCGAAATGTGCGGCCAGCGTCGATTTGCCGATGCCCGATCGACCGCAGAAGGCCATGACGCGGCCGTCCACGACGAGCGCGTTGCCGTGGAGCGGCAGCAGGCCGCGCTGGTGGCACAGCACGCCGAAGGCCGAGCCCAGCAGATAGAGCCGGACGTCGGTGTCCGTGGCGCTCGGGCAGGGCGTGACCTGGATCCGGCATCCGCCCTCGACGCGATAGTGGCCCGCACTCTCCATGACGAACGTCGCGCCGCCGGCATCGACCGTCAGCCGTGACGCCGGCGGACCGTCGATGGGCGCGCGACGTTTCCCGATCCGAATCGTGACGTCGGGCGGTGCGTGCGACGCGTCCTGCAGCGGGGCCAGTTCCGGGAGCGCCATCTCCGAGGCGATCCGCAGCCCGAAAGCTCGGTAACGGTGCGCGGGCGGTGCCGCGGCCTCGGCCACGCCTACGTTCATCGCGGCTGAGACAGCGACAGATCGGCGCCGTCGAGCCGGCGGATCTGGGTGGGGGCCGCGGGCAGGTAGACCCGCGCGAGACGGTTGTAGGCGCGATCGAGAAACGTCAGGTATCCCGGCAGCACCCCGCGGGCGAGCCGGGCCCCATAGAGCGAACTGCCGACCGCGATCTCGTCGGGTCCGACCGCGAGGCCGCGCGTGTACAGAAAGTCCAGCCTGTGCGCTTCACCGCCGGTGCTGCGGATCCGCCCCTTGGACGATTCGCAATAGAGCAGCTCGCCGTTCTCCAGCTCGACGATGTCGTGACAGCCCGTCGACGGCAACGGCGTCCGCGCGATCTCGCGAAAATCCCGGTCGAAGGTGACGATCTCGCTCGGTCTCTTCCTATAGGCGTTGTGCAGCATCAGGTGGATGCGGTCTCCCCGACCGAGGAAGGAGTTGATGTGGGCATCGTCCGGACCGCGCCGCGCGACGGGCGGGCCGATCCTGTGCTCGGCCACCTGGTGCCAGCGCGAATCGAATTCCAGGACGCGCTGGTGTCCGCTGTCGACCAGCCAGAAGGAGCCGTCGAAGAAATCCACCTGGTGCCCGTTGTGGTCTAGCCCTTCGACCAGAACTTCGCCCGCATCGAGCATGCCGTCGCGATAGCGGTATCTCACGATGCTGCCACTGTTCGGATCGGCTTCCGCCGCCGCCGCCGATACCGTCCTGAAGCAGTAGAGGTCGCCGTCCCGGACCGTCACGCCGAAGAAATATCCGGCGGCGAGTTGGCGGTGCCCTGCATGACCGACCAGAAAAATGCCCCGGCGCGATGCGACGATATAGTCGTGCCGGTCGGTCATGCGGGCGCTGCGTACGCGAGAGGCTCTGACAAGTCCGGCTCAATTCTTCGTGTCAATTCAGGCTAGCGCGACCGATGCTCCCAGGCCAGAATACTCGACATGGACGCAAAGGCTCCAGGCTTCTATACTAGTGCCGGTGCCATTTCGCGATGGCCCTTCGCATGGGGAGGATATCTGATGACTGTCGAATTCAGCGAGACGGGCCCCGCTTCCGAATCCGCAGCGGCGCCATCGAAGGCCCGGTGGTCGACCCCTACCCTGGTTCATCTCGACGTTAGCCTGTCCGAGACGGTCCTCAACGCCATCGCGGACGGCGATACGACGTCCTGACGTTACGCTCACCTGGACGATAGCGTCGGGGCGGGTGGTCCGCCCGCGCCGATTTCGATCGCGACGCGGATTAGGGCGGCGATTGCCGAATAATCGAACGCGCTTCTGCACGCTGGAGCGTCGCGGCACGCTTAGACAGTGCGTGCCTCATGCATGGGCGATTGCGCGGTGTGAGCGTAGGTGAAATCTTTCCGCGCCCATGCCGCCGGAACTCCGGGATCATCCCGCACGACCGCGAGACAGGGAATGATCCGCCGAAGGCGCCTCTGATCGGACGCACGACCAAAGCGCCTGCCGAGTGGCGCATTTCCTGAAAGGATGGCGTCGCGTGCCGTGGATGGCGCCTCGCGACGACATCTTTCCAGGAAGCAGACATTGACCGACCTGATGGAACTGAGTGCTACCGAAGCGGTCGACCTGCTGCGGAAACGTGAGGTGGCGCCACGCGAACTGATCGACGCCGCAGAACGCCGGGCGGATCTCGTCGATCCCGCGATCAACGCCCTGCCGATACGCTTCTTCGACAGCGCCCGCCGAAAAGCCGCGGCACTGCCCGCCGCGCCCGAAGGCGGCCGCGCCTGGCTCGCGGGCCTGCCGATCGCGGTCAAGGACCTCGGCCACGTCGCCGGCGAACGGACCACGATGGGCGGCTCCGGCCTCTTCGCCG
>Ga0208814_1000919_pt1 | contig 15085 bp, 12 predicted proteins | sample MalvirAntarct_55_FD_184253 | JGI IMG/M metagenome (GOLD analysis project Ga0208814, IMG submission 184253) | Marine viral communities from the Global Malaspina Expedition - Malaspina viral metaG Antarct_55 (SPAdes) (version 2) | ecosystem: Environmental > Aquatic > Marine > Oceanic | place...
ATGTTTGGTGGGATGGTTGAAGGCTTTAGTGCGGGTGTTGATGGTATTTTAGAGAAGATCATGGCGTCCAACCCTACCTTGGCGAAGTTCTGGGCTACCCTAAAAGGCGAAAATGATCCAGACGCTGGGGCTGCTGAAGGCGGCGATACTGCTATGGCTGACATGAGCTGGGCTGATCGATGGATTGCCGCGATTGAACGTATAAAAGAAAGCTTTAAGGGCATGGGAGACTCTGCGCGTGTCGACATAAAGCGTATGATTGAGCGTTACGATACGTTTGAAGAGGTTCTGGAGAAAGGAATTAAAAACCTTAAAAAGAACTCTCATATCCGCAAAGGCATCATGATGAGAGAGGCATTGATAGCGGGCAAGAAAGCAGTAATGGATGCCTATGCTACAGGTGGCCCATTTCCGTTTAATCTAGGCGCGGCTGCGTTGGTTGCAGCTAACACCGCGTTAGTTATGCGTGATATTATGAAGGGCCAGGCACACGACGGTATGGACTCACTGCCATCCACTGGTACTTACATGTTAGAGCGCGGTGAGCGTGTAGTCAGTAGCCGAGCTAACCGTGACTTAACTGAGTTCTTAGCGACGAATGGTAAAGGTGGATCAAGTGGTAGCACTCAACCCATCACTCTACAAGTAAATGGCATTAGCGACCCCGATATGGTGGTGTCAGCGTTAGCCTCCCGACGTGGAGAGTTAGAGGCCATGATGCGGTCAATTGCTTCTGAGAACACGCGACAATCACCGTTTTAAGGAATAAGCATGATTACTATCCCATCTTCAGTAAGCACAGCGTTGGCGTCCACAGATTACAGGGTTGCACTCCTAGCGGATTTACCCGGAACTGGGATGAGCGTAACTGATAATCATAAACCTATTACATTCGGTGGAACTACCTACTCCGCGACAGATGGACTGTTGTTAAAGACCAGTAACGTCAGCAGAACAACAGCCATAGAAGTTAACAGTTACACACTTACCTTTTCTGGTGCTGACAAAAGTGCTTACACACAGTACTACGACAACACACATGTTGGTAAGTCAGCCACGCTCTACTTGGCGTTCTTGGACGACGACTACGCCCTGCTTGACAGTGCATCTGTGATAGAAATGTACACAGGCATCATAGACACTTGGGCACTCTCTGAAACAGGCACAACGTCTGACTTTAGTATCAAAATGACTAACCACTGGTCAACCTTTGAGATCGTAAACGGTCGCTTTACAAACTCCTCGTCTCAACAAGAAGTGTACGACGGTGACACTATTTTTGAGTTTTCAACACAAGATAAATTACCACTAAAATGGGGAATCTAGTATGGGTCTTTTTACGATTATTGCAGCAATCATTGCCGTCGCCACAAGCGCAGCAAGTTACATGCAAGCGAAGAAAGCCGAGAAGATGGCGGCTAAACAAGCGGAAGAAATGGCTGCGGTCCAGTTGTCAGGACATAACAGCAATCGATCTTTATATACTGTTTACGGTGAAGCCCTGGTAGGTTCTACGACTGTGTACAAAAGGATATCAGGTCGGAGAGTCCCGCTTTCGTTGTCTAATTTTCTTATTAAGACTAGAGCCACGGGCGCTGACTTAACAAGCACTGAGTCGAAAACCGCAAAGCGATATTTTTACCGAGTGGTCACACTGTGTAACGGTCCAGTAGAAGACATTACCAACATACTCGTTGATGGCGAAGGCTTTAGATCGCCACGTTTTGGTTATGATCATAATTTCCATTTTGGCTCTGCTATTTCTAAAGGCCCGACAGCGGGCCAACACTACAGTAGGCTTGCTAACTACTCCGAGTTTTTTCAGTGGGACAACACAAAAACGGGTAAGGGTGTTGCTTACGCTGTTGAGCGTCTTTATTTAGATAAAAACCACCCCGCTTTCCAAGGCGAACCATCGACGCAATATTTAGTCAAAGGGCGTTTGTTGTATGATCCGCGTTTAGACTCTACTGTGACAGGTGGTAGCGGTAGCCACCGCCAAGCGACTCCTTCTACTTGGGTATGGACGGACAACCCAGCAATCTGCTTGCTAGACTACATAACAAACACAGAATACGGTAGAGGATTAGCTTACAGCACTATTGATTTAGCGGCCATCATGACAGCGGCTAACGCTTGTGATGTGCTTGTTGACGTACCCGCGCGGCTAATTAACGAAGAAGACGCAGCTATAACTCTCGCTGATATTTTAGAAGGAGAGTATGAAGTAAACGTACCTGTTGGCGCTGTCTTTCCTATCTACAGACCAAACCAAGCAGCCAACAACAAACAAAAACGATACAGAATTAACACCGCTATCGATGGGGCGAAAGAAGTGCTGGATAACATTCAGCAGATACTCAATGTCTTTAAAGCCAATTTAGTCTACGTCAACGGTAAATATACAGTCACGATGGCTGACGTCGCGTCTTCTGTTTTATCTCTTGGTGATGACGACATCATTGGTGGATTGAACATAAGTGACGGTGATCGTGCCCAGCGGATGAACCGTGCGACGATTAAGTTTACTAACGCAAATAAAAACTATAAAACAGATCAGGTTAGCTGGCCCGAAATTGGATCAACAGCCTATAACGCTTATTTGACTGAAGACCAAGACGAAAAGATACACCGCACTTTTACGATAGACGGCTGTACAGATTTATACCAAGCCGAGGACACTGCTGAATTTATAGTTAGGGATGGTCGCGTCGGTTTAACCGTAGGTGGTAATTTTGGTTCAAGGGCGTTGGCGTTGGTACCAGGCGACGTCGTTGCATTAACTTATGACTCAGCAAGTTATTCTGGCAAATACTTTCGTGTACAAACGGTAGCCCTTAATCTCCAAACAATGAATGTTGCGCTATCGCTCCGTGAGTATGATTCATCGGTTTATACGTGGAATGCATCTCGTGGTAATGAGCCACTTGGCCTAAATTGGGACACCGAACCAGTAAACTTATCACCGACCTCCCCTACTTTTGGGACAATAGTTACGTCTTCCATAACACAAGCTGACGGGTCTGCTATCAGCATGTTGGAGGTTCCTTTTAGTGGTGTACCAGACCAAGCCAGTAAAGTAGAAATCTCGTGGAGTGTGCAAAACGCCAATAACTACAACACTATAACTATCACTGATTTAGCAAATGAAACCTCCGCTAAATTTCCGGTTGGTTTAAGTGGTGTCACATACGATGTCAGGCTTCGATACGTTTTGGTGTCTGTTAGCGGCACAGCTATGCCAAGCGCATATGTGTATACCACTAAAGCTGTCCCGGCTTTGACTTCTCCGATAGGCACAAAAGTTGATGGCATAGATGAGGGCGCGACAGCTAATGTAATCTATAGGCAAACTACCGCGCCTAGTGGTACTGCACACAACACCGGCGATCAATGGTTCGACACGGACAACGGCAACAAGCATTACGTCTGGGACGGGAGTAATTGGGCGTCGGTACAAGACGCGGGTATTACAACCGCGATAGCAGACGCCGCCGCCTCGCAAGCAGCCGCAGACGGTAAGATTGACAGTTTTTATCAAGACGCCGCACCAAGTGTTGCGAGTGAAGGTGACCTTTGGTTTGACACTAACGACGGTAATAAGATTTATACTCGACGTTCAGGCGTTTGGGTCGCAACGCAAGATTCAGCAATTGCAACTGCACTACAAGACGCTGCGGACGCAGATGCAAAAGCAGACGGTAAAGTAACAACCTTTTACCAAAATGCTGCGCCAACGGCTGAAGGCACAGGTGACCTTTGGGTAGATACTGACGATGGTAATAAGCTTTATCGTTGGAGTGGCAGTGCATGGGTATCAGTGCAAGACGCAGCTATTGCCACGGCTCAACAAGAAGCCGAAGTAAAATACGCAAGCTTTTTTAGATACACAATAACAAGCGGCACGAGCGTCGCCGCGCCATCGGATTCAGTATTTGAAACACAGTTTGATAGAGCGCCTATTGAGCATGATCAACTAGTCGTAACAAACACAGCAACAACACCTGATACCCAAGCGGCCTATGTTCGTGGTTCTTCAGCCTGGGGCACCGCCGTTGACAACTTTCTGTCGGGCGATTTAATTGTTGATGGAAGCATCGGTGCTGACCACATAACTGTTAATAGTCTTTCCTCTATTGACTCTGATTTAGGAGCTATAACGGCAGGGTCATTAAACATAAACAATGCTTTCACAGTTTCAAGTATTGGAGCGATGGTAGCTACAAGCGCCAGCATTACAGGAGCTATCACAGCAACATCAGGCTCTATTGCTAACGGTGTAACTATTGGAGGAACAGCGGCAAGCGTAGTGGCTAGTGGAGCGGCACTTGGTACAGACGCTTTACAAGATGGAGATACTGGGGTTGATCTTGGCCTTACTGACGGTTCAATTTCTGGTATCACTATTGACGGCACAAAATTGCATTCAGGCGTAGGTACATACAACAACACAAATACAGGGTTTTTTCTAGGCAGTACAGGCAAATTTAGTCTTAGCAATAAACTATCTTTTGACGCAAGCGCGACCGACCCGGTCCTGTCTATCACGGGTAACCTGACAGCCAACTCCGTCACCGTTGGTACTGGTGCTGACTCGGTAACGATGGCGGGCGGCGCACCTGTTAGTAGCGGTGTGGCTAAACGATTGTTTACGGGAGTAGATGGGGGTGAGAATACATTTGTCGTTAGCTCCGATGGTCACGTAGAAGCTAGGAATTTCTCCTTGTACGACTCTGGTGATAACCTCATTTACACCACTGTTGGTGGGTTTCAGCCTCTAGCCTTGACCCAAATCGCGTCTGGTACGGAAGGCGTAAAAGTTACTACATACTCAGAAGCCCTGGACAATGACTCTGACGAAGTTGAAATCGTAGTCAGCCAGACTTCTAATGTAACGGTTAAAGTTATTAAAACAGTTTCCTCATGGACGGGCGTTGGAACATCTACATCATCCGAAGCCGCTGCCATCAGTGCTGCAAAAGCTCAACTTGTCGACTCATTTGACATGATGATTCGCTATCACACCTCAAGCGGGTTCACCGTCACACAAGGAACCCTAGCGTCTGCAGCTACATCAGGAGCGGCTAATTACACTCGGTTTACCCAGGCAACCGATTATGTGAAAGATGGGATGCTTTGGTTTTACGATCCTGAAGGTAATGGTCAGTGGCGGGCAAGAGCGAATGTTCGGACTAACCACCTGGATGTTTCAGCGAGCGGTCAAGTGGTGCTGTCTGCAACAATCGCCATTCCGGCGGGCACTTATTACTTCAAGACGTTTATGAGAACAACTGACGGTAGCGGTTATAACACGGCGTCAATCAAAGTTGGTAGCACAAACTCTCGTACCTTTGAGATAACAGACAACACCTCTGATGGTGGTTTCATCGTTGATGGTGGCGCTGCTCAGACTGTAGGCGCGGCTGATATAACCTCAGTCAACATTACTACAGCGGCTAATGGTGGTTTAACGGGCGGCTCAAACCAGACTTCCGGTGCCGCTAACTTCACACTAGCAGTCAATCAAAACCAAAGCCTAAATAATGTAACTTTAGGCGGCTACTTGCGCGGCCCTGCTACGTTTACTATTGACCCTGCTGCTCATGGTAACGATACTGGGACGGTCGTTATTGCAGGAAACCTTCAAGTCGATGGAACAACTACAACTGTTGATAGTGATAACCTTGTTGTAAAAGATAAAAACATTACCCTAAATTATTCTACTGGAGACTCATCAGCGAATGCTAACGGTGCAGGAATAACCATTCAGGATGCGGTTAATTCCACAACTAACGCCACTATCTTATGGGACTCGACTAACGACAAGTTTGATTTCAGCCACAAGCTGACTACACCTAGTTTAGATGTGGGTGGCGCTATAGAATTTAACTCTTTATCTGGCACTGGCTCAGTATCTATCACTGACATACTAGACCAAGACGATATGTCTAGTAACAGCGCGACAGCTTTAGCAACTCAGCAATCTATTAAAGCCTATGTTCTTGCAAACGTAAATTCAGGTTCTTTCGTAAGTCTTAGCGGTGGAACGCTGACAGGCTCTCTTTCTAGTAATAGCAACATTGAAACAACCCTTGATATGAAGGCGAGGATACTTTACAGCAAGAATACTAATAACACTTATCTTGATCTTGATGGAAGCCTTTCAGCAAATTTAAATGCATCTGGCGCGGTAAATCTTTTGATTGGCGGTGCAACAATATTTCAGGCTAGGTCTAGTGGGGCGCTTATCTACTCAGGTGGTTTGATGATGGGTTCTAGCCTCACAGAAGTTATTAGTGCCAATAGAGACATTGCCAACATAGGAACCATTACTAACGATAGCACTGTTGTAAGCAAGAATTTAGTTACAGGATTAAATAACGGAACTTTTAGCACTGTTAAAACTATTGGCGCGTTGCATATTGCCAACGGTGTGGGTTCAAGCGGTGCGGCTAGGCAGTCAGGAATAACATTCCAAGGTTCTAGCGCAACTGAGGCGCAAGCAGGAATCTATGTTACAAATGATAACAGCAGTGGAACGCACATGGCGTTTGCAACTACTAATAGTTACTCTACTGGGCCTCAGTTTGGTTTAACTATTAGCAATGCTGGCGTGGTCAATATACCTAGAAACGTGCTTCAATTTGGTGGCTACACAGCAATAGATGCTAACCGTAACTTGACTGTAGGCACTATTAATAGTGGAGCTATTACAGCACCATCATTTAGCGGTGCTGTTTTCGGTGCGGCTAGTGGAGCGCCTGACTCTACTATTTGGGGTATCAGTAGAGACTCATACCCTACTTATGGCATTTTTTATGATGAAGGCAGCCCTGACAAAATACTTTACAAATGGAATGGCGTAACTAAATTTAATATAAACATGGAAACAGGTGCGCTAGATACTCCATCAACTATCTCTAGTGGTGCTATATCCGCAACAGGAGCGGCAAACTCAGGTAGTGCATCTCATCTTCCTGCGTTCTTAGCCTCTGGTAATTACGGTGGTGGTATAGCAACAAGAGATACAAAAGAAAGTGGTTGGTATCAGCAAACAAATGGTGCTGATTGGCATTTCTACCACAACCGAACAGTTGCATCTGATACTCCTGCATCAAAAAAAGTTCTTAGCTTTAACTCATCAGGTAATGCTACCTTTGCAGGAACTATCTCTAGTGGTGCTATTAATATAGCAAGCGGTGGTCTTTCTATTGGTGGTCAAGAGGTGATTAACTCTTCTAGGCAACTAATTGACATTTCTCTTGGTGATATCAACACAAACAAACTTACGTTGCTAAATGGTGCCTCTGACAACATGGAAATGTTTGTCGTTGGTACAGGCACAGCTACCACTCATTTCAGGTTGTCAACTGCTAGTTCTAGTTTAATGGAACTAACGCAAGCAGGTAATCTCTCTACGGTAGGGGGATTGACAAGCACCACAGGAGAATTCTCTGGCACTTTATCTGTCACAGGAAAGGCAATTCTAAATAGAGGCAACATTTCTGTTGGTGCGCCAAACACAGCTAATCACGATACTGGTACTAGAATAGAACTTTACAATACAAGTGCTACCGCTTGGTATGCTATTGGTATTGAAAATAACACCATGTGGTTTAATAGTGATGGCAACTACAAGTTCTATGTTGATGCGGTTTCTAAGGTTGATATTGACAGCAGTGGAGTGGTTAATGCTGTTGGTGGCTATAAGGTAAACGGCACTGAAGTAATAGACTCTAGTGGAAATATCACAGCAGGAAGCATAACCGCAGGGAATTTTACTCCAAGTGGATATATTTCTCAGGGAACAGGGCAGTCGCACTATTTCAGAGGAGGCACTGACGGCAACTGGCGTATAGGTTCAGATATAGTTAGCGATTCAGGTGGTTTAGTGACTGGCGCGGCAACACAAATGATTGTAGGAGGTTCGGGAAACACATACGGATTCCAAATTTTCGGACATCAAACCCAGACATCACCGTGTTTTGAGGTTATACCTAACTCAGTTGTTGCAAATAGCATCACCAATGTTCGTGGTAGTTTATATGTAGCTAATACTCAAGTAATAGACTCTAGTAGAAATATCACAGCCGTTGCATTTTATGGTGACGGCTCAAACCTAACAGGTGTCGGTAGCACAACAATTAACAGCAACGCTGATAACCGACTTATTACAGGTAGCGGCACAGCAAACACTTTAAACGCAGAGTCAGGGCTTACTTATGATGGCACTACTTTAAGCGGTAACGCCATTCAAATGTCTGGCAATATAAATGCGTCCCAAGTCGGTGCTAATAATATTCTTGGAAATGTTTATAAAATAGGCACCACAACAGTAATAAATTCTGCAAGAGAAATACAAAACGTCACCTTTGCAAATGCGTTATATACCGATGAGTTTGGTAAGTCTTTAGTCGGTAACTTTGGTCAGTTTCAAAACCATAGTGCATACGGAACCGTAGGTCTTAATGGTACTGTAGCAATGTGGGGGTGGAATTTTTCTACAGGAACTACAGGTCAACCTGTTGCTGTGACAACTCAATGGTATAGAAATAGAGTATCGCTAGGTGATGAATATGGATATGGAACCGATAGTAACGATTACTGGATGGAGATGGCCTATCCTCGTTATGGTAATGGAACGACAAGTGCTATTAGCTCATCCTTAACTAGGACTAGTCAATGGATTAGGACTTGTGAAGCGGGTGTCATAAAGCCTTGGTCACAAGTGGGCGGTGATCTATATGACGGTTTAAGCATAAAAGGCGTAACTGTAATAGATGGCAGTAGAAACATTACGGCAGGAGGTATTTCTGGAGGGTCTGTTACATCAACAGCAGGAAGTATAAATTCCTATGGTGCTTTATATGCGGGTCAGGGTGGTGTCTATACTAACAACGTAGAAAGGATTACTAACGCGGGTAATCTAACAAACATCGGCACAATCTCTAGTGGGGCTATAACTGCAAATGGTGGGGCTGTTTACAGTGAGACTACTCAAGGAACGGCAAAAGGTACTATTCATCTTGACCCAGCCTCTGCCACAGACAATGCAGGTACAGCACTTACGTTTGGGGCTAGTGATAGCGGAGGCGGTACTATTGCACACGCAGGGATATACACTCGCTCTGACGGTTCTTACGGTACTAAAATGTACCTCTCAACTACTAACAATTATACACAAGGGTCAAAGACAGCAATTAAAATAGACCATCTTGGACACGTTGGAATTATGCGTGGCGATCTTAAAATTGGCTCAACTACAATAATAGACTCTAGTAGAAACATTACAGCGGCACAAGGTAATTTTACAGGCACTCTTCAAGTAGGAGGCAGTGCGACAGGGAATGCTTATGATAACGCGGGTTACAGAGTTTTGTTTGGGGGCGGTGATTCTAATGCTTTAGCCAACTATTACATCGGTACTAACCTAGAGAATTCTGGTGGCAATTTCTCAAAACTAGATTTGAGGTGGCACACTGGCATACGAATGGGAGCGCAGGGAACTTATGGCGGCATAAGGTTCTACAGCAATGAGGATTTAACCGCAAAAGTATTCTCTATCTGTGAAGGTGCTAACTCTACTGATGTAAAAGTTTATAACAATTTACAAGTAGATGGGAATGTAAACGCATCGCAAGTCGGTGCTAATAATATTCTTGGAAATGTTTTCAAGATAGGATCTACCACAGTAATAAATTCTGCAAGAGAAATACAAAATGTAACCTTTGCGAGTGCGCTTTACACTGACGAGTACGGTAAAAGCCTAGTTGGTAACTTTGGTCAGTTTCATGGCCATGCGGCTTATGCCGCAGGATTTAACGCCCCCGTAGATATGTGGGGTTGGAACTATGTGCAAGGAAACGCAAACGCACCCAATACTTCAAGCAATCAGTGGTATAGAAACAGAGTATCGCTAGGTGACGCTTACGGTTATAACTATGACTCTGGTGACTATTGGTTAGAGATGGCTTATCCACGCACTATCTCAGGTTCCGCGGGTCATATGTGGATGAGGGTTTGTGAAGCCGGTGGCGTACAAGGTTGGGAGCAAGTAGGGTCAAAAATTATTGGTAACTTTGCGGCTACTGGTAGCAGTTTATCAATAGGCACAACAACAGTTAGAGTAATTAACGGCCCATACGCTAGTGGGAACATAGCCTTAGAAGCTAACTCTGCAAGTTATAGCTGTTATCTAAGAGGCGGCACGACAGATTATGCTTATTTCAGCAATGTAAAATCTGTTCTTAACCGAAGAATGGAAATATTAGCAAGCACATCACAAGGTTCCACAACGCCTAACATTAAGTCAAAGGCGCAAGGTAGCGGTAATGGCGTTACGCAATATCACATTAACTTTACCGATAGCTCTGGTACGGTTGACGGACGAATTACTTCTAATGGTTATGCGACAAGCTACACAACAACATCTGACTACAGAGTAAAAGAAGATGTTCAGCCGATGGCAAGCGCGACAGCTACACTCCTCGCTTTAAACCCTGTCAACTTTAAGTGGGTTTCTGGAGATGCTAGGACTGATGGATTCCTTGCTCACGAAGTCGCAGAACTCGTCCCTGATGCAGTGGTTGGCGAAAAAGACGCAACAGAAGAAGTAGCGGACGATGAGGGTGTTACTACCACGGTTGACAGCTTACAAGCATTAGACCAAGCCAAACTAGTACCTCTATTGGTCAAAACAATTCAAGAACTTGAAGCAAGAATTACCGCGCTTGAAAGCGCATAACTTAACTATCTCTAAAGGAGATTAAATCATGGCTATAACTAAGACCGAAGTAAACCAAAGAACAGAAGTCTATGTGGCGCAAGACTCTACAGCAGCATCAACAACCAACGAAGGTAATCCTACTTTAATGGTAGTAACCCAAATTACGTTTGACGATAGTGGTGATGCAGAATTACCCGCAGTATCTAACCACGTTACTCATCTGTCTCGTTACGATGAAAATGGCGACCCAACTGTAATCACTGGGCAAGCGCAAATCGTGCAAGATATATGTGCGGGAATCTGGGCTTAAATTAACAGGTAATACCTATATAATAGGTACAACAATAACCGTAAGGCCGATATCGGCAAAAGTAAAAAAGCTAGGAGTAATAACATGACTGAAGAAAACACGAATGATCAAGAGGAACAAACAATAACCATTAACGACACTGTATACCCGGTATCAGAGTTAAGTGATGAATCCAAAGAGCTGCTAAGTTTACACGAACAAGCGACTCAAATGGCTATTCAGGCAAAACGCCAAGCCACCATCCACGACCTTTCGATTGAAAATCTTGTTGCTAGGATTGGTAAGTCTGTTGAGGTTGTTGAAGCGGAAGTCGTTGACGAGTAATAACGAGGGCTGTGACATGAAACTTATCGTAAAAGGTTTCTTATTGTTTACTTTTTGTGGACTTTGTACAGCACAAGAAACAGAACCGATGGGAGGTGACAATGACTCTGAGAACATTCAAACAGGGTCATTGAACACATCCACCAACAACAGCACTGTTAGCTCAAACAATCAGAGTAAAGATGATTCAGTGACCAACACGTACAACGGGGCTGGTAGCTCTAGTAATATGCCTGTTGGTAGTGCTATTGCTCCGTCGTATATGAGCACTGGACCAGAAACCTGTCTGAGCGGTAGTGGTACGAGCATTCAAACAGGCTTAATCGGTTATACCAAAGGTAGTTACCAGAAGGATGACGACTGTAACCGCCGAAAAGACGCTAGGCTTCTTTTTACGCAGGGCATGACGGTGGCCAGTATTGCCCGGATGTGTGACGACATCAAGGTTTGGAGGTCTTTGTTTGTTTCTGGAACACCTTGTCCCCTCATCTCGTCCGGTAAATTAATTGTTGGTAAACGTGCTTTTTTGTTAATGAAAACAAGACCGAGTCTTTACATACCTGACTACGGCGAAATAGCTGTAACACGAACAGCTACCTGGTCAAAGAAACCCCCTAAACCCCGCTACACCGATACCCAAAAGTGGTACAACTCAATCCTAAACATTGGAGTCGAAAATGATACAGAAAACACTCAAGATAGCGACTCTGATGAGTCTGTGTCTACTAAGTTCCGCAGTTCAAACAAGTGAGCTAGATGATTTAATTGTGACATCGGGAGCCATAGTAAGTCAGATTGATCGCGGCATATTAATTACTGGCGCGGCTTTAGGTTACGCTCATACTGGAACGGGTTTAAGCAGCGGTCAGTTATCAGGCACAGCCTACATTTCTGAAGAGCAAGTTACCGCCTATGGTAATGCTTTAAACGGAATGGTCAATTACTTACCTTACGGCAGCGCACAAGATTATTTGGATGAACAGGCACAAGACCAGTTGGCAGAACTTGAGGATAGTATAGATAATTTCACGGAAATCGTAGTGGATATGCTGACCGTGATTGAGATTAATGAGATGGCCGAGAATGCCGGTGATAACCCGGCTGACCAAGCAGCGGTTCAAGAGTATGTCGCGACAAACGACATGTCCATTTCGCAAGAAGATGCTGACGCTTATAACCAAAGTTTAGACGCAATTGAGACAACAGCTAATACCGCCGCCGCATACATAGCGGTATCCTCAAACCCAGAAGCAGTCGCCTATTTAAACCAAGCAGCCCAGAATGATAATACAAGAATTGAGCAAAACACACTTAGTTATAGCGCCAGCAATCAAGCCGTAACTATTACCTGGGCATCTGGGAGCGCGGCATCGTCTATCTACCTCAATGGTACTGGTGATTTTGGTATAGATATCTATATGTCTGACGCCGTTATTTTAGAGGCTGGAGCGCAGTCTGAGCTGTATTTAACTGGACCCACCTACCTGGGCTACATCTGCTTCACCACAGGGCTTGAGTGCGAAGAAACATCAGGGGGTGAAGGATGAGCCTAGAAGATACTGAGCTAACAATAGGCGGTACGTCATTTAAAGGTGTGTACATCGCCATACTTTTAAGTTTAGCGACGACTATCGGTGGTGGAGTCTGGACTGCTAGTAGTCTCTACTCTCGGCTTGAAACGGCTGAATCTAGATATATACCTGACATTCTGCCCTTGGAAGAACGCACTGTAGCGAATAAGCAAGAGCTTTTAGGTGAGATACAGCTTATTAAGCAAGCCCTGGAAGATAATAATGTTAGCCAGCTTCAAGGCAAATTAGCGACGTTAGGTGTAAACCTTGAAACCATCATCGACCAACAACAAACACTATTACTACTTTCCGAAAAGGTTAGTGAATTAGATAAAGAAATTGAAACTACGAGAGCTATTGTTGCAACGGCTCAGATAGTGACTGAAAAAGTGGCGGGATTTGACGCTAAAGTTACGGTGATGAATCGGGAAATTAACGACCTATGGTCTGCTATGGATTTTCTGTCTGAAAACCCTCTTAAATAAAAGGAAGGACAATGGCTACATTTACGTTCCAAAACAGCGACGGACCCTACCCGTTGTTCCCAACAACAATTATACCGACAAGCTTTGAGCTACGTCATAGGCGCACGACCCTCGTCGCAGACTCTCGGTCAATGCGTCGGCAGTCACGGTCCGTTGGTGGTGTACGAATTGAAGGAACATTCCGGTTCCCTCCTCTTCCCACCGTTGCTTACGCTGAGATGATTGCATTTTTTAGGCAACTCGATGGGCGCAGTACAATATTTGCATTACGTATACCAAGCCTACGCTCAGACAACGCAACTGATTCATCACTACGTATTGGTGAGTACTACAACAGGTCATCAACAGACAGCGCGATTGCTAATCAGCTTGTTCAGTATGTCGGGCTGTCAGGTTCAACTGTTGTATCTGATCCCCCTGCGCGGTACAGCGGAACGGTTGCGCTTCGCACACACGCTCAACAATTACCAACACTGCGCTGCTCGTTGGCGACAGACGCCCCAAGCGTTGAATATAGTGATGACGGTTTTGTCCGGGTTTCCCTTGATGTAATAGAGAGGTGGTAAATGAGAACAACAAAAGATTTTTCACTTGAATGGCTGCGTCAAGACGAAGGCTTAGTGCTTCAGCCCTACAAGTGTAGCGCCAACAAAACAAGCATTGGGTATGGTCGTAATTTAGAAGACTGCGGCATTAACCAAGACGAAGCCGAGCTAATGCTAAAAAACGATTTTGATACAGCACGTTTAGACGCTATCAATTATGTGGGCAGTGAAGTTTACGTAACTCTTAGCGAACAACAACAAGCGGTTGTCGTTTGCATGGCGTTCAATCTCGGGCTAACCAGGCTTAATAAATTTGTGAAACTAAAAGAAGCAATTAGGCAACACGACTTTGATGAAGCAAAAATTCAAATGTTGGACTCAAAGTGGTCGGAGCAAGTGGGCGCTAGAAGCCACCGATTAGCTAATTTTATGTTGCAACAATAGGTAATACCTATATACTGTTATGTATGGAAAAAATGACATTTGAACAGTTTATGATGCAACGCGGAGACCTAATGCGATTTCTAATTAGCGTTAAGTTAGCGGCGGCTGTTGGTGATAATGACGCAGTAGTTGATATGGTCAACCGAGCGTTCATCGATCATCTTGAGTACTTAGAAAGTACAGACAATTTGATGTCAGAATTCTTTCTTAGTGAAATGTAGTGGACTACGCTCACTCAGACTATCGTGAATTTTATATTCACACCCCACCACCAAACCAACAAGATAACCATCCTCGGATAATTATGAGGACGCTAGACGGATATGTAGTGTTTGGTAAACAGAAACAAGACGAACTTCGTGCCTTGTTGAATGAAATTGAGTTGGAGAGTAAATGTGGTTGATCAAGTAACGCTTTTAGTTGAACTAGAAGAACTTACAGGTGGTCCTTTGGCTACAGCAAGGCTACTGGCGGTTGATTACACAGGTAGTTATGCCAAGTGGAAATCAAAAAGAAAATCACTACCTCGTTATATCAGAAGTAGCATCTTGGCACACATCTCTTTACTTAAAACAAACAATAGTTATATCGAAGAACGCGCTACTATTTAGGAGTTTTTATGAATATTATTATAGCTGTTTTATTCTTTGGGCTTTTTGCTGTTGGTTTATCGGGTGCTT